>ERZ773267.666-NODE-666-length-21898-cov-3.660898_pt1 | contig 21898 bp, 39 predicted proteins | sample MGYA00511959_ERZ773267 | MGnify/ENA primary metagenome ERZ773267 (study PRJEB29015, sample SAMEA2738165) | human oral metagenome | biome: human oral; feature: human-associated habitat; material: saliva | place: China | collected 2240 ... | reverse complement strand
AGAATCCGAGTTTGTCGGGTGGATACAAGGTCGAGTATTACTCGCAAGATATTGTTCCTAATCGAGAATCCGGCAATACGGCACACAACATTTTGTTTCGTATCGCCGACACGGACGGTACTACAAAGCCCGTCCTTCAGTCGTATAGGACAGAGGGTGGAGCCGGAGATATCAAATCAATCGCACTTGCGACGCCCGACACATGGGAAACCGGGACCAGCGTTGGCGCTATCAAGAGTGTCTCGGTGATTACGACGTTTGAACAAGCGGTGAATAGTCGTTTCATCACAACATGGAGTAACGGTCAGGTAATCACTGTCAACATCAAGCACGATGCTGGCAAAGAGGACGTCGATGGCAACAAGGCGAACGGCGAGACGGACTCGATCTATGAAGGCACGCTCGGTCAGCAGTCCGACGGGCTGGCGGTGATCGTCACTCGCAAGCCGTCTGGAACGAACCAGTGGGGTGACTGGCTGGCGTTTGTTGAGCTGAGAAACGGCAAGATTGTCCGTTGGCCAAATGAGGTCACGCTGCCTGTGTGGTCGGGTCTGAAGACATTCCCAGCCGTCATTATCGACCACAACGGGCGGATGCAGGACGAATGGGAAAAGCTCTCTGTGGCGACGGTGGCGCTGTCCAACGATGGTCTGTTTGCTGAGAGCGACTCTATCGCTGGCGTCAAGTGGTATGCACGTGGTAGCGGCTATAGGCTGTCAACCACAGAGATGTCTACCATTAATGGTATGCAACCACGCATCATCGAGGATCCGGCTAATTATGCGGGGTCTGTGGGTGAAGCTGTCCCATCCGGTATATCTACTTTTGTGTGGGTGCGCTATGTGGACGAAGACGCCAACAAGATTCGCTTCCAGTATGTGCCGTATCTGAACGGCAAACCGTACACCGGGACGCTGCGCCAATCATATTACGACAGCATCACGTTCACTGGTACCAAAGGCTTTCCCGCTATCGTGTGGCCGGGCAATAGGCTACCGGCTGGCGACATCGCACGTAACATGCGCCGGGCGTATATCACGCTGGCAGCAAAGCATGGCAACAACGTGCAGATGCAGGAGACCACGTCATCCACAGACTTCAGCCTGACCAACTGGGCCAAATCGGAGATGCTGGATGCACGCGGCAATCGTACCCAGATCAGAGATTCGCAGGTGCGTGAGTGGTATCTCGGTACTGGTGATGCCGGTAACAAGCCGTCTGCCACGCCGGATCCGATTCCGCAACAGGGGGAGATCGACTGGACTGGCGTCGATGTGTGGCCGTCCCCGAACGCCAACAACAGCATCAGGTTCCGTGTGTCGGTTGATACGCCGCTGTATGGCAAGCAGCTCACGATCCAATCGATTCAGATTCCTGGGCATGATATTGCTTCAGTACGCCCAGTGATTGGAGCACAAGTCGGCGATGGCACAACGATCACTGTTACGCCGCGCGAAGAGATCCAAGACGAAGAGGCGACTGCCATCATTACACTGGCATACAGCGGCTTTGGTGACCGGACGCATTCCTGGACAATTCAGCTGCAGATCGACTTCAAGACGAGATATCTGCCGGTCCCTGAGAAGCAGTTCACGGAGCGTTGGGAGTTCAATACGTCGATCATCCGCACGTTTGCTGGGGAGCGTAGGGCTGACCTTCGCCTGACCCCTAGAGTGTGGCTGAAGTATGACTTCCGCTTTGACTCGCTGGAGGAGATGGAGCACGTATACGGGTATCTTATTCGCCAACAAGGTCACTGGGGGCGTGTGTTCGACACGATCCTTGCGTCAAGGATATCCAGCATTAGTGGCCTGTCCACCGATTCGAATGTCGTGTACGGAAACAACCTTCTGTCTGGTGATTACCCGACGGGGAAAGGCGCGATCATTATGACGCCATCCGGTGCGACGCGTGACGTTAAGGTGCAGTCCGTCGGGATTGGGAATCTGACGCTCCAGAAGAAGTCTCCGATTACCACACGCAACGCATACATTGCCCCGAATGCGAATGTGCATGCTGTCAAAGGTATTCAGATGAAGCTTGGAACTGGCATCAATGACTATGTTATATCAGCAGAGATGATGGCGATCGAGAACCCGTATGTTGACCGGAACATGTCTGGTTACATCACACACAATGGTCTCTACATCATGCACAAGCCCATTGTGGATGCATTCAGTATTGACACGAGCAAGCTTGCGGAAGTGGTGGACAATGGCACATCCAAGCCAAGCTGGATCAATAACACCCGTCATATGCGGCACCGTAGGACGGTGAAGTTTATGGCAACCACAATAAGGGAAGTGGATCTGCTCAAGAAGTTCTTTATCAACATGAAAGGCCGGTACACACCGTTCTGGTTGCCGACATATGAAAACTTTGCAACTGCAAGCGGGCTGACGCATCTTGGTAATGGTGCGATCGCGCTGGAAGGTGATATGACGCAACGTATTGGCGCTGGTGGCAACCTTGGCGTTAGATACAAGAAGAATAACTGTGATGAGCAATACATCTTCGGCGGGAGAGTGGCGTCGGTGCAGTACGTCAATGATCACCTTGGGAGTCGTACGATGATTGCTTTTGATATCGATCCGTTTGCCGGGAATTCGGTGGATAGAACGTCAATCGAGCTGGTTACGACACTGCACAAAGTGAGATTGGATACTGACTCGATCGAATTTGAATATGATGGACGTGATAAGATGACAGTCTCTGTATCAGTCATCAGCGTGCCATGAGCTTCATTTCAACCGAGACCGGGGATAACACATCGTCCCCGGTTGAATGCTATGTTTTGGAAACGGCGGACCAGACGTACTACTATACGTCTGCGTCAAGTGACCACGTCAAGATTGGTGGCCAGGCATACGTCCAGATGCCTATCAAGCGCTCATCGATCAAGGATAACTCAGACCCATTCAAGTCATCGATTCAGCTTACGTTTCCTATCAACACGCGTATTGGCGCGCTGCTGCTCAAAGATGGACTTGTTGGTGTCATGAATGTGATCATCAAGAGGTTCCATGCCAACGACCCTGATGGTCAGGTAAGGACGCTGTGGCGTGGACGGGCTGTTGGATACTCTGTATCTGGTGTGATGGTCGAGCTTAACTGTGAGTCATCGTTTAGTAGCCTGTCACGTGAAGGGTTGCGTGCACGGTTCACGCGTGAGTGCCGGTTCGAGCTGTATGGCGAGAAGTGCAGGGCGCCGAAGAACGCATTCTCTCGTACAGTGGTGCCGTCACGTGTAGAGGATGGCGGGTTCACGCTCATCATTCCTGGGTTTGGTGGCATTAATGGGCAATACGATCAGGGTACTCTGACGAGGCCTGACGGGATTCAGCTCTTTGTGGTCTCGCAGCAGGGTGAGCGCTTCCAGCTCTCGCGTCGGGTCAATGCTGACACCGTGGTTGGCAAACAGCTTGTGGCTGCGTATGGGTGCGACAAGACACTCAACACCTGCATCAACCGATTCAATAACTCATCCAATTTCGGTGGATTCCCCTATATCCCCGAGAAGAGCCCGTATGACGGAGGCATCGTATGATCTGGGGTTACCTTGCTGTATTCGTTGCAAGTCTGCTTGTTACCGTCGCCACTCGGCCGAAATACAACCCGCCTACACAGACCAGCAACCAAAAGCCTGGGCAGCTCACGTATCCGACGGCGGAAGACGGTAAAGAGATTCCGGTGCTGTTTGGTACGCGCTATCTGTCTGGGTCTAACGTGGTGTGGGTGGCGGATATCAAGACGATGCCAAGGAAGCAGGGTGAGGTGACGTTGGGGTACTTCTACTTCATGTCGTGCATGTTCTCGGTTTGCGTCGGTCCGGCTCGCAGGTTCTGGGGTATCAAGTTTGATAACAAGATATGTCCGTTTATCACCAAGCTAGATAACCAGGATCACTTCAACGAAATCCAGTTAGCTGGCCCCGAGATGTTCGGTGGCGCGGACGGTCAAGGCGGTGTGGGTGGGGAGATGCAGGCGCCTTCCAGGATCGTTCGCTGGATCGAGACGCAGACACATAGCTATGCAGGCAAGTCAGACAACGAGGTTGCCAAGACGATTCGGACGCCTGTCTATGAACCTGGGGAGAAGCGGTCTGTGGGTGATGTTACGATCATGTGGGGGAAACGAGATCAACCACGGTACGGGTGGCTTGGGGCAAAGGGAACGGAGCTGTACAACGATCAGCGTCGTATGCCTGCGTACAAGGGTGTGTGCAGCTTCCTCTTCAAGGACGTCTACTTTGGGAACGCTCCGCAGCTGCGTGCTCCGTCGTTCAAAGTTACGCGCATCGACCCAGATCGTATGCCGGAAGGATGGAGTACAACCCTGACGACATACCAACATGCCGAAGCGTGGGGCATGAACCCGGCTGACATCATCATGGAGTGCCTGACGAACAACGAGTGGGGCATGGGCTATCCGGTCGATAGCATCGACTCGGTGAGCTTCGGAGGCGTCCAGGGGCGGTTGTACCAGGAGAACATGTTCTTGTGCATTGTCTGGGACAAGTCATCGAGCATCAATGACTTCATCAAGCGTGTGCTCGACCACATCAACGGCAACCTGTTTATCTCGCGCGAGACGGGCAAGTTTCACTTGATGCTGATCAGGCATAACCAGAATTTGATCGATAACGCGATCGTTGCCAACGAAGACAACATCGTAAGCATCAGCAACTTCAAGCGCTCGCTGGAATCCGAGCTGACGTCAAAGGTCATCGTCAAGTACTGGGACGTAGACAATAACAAAGAGCGTACGGTGACGGTGTCAGACACGGCGCTTGCGTCCAGGCAGTCTGGTGTCATCTCGGTGACGCGTGATTACACTGGGTTTTTCCAAGAGACACAGGCCAGGCAGGTTGCGATGCGCGACCTCAAAGCGCTGTCATCGCCTGTAGTGACATGCACGATCAAAGTGGATCGGTCATTTTTCGACTGCTATATCGGCCAGTACGTCAAACTTCGCTGGCTGCCGTACGGGATCGATAATATGGTGATGCGTATCTCGTCCATCGATATAGGCAGTCTGGATGATGAGACGATCACGCTGCAGCTAGTTGAGGACGTATTTGGTTTGACGCAATCGAAGTTTGTGGCGCAGAACTACGATTGATAGACAGCAAAAAGCCCGCAGAGATGCGGGCTTCTTTATTTCATAGTGCGATTTTGGGGATATGCATCCACATGCAAAGGCCTGTAGCTCCAGGGATTTTTAGTGGGTTCCAGGTTTGATCCTTGCCAAGCTCGCGCACAACTTCAAAACCAATCAGTCTTGCGGCCTGGTTCTTGGTGACGAACATTTTGCGGTCTTGGCGTTTCGTGAACGCATAGACGCTCACCCCACCATCTGGCGACGGCAGGTAAATGTACTGCATTTTCTCGAAGTCGATGTTTGTCATTTTCTGACCTCCAGTTTGAATGACCGTCTGGGGAGTTTTCTGTAGTCGGCTTCAGCCACATTGATGCACCCCGCGCTGACGTTACGCCTGAACTGTGGTTGCCTCGTAAACAGCTTTTCCCGGCCTTTGAGGGCGACGTGAATTGCGGCAATGCCATCGGGTTGGTGGTCGAATCCGTGAGCGTCACGGCTCAATGGCGCGGCCACAAAGGTGCCTACGGGGGTATTGGCGCCAACCACAATGGTGATAGGCGCCAATCCGGTGCAGTGCATTGTGGCTGCGACGAGGTATGCCACGCAGGTAATCACGGAAGGTACTCGACGATGTCAACTGCGAGCATGCGCAGAGCGGCCTTCTCGCCGTTTTCTGCTGGTACGCGGCGTGACGAATACGTATCGCAGTTGGCAATCAGGAAGTTTGCTGACCGTGCGATGACGACGCCGAACACATTCTGTTCGGCCTCGATCAGCAATCTTGCGACTACATCACGGAGAGCTGCGTACAGATCCACGTCGCTTTTTGTGGCTGCTGCACCGGCTGATTTACTGGTCACGCCGTCACTGGCGGTTACCTTGAGGTAGTTGCCAGAGAGTGTTGATGACAGCTCGAGGACGCCATTACCAAGTTGCGTTCTGTACGAGACTGATTCGCCATCCTTGAGCAGCGCAGAGTCACGCACGTACTCTTCGAGCAAGGCATGTACTTTCATCAGAGGTACCCCGTAATGTGGCCGCAAGCTTGCACGATAGCGGTCGAGCGGCTTGGCAGCTCGTGTAGTGCGTCATAGTTTGTCGACTGCAGGACCACATAGTGACGGGCGTCATCCTTTGTAGATGCGATACGGAGTGTATTGCCATCTTGCCCTGTTGCCGTGAACGTGATGTCGAGACGTTCATAGTCCTTGATGGCGTCATGGAACGCCTGTTTTGCCTCTTCGGCTGTTGGGTATTCAACACCGTCAAAGGCTGTGAATACGCGTCTGTGCTTGATCATGGTTCAGTTCCTTGTTTCGGAGAAGTGGATGCCGCCGCTGTCGATGCGGTAGAAGATCTCGCGGAACGGCACGCCGTTGCGGTTCTTCTCGATGATTGCAACGAATGGGTATTTGTCCTTGTGGTAGTCCCATCGCAGCATGCAGCGCACCAGAACATCAGGGATGGACTGCTCGATATCGGGCAGCTCACGCTTCCAGGATTCAGCCACACGGCATTCATTGGGGCCGGTGACGCCGATAAACGAGCGCATGTCTGCTTCCGGCCATTGCTCGTTGTACAGATCCGTGGCCGTCAGGATGTTTGGTGTTTCACTGTTGCCGTTGTCGTCATACTCGACTGAATCATCGTTTAGCGAGGCATTGGCCCACTTGCTGGCTTCGATCATGTCGAACCAACCACCGTTCTCGCGGATTGATTTGGCAATGTGGTTGACGATTTTCGTCTTGCCGGTGCCGCTCTGGCCGAATACGAGAATCTTCATTCTTCCTCCTTGGCCAGGTATTCGACCACGCAGACTACGTTGTCCAGCAGGTGTTTCGCAGCCTGTTTGACGCCATCATTGCCGTCGGCGACTGCGGATGTTTCTGCACTGGTGAATGTGGCTGATTCGCAGTCGACAGCGACAAGCACCGTGTTGTAGAACTCGCCGCGACGGCATATGACACGCGCGACTCCTTGCTCAAACTGCAGCCCGCTCTCCAGGCCGTCACTGATGATATACGTGAGCGCAACGGTCACGTCATTGATTACTCGTTCACTATTTCTCATGCTATCCATCCATATTCATCTTTGCAGCTGGAGCAGTCACCTGCAATCCAATCGATGTGGTTGCAGATTGCATCGACCAGTACGGTTACCTTTGCTGGCGCTTCATCCCACACGTGGTTGCGGTGAATCGTCTTGCGTTTGCTAACCGTCACACCATCGCAGTCGACTGTGATCGACAGCTCGTACAGATCGCCATCGATACGTGAGCATGTGATTGACGCTCTGCTGGAGCGGATACCAAACTCGCCGTCTTTTGGATGCGATAGCTTCTGGTCGAGCAACCCTTTCACTTCACGCTTGAGTAGACATGCTACGCTCATTTGTTTCTCCAAATTGGGCGTGTGACAGTTTGTGTACATCCTCGATGCCGATGTCACCGGCCACAAACGCAACCACATGGTCAAGGCTCACTGCATCGTATTGGGCGCGACGACGGAGCGGACGGAGCATATCGACGAGAGTCACTGATACTGCGCCGTTAGGCCATGTCCAGCGATTGACGCTCGCGTAACGGGTACCGACTGCCAGATTCCCATCACGCTTGATGCGGTCAATCAGTTCGCTGTGGTTTCTCTCGCGTCTCCAGTAGATGTCTCCAATCTTGACGATGATCGGCGCATAGATCTCCTGATCGTAGACGGCGACCGTCTTGCCGTTTCGGTACACAGTGACTGTGCAGTATGGGTAGTCTACTTCAACCACACAGAGATGGTTTTCTCCGGGTGAGCGGTACACCAGCGATCCACGTTCTTTGAGATTGTAAATGGCGCGCCGGATGTACCGCTTGATGTTATTGCGCTTCCGATGGTTCATTCTGCAAGCTCCTCCAGGATGTCTTGCTCTAGCTTCGCATACCCTTGAATGTCTACCCAGTTATCCAGGTAGTTAGGGTCGCCGGTGGCAATCCGTGCCATCTTCATTGCGATGGCGTCGATGGCGTGAAGCTGTGATGGTGAGTATCGATCCATGCCGTTGGAGTACATGGCTTCACGGATTTGAGCGTAGACCGCGCTCACATCGATGAAGCGCCCGTACCTGCTGCCGCGCTGTGAAAGCACGGCAGACACTTCAGTAGTATCTGCCGTCATGCTTATCACCCTTTGGTTTTCGGAGCAACGCGGGAATCGACTTCGAATGCCACGCACTCGTGCAGACGAACGGTGGTTACCAGACGCTGCATGGCGCCGGACGTTTGGCCGCCGATCGAACCACCAGCGCCGCCGCTGCCGTTGGCAGCGAAGCCGAGGCCGCCGCCGGACGACGTGGTCACAACAGCCGACGTTTCGCTGACACGGTGGCCGATCAGTTGGAACACACCGGGGACCAGTTCGACTTTACGGTACGGCTCTTCGCGGTCCGGGGAGATGCGCTCATCCACACCGACGTCAACGGTTTGAGTTGAGAGCGGGCGGTTGTTGATGCCGTACACACGTTTGCCGTTGACCAGAACACGCGGACCGCACTCTGCACCCACAGTGGTTACCACATTAGCGGCTGGCGTCACGATCGGGGTTGCCTGGACATTAACCGGGCGAACGGACCAATAGCGGTTGGCGCTGTACTGGTAGCTGTTGGCGTTGTTCGGAGCGCCCATGTTGTGGATGGATGCACTGCCGCCGAAGCCGTTGCCGGTTGCAGCCACATTGTTGGCGACAGACTGGTCTTGTTGCTGACGTTGTTCAGCGTGGCCTCCGCCTGCAGTAGCGGTAGGGTTGTGGTTTTCGGTGACTGCGCCACGGCAAGCGTGGGTGCCGACGCAATCGGCGCCAGGGGTGTTGGTGGCGAATGCGGACGTAGTGGCCAGGGCCAGGGACAGGGCGATGATGGTCTTTTTCATGATGATTTATTTCCTCGTGGTTCAATTTTGGTTGTGTGTCGATCAGATGTATTCGAAGTTACCTTGTTCCAGGCTACTTGTACTGTGCTTTCGCTGCAGCCACCACCTTAGATAGGACCGCTTCCGCGCTCAATCCCGCGGTACCAGGAACATCTTGGACTGTAAGCACGTGATCGAGGTTTGCCACGCCATCTTGCAGCTGGATAACATCGGCTTTGTAGGTATTGTACGGGTGTACCCATACAGTAATACCCTTGTGCTCAAACTCGGGGTACAGCTTATCACCTACCGCGGTCTTCACATCAATATCTTTGTAGAAGGCCGCTTGTTCTTTGTTCAGTTTCAGATCATTTTCCATTTGTGTCTACATCAAATTTATTCCATACATCCAGATGAATTGGTGATCCATGTTTCGATCACCATGGAAGTCATTCTATCTGGAAGCCTATACTCTGTGTGTTAAAGATTGTCAGATTACAAAGCCTTACATCATTCACCAAGGCTGGCTGCAGCGAATGCGAGCACGGCCACAAGGATAATCATAGCGCCAGCCACTGGGCCAGTATCTTCGGTGCCGGTGTTGCGTTGGTGCCAACGAACGGCATTGGGGATGTTGACTGTGATTGCCAGGATGACGATGAAGATGATCAGGCTCATTTGAGTAGCTCTTGGATGGTTTGTTTCGGGGAATTGCTGGCTGCCAGGATCGAGCTTGGCAGACACGACGGGAATAGCTCAGACAGGCACAGGAACACGGCACGGTGAATCAGGTCTGACGTCAGATCGTCGCGTACCTGGATGTTGGCGCGATGGTTTTCAGACAGATTGACGCCGTTGCGCTTTACCGGTGCACCTGGTGCGATGATAGACACGTCAGCGAACCTGTTGGACACGACGTGGCAGATCGATGCTGATTTGCCGATGAAGTCCAATCCAACCACTCTTGTTGACAGGTTGATCACATCGAACAGAGAGAACCCGAGTTGCTTTTGAAGTGCGTCATGGTACTCGATCAACAGTAGTCGCAGAGACTGTGGTTGCCCTTTGTGTCGGTGGTTGAGCACCGAGAACTCGTTGAAGTCCCTGTGCGTCATGCCATCGAAGACCTCTTGTGCTGTACTCATGCTGCGTTCTCCAGCTCAATGATTTGTTCCGAAATCCATTTTGCGGCACGGTACTTTGTCTCACCGAGGTATCCGGCAAACTCTTTAGACCGCCCGGCGATCTCGGCCACGATGGTGATACGCCCAAGCTGATCACGGCTGGTGCGGATCGTGTACGAATTCGGACCATTGCTTGCTGATCCGGCGTCCACGGCATCGGAGAAGCGCAGCGAGTACTGCTCCATGTCGATACCGCCCATCGCCCTGAATGCGTCACGCAGAGCGCGGATCAGTGTGGTTGCAGTGGATGTCCATTCATTGCCAGAAGCGATGAACGTATTGCCATCGAGTCCAATCACGGCTTCTTGCCCGTTGAATTTGACATGCAGGATGTGATCCTGGTCGAAGTAGCTTTGATCGAACAGACGGGAGTGAGCGTTGTTTTTCCGGAAGAACTTGCCTTTCATACGAAATCCTTGAGGTAATCAATCCAAACGAGGCCTCCAACCACAAAGAGGGTGATGGCGATGTTTACTGCGTAGATGATGAACGTTGTGTTCATGGTCTTCTATTACTTACGAGTGATGGTCACGCCAGCGCGGGCGGCTGACTGTTGGTAGATACCTTCGATGTGATTGACCTCACGGGCGCTGATGTGACCGGCCGATTCCAGGGACTTAGCGACATCGGATGCAACCACAAAGCCAGTGTAGGCTGCCTGCTTGTCGATGAGTGCCTGCTCGTGGGTGTACAGCGTATCGATGACTTGCTTCGTTGCGCGCCGACATTCGGCTACGGTGTCGCAGTTCTGCAGTTTGTCGATCGCGACGCGCAGGTTTGCCATCGCAAACTCTTCGTTCATCGATTCGGCCTTCCAGCCGCCGTCATCGGCTTTTGCTGTACCGATCATGACGGTTGCAGCGATTGCGCCGACGAGCGGCAGGATGATTGCGTTCTTGACGTTCATTTGCTTTCTCCAATGTTGATGGTGACGCCAGCTTTGAGTGACATGCTAACTACTGTCATGAGCATGCTCGATTCTGTAAGTTCATCGATCGCACCTGACTTCCTTGCGGCCTTGATGGTGTCGCGCATGCCTTCCAGGTATGCCTTCTTCATGTCGTGGGTCCGCATTTCGTCAGCCATTTTTGCCGTGAGCGACGATACGTCGCCCCATGTATCCTTGCATTGCTTGACGGTTTTGCAGTCGGTGGCTTTTTGCACGGCCATTCGAAGCAGGTACTCGGTTTCAGCGCTCACGCCATCCATCGCTGTCGCACCATACGCGGCAAAGGATGTGGTTGCGATGATGGCGGCGATTGCAAGTTTCTTGATGTTCATGATGAATTTCCTTCAAAGTTTGCCGTTGCGAAGACGGCTCATGTAGCAGTATACGGATGCTTTGCTGTAGCCTTCGGAGATGAGTTGCCGGAATGCTGCTGGTGTGTCGCCTTTCTGCGCAACCACAGCTACTACCCTATCCCTGACGCCGAGTTTTCGTTTAGGTGTCTCGGCGTAGAGTTGTCGGGCTTCTTCCAATTCTTCAGTGAGCGCCTCTACTCTGGCTTTAGCCTTTTCGAGGCGGGCTTCCAGTTGTTTGATTTGTTTTTCAGTCACAGTGACCAGCTGACCTCTTGTTTGTCAAACCGGCACTTTTCTGCGGCCCGGACGATCTGGGAGTACTTCAGATCGGCGAGTTTCGTACCGGCATCGGTTTCGATCATCACCCGAGCGGTGTCTTTGGTGGTGCTGAAGTGCAGCACGGTCACAATTCCTTTTGGGCCAACGAAGCGAATTCTGTGGTTGGCGAATTGCGTGAAGTCGTAGGCGGAAGCGATTGCTTCGCGGATGGTTTTCAGTGCGTTCATGATCGTTTGATCCTCTATGTTTGCTTGGTTCCGGGTAGTGATCTTGTTCTATCACCATGATAGTCATTCTATCCGGAACTTATACTGTTGTGTGTCGAAGGTTGTTAAATCAAGGTTGATTTAACAATTGTTTGCTTCTTCGCGCAGTTCGTTGGCGAGACTCATGCAACCCAGTTTCTTGTACAGGTCGTTGTAATCGACCTTGCTGATGTGGTAGCCGTAGCCTTCGGTTGCTTCGTACGCAGCCATGTGCAGAGCGCGGGCGTCAAACTCGTCAGCATCAATGCCGAGTTGTTCTTGCGTTGCGTAGATGATACGTGGTTTCGGGTTTGGTGTGTGACCAACCACAACCTCTTGCAGGTCGTATCCGCAAGCGTCGCGCAGGATCGTTTCCAGTGCCAGATAGATTGGCTCGCCTTGTTCGACGAAATCCAGCTCGAATTGCAGCAGGTCTTCAGCATTTGCAGCCACAGTTACCAGGCCGCTGGCGCACTTCTCGTCGGACATGTATTCGGCGTTGCCTTCGATGTCGCCGTACACGCCGTCTGTGCCTGACTTGCTGTAGAACCACTCGGTAGGCATGATGCCTGCGTATTCCTTACTGTGGTTGACGTCGGCACTCCAGCGCACGCCTACGTGTGCGTACATGTCGGTGATGTCGGCGCCGTTGGCCAGGGCTTTTTTGGCTGCGTTGGTGTATTCGATGACGATTGCCATTTTGGATTCTCCAGTGATTCGGTGACCACTGCGGCCACCGTTGAAAGCATTGTATCTGTGTTTTGTACTACCGTGTGCAAACGATTGTTAAATCAAGGTTTGCTTACCACATCTGTTGCTGCGTTGACTGCGTCGACCACAAGGGTGGTCATTGCATCGAAGCCTGCTGGCCATTCTTCGGCGAAGATTGCGATTGCGAGGACCAGGCCGACGAAGATAACCAGGAAGGCGTCAAAACCGTGTTTCATGATGAAATCCTTTTTTCAGTTGATCAGTGTTGTTCTGACATCAGATGCCATTTCGCGGGTGTTTGCTGGCGTACCAGGCGGCCAGCGGGTAGCCGATTACCGGCAGCAGCGTGGCGATCAGTACGGCCCGAGCAGCGGGGGATTTGCGCTCACCAGACAGTGCGCAGAAGATCAGGGCAATGAAAGAGACCAGGTAGATGATGCCGACGATCAGGCCGAAGATGACGATGGTTTGATCCATGATGGTTTCCTGTGTTAATGAGATCAGAAGAAGACGTGGCCGATGACAGACCAGACAGCGTGGCCGAAGATGATGGCCACTGCGACGCCAAGCATTGCGTAGATGGAAGCTTCAGCGATGTCGTCCAGTTTGTTGACCAGGTTGATGATGGTGTTCATTTCAGTTTCTCCAGATTTGGGTTCAAGTGGTGTCGTTCATCGATCACCATGGAAAGCATTGTACCGAAGGTTTTTGATCTTGTGTGTTAAAGAGTGTCAAATACAACTCCGTTGACTATCTTTAACTTTCCGTATCGCCGAAGTCATAGTTAGTGATCGCTGGATATTTCTCTTTATTGGTCCACACGGCGATGCGCTTGGGTTGGCGCAGATGATGGGCCAGAGACAAGGCAGTAGAGACGCGTTCCGGGTATTGGTCTGGAGTCAGATAAACCGTGGATGGGAACCTGTTGACTGTGGTTGTGCCGATGTCGACCACAACCCCACCGACGCGCTGCGGCCCACTGGAGAGTACATCGCCATAGTCGAGTGACTGGTCGAAGCGATCACGCCACCATTTGCGGGCGCGGTGAACGATCGGTGTTTTGTGTTCCAGGCATACCCACTCACTGAATTCATCGCCGGTATCGCACTCATACTTGACGCGCATAGTCTCGGTTGAGCCGATCTTCTTGTGAGCTGAGTATCGAACTGATTTGACGTTGAACCACTTGATAACTGGCTTCTCTACCTTGACCAGATCATGTGTGGATGCGCTCTCGACAAGCTTGGTGTTTGTTGGAAAGATGTACCCACACGTATCGCCTCGCACAGGGTGGATGCCCGAACATACACGCACACTGGTGTGCATGATGCAACCACACTCAGGGCATTCCTTGACTGGGGCTATACCGCCGCCAGAAGAGCCTTTGCGCTTTGGCACGACAGGGTCATTGATAGGGCCAAGACGCAGCGTGTTGCCAGCAAAGTCTAGCACCAGGCAGTTCTGTTTCTCCGGATGGATACGCACGCCACGACCCAATGCTTGCACCCACAGTACTGGGGATGTGGTTGGGCGCAGCATGATGATCAGGTCGATTTTCGGGAAGTCGAAGCCTGTCGTGAGAACACCTACGTTGACCAGGGCTTTGTACTTGCCCGCCTTGTAATCGCGGATGTTCTGGTCACGTTCTGCGCCCATGTCACCAGTCACTACGCACGCAGGCACGCCGTTGGCATTCAGTTCGCTTGCGATGTTGTGTGCGTGATCCACCCCGGCGGCAAACACGAGCCAGTGCTTGCGATCTCCTGCGATGGCCAGTGTCTCTGCAATCGCGGCCTTTGTGATTGTTTCCTTGTTGGATACCTCTTCGATCTCGGATTGCACAAACTCGCCGTTACGCACGTGCAGGCCAGACGTATCGATCTGCGTCTGCGTGTTCTTGGGCACCAGCGGACACAGGTAGCCCTCTTCGATCAGGCGGTTGAAATTGTGGACGGAGCCTAGGTCATACGCGATGTCGGTAAAGATCGACGGCACGTACTTGCCCTCTTGATCCGACCACACGTCATCCGTCAACTTGCCTTGCCCAAGACGATACGGCGTAGCAGTCAGTCCGATGACCCGCAGATTCGGGTTATATACACGCAAGGCCTCAATGAACTGCTTGTACTGCCCGTTGCCGCGGCTGTTCACTAGGTGGCACTCATCGATGATGATGAGGTCAGTTCGTTTGAACAGCTCAGGCTTTTTGGCCACGCTACCGATGCCGGCGTACGTGATCTGCATGTAATGGTTCTTCTTACCAAGCCCGGCAGAGTAGATGCCGGCTGGTGCGGTGGGCCAGATCGACATGAGCTTCTCGTAGTTCTGAGCGATTAGCTCTTTGACGTGGGTGAGCATCATAACGCGCATGTGCTGCCACGATTGCAGCAGTTCACGAAAGAGCTGAGCAATAATCACGCTCTTGCCGCTCGCCGTCGGCAAAACAAGCACTGGATTACCGGTAGAACCTGATCCGAAATAGTCAAAGACGGCATCCACGGCTTCACGCTGATACCAGCGCAGTTCATAGTTCGCGCTCATACTGAGTAGATCCTTTGGTCTTTGGTCCAATCTCTGCATGCATAGAGCTGGTCTTGTGTGGACAGTTCAACCCAATGCTTGTTACAGCGCCACTTGCCGTCGCCGATGCGTTCGGAGTGCACGCAGGTGCGACAGTTTACGTCCGGTTCGGCCCCGTTGTGGCATACGTCTCTGTGGTTGCAAAACTTACACTTCCAGAACGTCTTGTCGTTGCTAATCTTCTGTGGTGCTACCTGAATCCGGATTATTTTCCGCGCCTTGTCCAGGTTCTTCTCTGCGGTCACGTAGTCTGCAACCACAAACTCAGCGTGGATCGCATCGGTGTTCTTGTTGACCGACATGTACAGGCATTGCTTCAGACCGAGCTTGTGCATATAGATTTGCATCTGTGCATAGTGTTCGGGCTTGTTGAGCTGTACACCCTCTTCTGTCAGCTTTGTCCATGACTTGTCGTTGGCGGTCTTGAACTCCAGAAGGCAAGGTGTGGTTGGATTGAGACCAGGTACACCAACAGCCACGCCGTCACACGATCCACCGAAGTAGCCGTCAGCGTCGGAGATTCGGAATTGCTTGCCAGCTTCGTCGTGCTGCCACACGGTACAGCCGATCATCTTGAGTAGAGCCACGAAACGCGCCTCTTCCAGGTGTCCGCGGTTGAATAGACGAATCATGCGGGCATCGAACCTGGGAGCGGTTACCCAATTAGCCGTGTACCAGATGTCACGAGCGCACTCCCGCCCGATGATCGAAGCGCCCAGGTGCGAGCGGTGACGATCGCTGTTGGGACTGTATGCGTCAGCTACATCGTTGATTGTGGTTGCAAGGCACTGGCGGAAACTGGCCCCACCGTCGGCCTCGATAGCAACGTCGATTGCTGCGAGCACTTCTGTTGCGATGCGCATGTTGCATACCTTTCAAATGGAAAGCGCGCCCGGCACTGCAGCGCGCTATGTGTCACTCAAACAACGGGTCTATCAGAACGGGATGTTCTCGTCGCCGACGTCGGCTTCAGGTTCGGCAGTCTGTTGTTCCCAAGGCATTTTGCCGCGGGCCGCAGGCGCTGCCTTAGCAGGAGCGGGGCGCCGCGGAGCCGGGCTCTGTTGCGGTGCCGGACGTTGCGGAGCCGCCGGACGCTGAGGTACATCGACTGGGCGTTGCTGCGGTGCTGCTTGAGCAACGCCACCACCCGATTTGCTGCCAGCCACAGCAAACGCCGTCACGCGATTGCTGTCTTCGTACTGCGGGTCTTTCGATTTCTGGATACCGACCTTACCGTCAAACGGCAGGTTGATCAGATCGTCCAGGCTTTGGATGCCAGGCAGACCGAGTGCACGGACTTGCTGGGCGAACTGCTTGCGACCGATCTCTTGAGCAACGGGGTTAGCGTTCTCCCAATTGAAGTTACCGAAGACTTTGCGGCCTTGATGCGTTGGACCGGAGATGTCATAGGTTACCGAGATCATGCTGCCACCGGACTTGGTCGGGCGCAGTTCGGCTTTGCTGATGAACATCTGGTACCAGCCGGCAGGAACCAGGTCGAAGCTGTTATCCTCGTCGTATTCAGAGGCATTGACGTCGAAGTTGGAGAAATCGATGAAAGACATGGTGTATTCCTTTTGAAAGAGATGAATCAGGATTTGTGAATCTTGTCGATGATCATGCCGAGATGCGGATATTCCATCACCTCGATGCTACCACCGCGGGATTTGGCTTTGTTTTGGTTATCAGGCTGCGTCAGCAGGTACCGATAGTTTTCCTTGGTTTCAGGGTTCTGACCTATGTCGAGTTTGAACACATAGTCGAACTGGTGTGGCACGTCACCAGACAGCTGTTGACCTGGAAATCCTGGGCCATTGAGCTGCATGCCAGTCATGCCGTCCTTGTAGCGATCCACTTTGGCTGCAAAGTAGATGTGCTTTGGCAAGCGCTTGAAAGCTTCGATGACACCCATAACTTCTTGAGCCATCTTTCCATACGCCTGCCGTGGGTCGGGTGATCTCTTGAGGTTATCCCTCAAATAGATCTCCGCGATCTCTGAAATCGAGTCAAGTGCGACCGAGTCGAACTGTTTGGCCTCATCGGACGTTGCCAGCCACTTGCCTACGTTGAGAAGCTCATCGATGGTACGTACTTCGATGATCGGAACATCGGGGTTGTACTCGACGCTGTCACCGTAGATCTTCGCAAGATTCGAGGACTTCAGAGACAGTGTACCGGCCTCGGCGCTGATCAGAAGGACGTTCGGCATTGTGGCTGCAAGCACCGTCTTGCCGACTCCGGAGTGCCCGTAGATCAGGAACTTGATCCACTGCTGAGAGATGTCGTTTGCGCTCTTGAACTGCATCACATTGCCTCGCGGTAGACGTAGATATCACGATCGTGGCAGAACTTGTAGAACGCGTTGCTGTGCTGACCGATGTGCAGCCTGGCCTGTTTAGACTTCAGCCACACGTCATATCCATTGATGCCCGACATCGAGTACCAGTTGAGCATCTCCACAATCTTGTACTCGACTAGCCGTTGTACCGTTGCATCGATGCGCTGCTGCGGCCAGTGGTACATCTTGCGATTCAAGCGCGCCGGTATTTCGGCGTACATCTTGATCGGTTCGACAGGTTCGTTTGTTTCAACCACATTGGCCATCACATCGATGACGCGGCAGCCGGGCTTGCATGCGTATTCGTACTCAACGACGATGTTTTGCTTGTCGTTGTTGATGCCTTGGATGATCATCTCGATTCTCCGTTCATTGCTCGGGTGTTACCCCTGGCAGATTGATTACTTGAAGCTGAATTTGCAACCTACAGCATTGGCAACCACAGTGAGGATCTCCGGCTTAACCAGTCGCACGTCACACTTAGCCCTGACCGTAACTTCATCGACGGCTTTGAATTTGCCGGTGATGGCGGCATCGATGATGAACGACTCCACGACTCGACGTGTTGCGCGGCGTCCGATGTCTCGGAAGATGCCGTTAGCTTCGGCTTGCTTCAGCCGACGCAGACTACGGCCACTGAAGTGCGTAGAGAACGTATGCGACTCTACGATCTTGCCACCGCGGCACAGCGTGTACTTAGCAGACACCTTCGCCAGGTCGGTCTTGTTGTCCGTCTTACCAATTTCTACATCATCAAACAACACAGTAACTTTATTGCTCATTGTTCGATTACCTCTTTCAAACCATCGATGTTGCTGTAAATCATGTCCTTCATTGTGGCTGCGTACTGTCTGATCTCCCACTGCGCGTGCTCGTCTGTACGCAGCCTCAGGAAGTGCAGCAGGTTCCGCAGGTCCACTCGCCAGATCCACTGTGTGTAGTGGTTCTGGTGTAGTGCCATTCTAGCGTGTTCTGGCGCTACGCCGTTCTCTATTGCATTTTGATACAAGACGTAGCTTTCTTCACATGCCTTGTTGAGCTGTTCCCGGAAGTCTGCTTGGACGGCTTTGTCCAGGTTCTCTGACCGGCCTTGCTTGTTGGCAACAGGTTTGCCGCCAACCACATCAGGGATGTACCACTCCTCGGGAAGCTTGACGTACCGACCGGAAATTTCGTTGAAGCTGGACGCACGGTGACGGAACCACTGACGGGCGACGAAGATCGGAGCCTTGACCTCCCACCACGTCTGGACCATCTCGAACGGCGTCATGTGTTCGTGGCGCCACAGGTACTTGGTCAGTTTGACGTCGTCCGCAAATTCGCGATCCTGTCCGTAATTGGCAAAGCTCACGCGCGCCGATTTAGCGACGTCACGCACAGACGTTTCATATCCAAGCACAGGTCCAGCCACATTGAGCAGCCGCACAAAGCCGTGGTCCAGTACATTAGCAGCTTGCATCGTCAATGACCTCCGTTGTTGCGAACGGCGCAGTACGCACCGGTTCATCGCGCTTGTCAGCGCGCTGTTGAGCTTGCTGGTTCGAGTACTTGCCACTGTGGTAGCGAGCAGACAGCTTGTTGATGTTCTTGGCTAACACCTCGTCACGGGAGATACCGAGAGTAGATCGCAGCCCTTCCAGGAAGAACTCCAGATCACCCAGCTCTTCAACCACATTGGTGACGTCCAGTGACTTCTGGTAGATGGCGTGCTTCTTGATGGCATCGAGCAGCTCGCCAGCTTCACCCGATACGCCGACCGCCATATGCAGCAGGTGCGCCTGCTTCGGAGTCAGTTCTTGCTTGATCTGCTCGCCAGGTTTGGACAGACGTGCAACCATTGCTGCAAAGTCCTTGTTGTTACTCATCGCTGCCTACCTCATAGTCATTTGCAATGTTCTTGCTCTGCTCTGCCAGCTTACGGGATTTGACCAGCGCGACAGCGCCGTTTCGTCCGTTTGTGCGGAAGATTGAGAAGCCAATCTCGACACCAGCTTCTTCGGTCAAGTCGTAGATTTCGTCAACCACACGTTCTGCGGCAGGATCAAACTCGCCCTTATATGTGACTCCGTTGAGCGCAAGAATCACATCGGGTGACGTGTGCGAGATTATCAGCCTGTCAACGCCGTCGAACCCGTTCGAGTCAACCACATCCAGGATCACGTCCCGCATACCGATGATGTTTGCTTCAACCATACCGGACGCTTCTGTTACCGCCTCGATCGATGCCAATGCAGCTCCGCCACACAGGATTGTGGCTGCATAGGCATACCGGCCTTTGTCGATGCGCGAGCATCGCACGATCAATGTTGCTCTGTTCATAACCTCTTACTCTTGTGTTTTAGGTGCCTCAATTTTGAGCGCCGGAATCGATTGTTTGGACTCGATCACTTCATCGAACACTTGTCGCTGATCGAGTGTCAGTGTGTTGTACGCCGCCATCCGCAGTACAGGCGTCCAGTGAATCACTTCGTCCAGCTTTACTCCGGTTGCTTCGATCTGCCCTCGCATCTCATCAAGCGCTTCAGTGTTGATCTTCCTCGCAAGCTTGTACTGCGACTTGAGCTTGTACCCACCGCCGATCGGAAGTGAGAACGTGCCCTCTGCATCCTGCGGCACCTTGCTAAAGAACTCCTCGACCACCTGCTTACGAAGATCAGCTTCAGCTTCCTTGGCCTGTCTGAGGCTTTCTTGCGCCTCATGCCACTTGGACAACAACTCCATTTTATCCATTGTCGGATTTCCTGTGTGTTAACGATTGTCAAAACAGCGCTGCAACCAGCGCAAAGACACCAAATGCAACACTCAGCGCCTTCAGTGTGGTTGCAAACTCCGGATGGCCGACCTTCTGGCACCAATACGATGCCAGGATGTGTACAGCAGCAGCCGCAGCCAAAAACACAGTCATCATTTCTTCTCTGACTCCTTCTTGCTAAACATGTGGTCGAGCAGCACGCCAACCACATAGGACAGCGCCAGGATGACGGCGGCTACAACCACAGTCATCGTCTTCGTGAAGATGCCATCGATGCCGAACATCCACTCGATGAGCGCAGCCACAGCGGTCACTGTAAGCCCGATGTGCAGCGCACGCTTATTGATCACTACTTCCTTCTGTTCCAAAGTTTCACTCCTTGAATGTTGTCAGCCACACTCTCCACCCGTGATCCAGGAAAGCTCGGTCGCAGAACGTTACGTCATCACACAGAAAAAGTGCCTTCTGTCGGATATAGGGTATGCACCCCTTCCGTATCTCGGACACCGATAAGATGTTGGCGTCAGCCACAAACTGGCCAGTTACCCGCCCGCCATTCTCTGCGGTGACGTGTATCTCATCACCGCGAACCTTGATCGTCACAGTATGCTTGCTCATTTCTCGAGTAACTCGGTCGCCCGTGCGTTGATCTGAATCGGATGCCGGATCATCATGCACTCTTGCTGGATTACTATCGAGTCAGTCAACCACACAGTGTTGTGGTTGGCGCCTTCTTGTTCCATGACACGGATGAGCCAGCGCAGATCGTCCGGATTGACCCACTCCTTGAAGTGCGCAGTGACCTCGATGTTGGCGCTGTTGAGCGCGTGCGCATAGAGCATGTCTCCCTCACGCAACAGCACTACTTTGTGAATACTGCGGTACATATTGAGATCCTTACCTACAGTTCGAGAATCGCATCGATCGATTGCCATGCGGCAGCGTGTGCCTGACCCACCTTCTCGATGTTGCACATAACACGTATGGCGTCAGCAATGTCAGACGCCTTCGCCAGCACATAGGCCAGGACCTTGTGGTCGCACCATACAATCGCCCCAGCCACAGTGCCCAGCAGTGATGTGATGGTAGCTACGATCTCTTCTGTGGTCGCTTTGCATCGCAGCTTGCGCATATTCATCTGCACTCGGCCATTTCCTTCGGTAACCAGGGCAACGATGTCGATCGTATCGCCATCGAGCGACTTGATGAAAACCTGTTTCATTTGTCAGTAATCCTGCGGTCCATGTTGGCAACGTACGCTTCATACACGCCCTGCGTGTCGTATTCGGTACGACGATCCATATAGTTATGGCCCGTCGTGTGATCCAGCCGGCTGCTGATGACCCGATAGTCACCCGCCTTGAACAGCGAGTAGGCCAGGCACTCGGTCGCGTCCTCGATCGCCAGTACAACATCCTGGTCAATCGGGCCAGTCTTCATCTCAAGCACCGCAAGACGGGATCCTTGAGCGTCATCAAAAGCCATCCACACATCATCGTGGCGCCAGAAGTGGTACACAGT
>ERZ773267.662-NODE-662-length-22035-cov-3.574704_pt1 | contig 22035 bp, 18 predicted proteins | sample MGYA00511959_ERZ773267 | MGnify/ENA primary metagenome ERZ773267 (study PRJEB29015, sample SAMEA2738165) | human oral metagenome | biome: human oral; feature: human-associated habitat; material: saliva | place: China | collected 2240 ... | reverse complement strand
CTCGATCGCCTTTGCCTTGCCGCCGAAGAACTGGTTCTTGCCGCCCATGCGCACGGCGACCTGGTCGCCGCCGCGCCCGAGCGCGAGGTCAAGCCCTGCCTGCGCCTCCCTGCCAAGCTCCTCCATCGACTGCTCCTCGGCGACGGCAAGCCCCATGGACAGCGTCAGCGGCAGGCGGTTCGTGCTCTGCAGGGCGCGCACGCGGTCGAGGATGTCGAAATGCTCCCCGATCGCACGATCGAGAGACTTCCGCTCGATCACGGCGACATAGAGATCGTCGCTCACGCGGCGCATGAAGCCGCCGAGACCCTTGAGCCATTCGTCGAGACGGCGGTTCGCCTCGAAGAGCAGCGCGGTGCGCTCCGCCTCCGAAAGCCCCTGCATGACCTCGTCGAAATTGTCGATCTGGATGTAGGCGAGAACGGCGCGGCTGTTCTTGAAAAAGAGCCGCAGCTCCTCGTATTCCGTCCAATCCTCGACGTAGAGCGCCATGAGCCCCTGGATGTCGTCCGACGTCACGATCGGGCGATAGCGAACCTTGTAATAGTGCGCGTCATGGGCGAAGACATACTCGCCGGAAGCTCCCCAGATCGGCTCCAGGATGATCCCCGGCCAGAAATCCTTGAGAGAAAGGCCCGGCTCGGGCGTCTCCCCCAGATAATCCTTCACGGCGCCGTTCGTCCACGCAATGCGCCCTTCGGGATTGACAATGACGACCGCCTGCGGCAAGCGCTCGATCGCGAAATTCGTCACCTCGCTCACGTTGCGCACGACATCGCGGCAGTAAGTCTCGAACGCGCGATGACGCGCCAAGCAGCGCTCACGCGCGAAGAGCGCGACGAGCAGCCAAACGACGAAAGCGATGGACGCAACGTAGGCATTGTAGTAGGACAGCACCAAGACGAGCGCCAGCAAAACGGCGAGATGAACGCAGGCGTCCAGCCACGCCGACAGATTTCGAGGCAAGAAAGCCACCTCCTGTAAAATTCTCGGAAAACCGCCTGAGCGGTTTCCCTATCGCCGACGGCTGAAGCGGCGGCGGTAGTCGAAATACATATCGAAAAGCCCGGTGAAGGCGATGAGCTGCATCATGAAGGCGCTCAAGACAGCAAACGCGACGAGCACCCAGCGCCAGAAACGGCCGACCCGCCAGTGATCCGCCACATACCAAAGGAGCGAAAAACCTTGGATGAGACCTGCGAACGTGGCGATGATGTCGCCGTTGAGCGACGCTTCGTAAAGAAGCTCGATATGGCGCGTGCCGCCCCAATAAAGCCCCACGAGAGAGAAGCCAAAAAGGAAGAGAAAGTAGACGGAAAAGCGCCATTCGCGAAAAGGCGGCAAAGCCGGCATCCGCTCGCCGATGCGCGAGAGCAGAAGCCCCACGGCGAAGAAGTTCAACAGGACGGCGAGCACCGCTTCCACGATGAAGATCGTCGGCGCGAGCAAGGAAACCATCTCGATGAGTGACGCGATCTGCTTTTCCACCGCCTGCGCCTTGGCCGGCGAGAGATTGCCCTCCGACTGCACGGCAGAACCAAAACTCTGGTACGACTCGCGCACGGCATCGAGAAACGGCGCCAGAGGATCGATGCCAAAGACGAGCGCCACCAAGGAAAGCGAGACGATCGTGCCCAAAAGCGACACCGCCAAGCCCCCCTTGACGAGGCGCACCGCCGTCCACTGGCGGCGCAGGCCGAAGCCCAGGAAAAACGCCAGCGGCACAACGAGAAAGAGCGTGTGCAGCGCCCCTGCCGCGCCGAGCACGGCATAGTAGAAGCCGCCCGCCGCGAGGACGCCCGGCAAGGCGTAGCCGTAGCCATGACGCAAGATCAAGACGACCAAGGGCGCCGTCCATGCCAGCAGCAAGACCACGCCCAGAACCGGCAGGAACGGTGCGGCAAGCGCAAAGAGAAACGCCATGATGAGGAGCGCCCAACGCTCCTGCCCTGGCGAAATCTGTCGCATCGTCATGTTTCATCCTCTCCAGACCAAGACGCGCACCCCGAAAGACGCACATCTATTTTTGTCGCGATACCCTATTATAACAGAAAAGATGACGATTGTTAACTTCCACGGGAAAATGATTGTTCCGGGCAGCGCTCTTTGCTATAATGTTCGCAGTTGTACGACAGACGGCGGGGCGCAGCGCGGATGTCTCCTGCCGACGAGACTGGGAAGAGGGGAGCCGGTGAGCCACATGACAACAAAGGAAAAGCGCAGGGCGGAAATGCAGACGGTCAAGAAGATGCTCGAAATCTACTGCCGAGCGCACCACGGCAGACGCCTGGAGCTTTGCGAGGACTGCGAAGCGCTGCTCCGCTATGCCCGCGCCCGCGTCGAGCGCTGCCCGCACATGGAGGAAAAAACATTCTGCAGCGCGTGTCCGACGCACTGCTACGCGCCCGCGATGCGCGAAAAAATCCGCGAAGCCATGCGCTACAGCGGTCCGCGCATGATGCTCCACGCGCCCGTCATGGCACTGCGGCACATGTTCATCGAATGGCGCGAAAAACGCCGCTAGAGAGCGCGCCGCCCTCTTCGGCAGGCGCACTCCGCACAGATGTGGTATAATAAAAAGAAGTACGATTGGATCGTGCCCATCATGGTCTGCCTTGGGAAAACGCATTACAAGAAGCTGCAGGGGCTCTTGCGCCTTCTGCATATCGTTCTGCTCCATAAAAGCGGGGATCAGCGGGACGAGGTGGAAAAGGAGCTGCAGGAGAAGTTCCACGTGAAGGCGATGCCTGATATCGAGAAAGGAGTGGCAGAAATGTGCAACTTGAGCGAAGGAATATACAGGGACGGCCTGGAAGCCGGCATGGCGCAGGGCATGTGATCTGACGAGGGTGAAAAGCGAGGCCGGATGTCGAAAGAACCGGCCGTCGGAAGATTGAGGAGGCCATACGGAATGAAGAGGCTTGTTGTTTTGACTATATTGGCAGCGTTGGCGCTTTTTGCGGTCGGCTGCGGGGGCGACGGAAAGGCGGCGGGAGCGCCGCGGCAGGCATCGGCGGCGGAGGCGCAGAAGATGATGGCGTCGGAGAAGGACTATATCATCCTCGACGTGCGCACGAAGAGCGAGTACGGCATGGGACACATTCCCAAGGCGATCAACATCGCAAATGAAAGCATCGGCTCCCAGCCGCCTGCAGAACTTCCCGACAAGGATCAGCTGATCCTCGTCTATTGCCGCAGCGGAAAGCGCAGCCACGATGCGGCGCAGAAGCTCGCTGCTATGGGATATGGAAACGTCGTCGACTTCGGCGGCATTATGGACTGGCCTGGCGAAGTGGTGCAGGATTGAACGGTTCGATCATTCGGAAGGATGCGTGATGTGATGAAGGAAGGTCTTTTCCTTTGCTATCCGCGCTGCAGCACCTGCCAGAGGGCGCAGCGCTGGCTGCAAGAGCATGGCGTCGAAGCGAGGACGCGCGACATCAAGGAGGAGAAGCCGACGGCAGACGAGCTGCGCGCCTGGCACGAGCGCAGCGCCCTGCCGCTGAAGCGCTTCTTCAACACCAGCGGTCTCAAGTACAAGGAACTGCATCTCAAGGACAAGCTGCCCGCGATGAGCGAGGATGAGCAATACGAGCTTCTCGCTTCCGACGGGATGCTCGTCAAACGCCCCCTCTTCGTCGGCGAGGAGTTCGTCCTTGTCGGCTTCCGGGAAAAGGAGTGGCAGGAGCGTCTCGGCTGATGCGTGACGAGGCTGCCGGCAAAAAAGGTGCGCAAAAGCGGCACACCGTTTGGCTATGTGATTCGAGGAGAGCTAGGATACGATGACGATATTGGAGACTGCCCGCGAAAAGGCAGCGAGGGGAGAGAGGCTCAGCCTGGCTGACGCCCTGGCGCTGTACGAGGACAACGATCTTCTTTTTCTCGCAGACGCGGCGCGGCGCGCGAAGGAGCGAGCGAGCGGAGCGAGCGTTTTTTTCAATGTGAACCGCCATATCAATCTGACGAACGTCTGCACATCGGGCTGTCCCCTGTGCGCCTTCCAGGTGCCGGACGGGGACAGCCGCGGCTATGTGATGGAAGAGGCGGACGTCGCGCGCGTCCTGGCGGAGGCGAAGGAGGTCAGGCGGCTCGGCGAGATCCATATCGTCTCGGCGCTTCATCCGACGAAGCCTTTCGACTACTATCTCGGCGTCGTGCGCCAGGTCAAGGCGGCGCTGCCCGATGCCGACATCAAGGCGTTCACGCCCGTCGAGATCGTGCATTTCGCCGAAATGACGGGCAAGAGCGTCAAGGAGGTGCTCGCCGCCCTGCAGGAGGCGGGACTTTCTTCTCTCCCGGGCGGCGGGGCGGAGATCCTCTCGGATCGCGTGCGAAAGATCATCTGCCCGAAGAAGGCGACGGCCGCCCAGTGGATCGAGACGATGAAGGCGGCGCACTCGCTCGGCATACGCACGAACGCGACCATGCTCTACGGTCATGTGGAGACGATCGAGGAGCGCTTGCAGCACCTTGTCACATTGCGCGATCTGCAAGACGAGACGGGCGGCTTCCAAGCGTTCGTCTCCTTCCCCTTCCACCCGGCGAATACGCAGCTGGCGAAGGAGTACGGCATCGAGCGCGTCGGCTCGTGGGAGGACATGAAGATGATGGCGCTCTCGCGCCTCATCCTCGACAACATCCGCCACATCAAGGCATTCTGGATCATGCTGACCATGCCCGTGGCGCAGCTCGCCCTGGGCTTCGGCGCAGACGACCTCGACGGCACGATCGGCGAGGAGAAGATCATCCACGCGGCGGGCGCGAAGACAGGCACGGGCATCACGCGCGAAAGGCTCTGCCGCATCATCCGCGAGGCGGGCTACGAGCCCGTGGAGCGCGATACGTTCTATCATGCGCTGGCTGACGGAGAGGGGGAGGCGTAATGCGCCTGACGGAAAAAGAGGGCGAGGCTCTCCTCCTCGCACAAGATCCGATCGCGCTCGGCAGGGAAGCCGACGCCGTCCGGCGCGCGCGCTTCGGCAACTGCACGACGTTCATCGTCGACCGCAATATCAACTATACGAACATCTGCCGCAACGAATGCAGCTTCTGCGCCTTCTACCGCAGGGCGGACGCGGCGGACGCCTACCTGCTTTCCTACGAGGAAATCCTCGACAAGGCGCACGAGACGGTCGAGGCGGGCGGCACGCAGCTGATGATCCAAGGCGGCCTGCATCCGGAGCTCGGCCTTGACTACTACGAGGAAATGCTGCGCCGCTTGAAGCGCGAGTTTCCCATGCTGACGATCCACTCCTTCACGGCGACGGAGATCCTCTACTTCGCGGAAAAGGCGGGGCTTTCCGTCGAGGAGACCTTGAGGCGGCTGCAGGCGGCGGGACTCGACAGCCTGCCGGGCGGCGGCGCGGAGATCCTCGTCGACCGCATCCGCCGGAAGATCGCGCCGAAGAAGATCATGACCGACGATTGGCTGCGCATCATGAAGGCGGCGCATACGATCGGCATGGAGAGCACGGCGACGATGGTCATCGGCTTCGGCGAGACGATGGCGGACCGCATCGAGCACATGGAGAAGATCCGCCGCCTGCAGGACGAGACGGGGGGATTCCGCGCCTTCATCACATGGACGTTCCAGCCCGGCCATACGGAGCTGGGCGGCGAGAAGGCAAGCTCCTGGGACTACCTGACGACGCTGGCTTTGACGCGCCTCTACCTCGACAACATCGCGCACATCCAAGGCTCATGGGTCACGCAGGGCGAGCGCATCGGACAGCTGACCCTAGGCTTCGGCGCGGACGACCTCGGCAGCATCATGCTCGAAGAGAACGTCGTCAAGGCGGCGGGCACGCGCTACGAGATGTCGATCCAGAAGATGGTGCGCCTGATCGAAGGCGCGGGCAGAGAAGCCGCGCAGCGCGATACGGAGTACCGCCTCTTGAAGAAGTACTGACCGGATCGCTTCCCTGAAGCTCTCTGGCGAAAGGAGAACCCCCATGGCACAGCAAGAAATCCCCGCCGCATCGTTCGGCATCGTCGGCGGCTCGGGCACGCTTTCGAGCGATTTTCCCGCGCGTCTTCCCGCAGAAGACGTCGAAATCCTCGCCGACAATCTCATCTTCGACACACCCTACGGCAAAAGCCCCGCTTTTCGCCTGTTCGCGGTCGGCGAGGTGCGCGCTCTCTCTTGTCGTATGCACGGCTGGCGCTCGGGCGTGACGCGAGCCGACGCTTCGCGCCAGGTGTTCTGGGTCTTCCGCGAGGCGCATGTCGTGCGCGTCCTCTCCGAGGGCGGCGTCGGCACGGCGAATCATTTGCTCGACCCGCGCGACTTTCTGATTCCCGACGACTATCTCGACCTCTCGAACCGCAAGGACGTCATGCTCGACGGCAGGTATCTGCTCATCATGCGCGACGCCCTCTGCCCCGAGCTTCGCGCATCGCTTCTGGCGGCGACGAAGAAGCGCTTTTCGGGGCGCATCTTCGACCGCGGCATCTACGCCTGCACGGACGGGCGCCACTTCGAAAGCTCCGCCGAGGTCGCCATGCTCAAGGGACATGCCGACATCATCGGGCAGAGCATCTGCCCCGAAGTCTACCTCGCGCGGGAGATCGGCGCGTGCTATGCGGGACTTTACTACGTCGTGAACTACGGCGAGGGCATTCGCCCGAAGTGGTCTTACGGCACGATGAAGGACATCTTCTACGACGACGCGCCGATGATCGGCGAAGTCCTCCTGGAAACGATCCGCCGGACGTCGGTCGAGGAGCGTCACTGCGAGTGCCTCGCGCTGCGCAAGGAAACCCTCTTGAAGGACGTCTACAACGAGGCTTCGGACAAGGGCTGAGAGCCCAAACGAACAAGGAAAGGGAGTGCATCTCCTTTGGACATCAGGGTTGTGGCGTACTTCCTCGGACGCATCGCGCAGGCCGAAGGGATGATCTTCCTCGTGCCGCTCGCCATCTCCTTGTGGTACGGCGAGACTTCCGTGCTGGCGCTCTTCGCCACCGCCGCCCTGAGCGTGGCGGCAGGCACGGCGCTTCGCTGCGCAGGAAACGAGCCGGGCGACCGCCTGACGCTGCGCGAGGGCATCGCCATCACGGGCGTCGGTTGGCTCGTGGCGACCTTCCTCGGTATGCTGCCGTACCTTCTGGGCGGCTATCTCGGCTACCTCGACGGCGTCTTCGAAAGCATCTCGGGCTTCACGGGCACGGGCGCCACCGTCATCGAAGACATCGAGGCCATGCCGCAGGGCGTGCTTCTCTGGCGAAGCCTCACGCATTGGCTCGGCGGCCTCGGCATCATCGTCATCTTCATCGCGCTCCTGCCAGCCACCGGGCAGGGCGCGATCACCATGTACAACGCCGAGTCGAGCGCCCAAGGGTCGGAGCGCGTCCTGCCGCGCCTCAAGGACCTGACCGCCGTGCTCTTTCGCATCTACGTCGTCTTGACGGGCGCGGCGTTCCTCGCCTTCTTCCTCTGCGGCATGAACGCGCTCGACGCCGTCAATCACGCGATGTCGACGATCGGCACGGGCGGCTTCTCCACCTACAACACGAGCGCCGCGCACTTCGAGAGTCCCGCCATCGAGCTTTGGATGTCGCTCTTCATGTTCATCTCGGGCGGCAGCTTCGGGCTTTACTACCGCATGTACAAGAAAGGGCCGCAGGTCCTCTGGCGCAACTCCGAGTTCAAGGCGTATCTCGGCATCGTCGGCGGCGCGGTGCTGCTCATCGCGGCGAACCTCTTCTACCGCGGGCTTTACAACGTGCCCGACGCCCTGCGCTTCGCGCTCTTTCAGGCGACGTCGCTCTCGACGACGGGCTTTGTCTCCGCCGACTACGAGCTTTGGCCGGGCTTTTCCAAGGGCATCCTGCTGCTCCTGATGCTCACGGGCGGCTGCGTCGGCTCGACGGCGGCGGGACTGAAGATCTCGCGCATCCTCCTGCTCTTCCGCATGGTGCGCACGATCGTCCTGGAAAAGCTTCACCCGCGCGTCACGACGCCCGTGCGCATGAACGGCGCGAGCGTCGACGAGGCGACACTCCACCGCACGGCGGTCTTCTTCTTCCTCTACGTCCTCTCCATCGCCTTTTTCGCTTTGCTCATGACGGCGGACAACATCAAGACCTTCGACGCCATCGGCATCAGCGTGACGACCGTCGGCTGCGTCGGCCCTGCGTTTGGCATCGCGGGCGCAACGGAGAACTACGCGGGACTTTCCGACTTCACGAAGGGCATCCTGTGCTTCGCCATGCTGCTCGGCCGACTGGAGATCTTCACGCTGCTCGTCATGCTCTGCCCGTCGTTCTGGCGCTCGAAGAAGAACTGGTGACAGCAAAGCGCATACGCCTCGCCCACATACGTCCGACCCGAGCAGCGGATGTGTATTTTTTTGTACATCCGCTGTGCTATACTGTACGCAGGAGAAAAAAGAACGCCATGCCCTCAGGGCAGCGACGCCCCGGCTTTTCCCCGACCATTCCGGGGAAAAGCCCTCTGCTTGGAACATTTGGCCGCGAAGGAGTGAGACCGATGCTGTTTTTTGAATTGCAAGTGAACTGCACGCCGGAAGCGAACCTCGCCGCCAGTCCCGGCGAGGAACGCCGCAGCCGGGAAGAGTGGCTCGCCAACATCAACGACGTCCTCAACGAGGGTCTCGCCGGCAAGACGGAGCTGCTCTTCATCGACCGCGTCCTCCCGAACGGATTTCATCTGTGCGCCGCCTTGAATCCGACGAAGGCGATGACCGCAGGACAGCTCACGAAGCGGATCGCCCCCCTGCTCTTCGAGTCATGCGGCGCGAAGGACGTCGCCGTGCGCAGGCTGCGCGAGGTCACGCGCGAACAATTCGTCCACTATTTCGAGGCTTGCGAAAAGAAGCGATATACCCATTTCTTCAATCCCCTGTATGAAATGAACCTCGACTATGCAGACAACCGAACCTTCCAACTGGCAGAGGAGATCTTCCATGTGCGTCCGCGCCTCTCGCGTGCCCAAGCGGACCACGAGGCGGAAGGGCTGATGGCGGATCGGAGCTTCTCGGAGGAACTGGCGCGGATCTACGCCCCGCAGAACGAACGCCGGAAATTTTTCGGCCATCCCGTGCATTATCATATCGCTGCCGGAAACGCGGAAGCGTCGATGGCGATGACGCGCCTTCTCATGCGTGCGCTCCATGCCAACAACCGGCTCTTCGGGCAGAGGATCAACCGCATTTACAACATCAAGGACAACTGCTACGAAGAGGAGGATATCGAACACCTGCTGCACCATGCGAAGGGAGGAGCCGTCGTCATCGAGCTCTGCGGCAGCGGAGAAGAAGAGGAAAACTATGCGGGAAGCTACGAGCGAGTGATCGAATATTTCGGAAAGATGATCCGCAAATATCAGCGCGGCACGCTCTTCATCCTCGTCGAGTTCCACACGAAGACAGGGGCGATGAGAAACCTCCTGACGTCCCTGCAGGAAGACATCTCGCTCGTGCATCTCGAAGAGGGCGCGGGCAACCGTGCCCAGGCGGCAGCGTATCTGAAGAAGCTCGACGCCCGCTCCTCCATGCCCCGCTACAGTGCGCGAGAGCTTGAGAAGGCGCTCGGCGAGCGGCATACCTTCCGCGCCTCGGACATCCACGCGATTCACGAGAAACTGTATCGGGACGCACTGAAATCCAAGGCCTACCGCGCATATCAGGACATCGAGTTCTATGCGCGGCCGCAGTCCGTGAAATCCGTGGCGGATGCGCGGGCGGCGCTGCAGGAAATGGTCGGCCTGAAGAAGCAGAAAGAGCTTGTGCAGCAGATCGTCTCCTCCTTCGCCGTGCAGAAGCGCCGCTCCGAGCTCGACCTGGACGCGCAGCGCCCGTCCATGCACATGTGCTTCACGGGCAATCCGGGCAGCGCGAAGACGACGGTCGCCCGCCTGCTCGCCGACATCCTGAGCAAGGAGAACATCCTGGCGACGGGGCACTTCGTCGAGTGCGGACGCGCCGACCTCGTGGGCAGGTACGTCGGCTGGACGGCGGTGCAGGTCAAGGAGAAGTTCCGGGCAGCGCGCGGCGGCATCCTCTTCATCGACGAGGCGTATTCGCTCGTCGACGATCGTTCCGGCAGCTACGGGGACGAAGCGATCAACACCATCGTACAGGAGATGGAGAACCATCGGGAGGACGTGATCGTCATCTTCGCGGGCTATCCGAAGAAGATGGAAAAGTTCCTGGCCAACAACGAGGGACTGCGCAGCCGCATCGCGTTCCACATGGACTTTCCCGACTACACGCCGGACGAGCTTGCAGAGATCCTGCGCCTGATGGCAAAGCGGAGCGGCTGCACGCTCACGGAAGAGATCGTCGCGCATTGCCGCACGAAGTTCGCCGCTGTCTGCCGACAGGAAGACTTCGGCAACGGCCGCTTCGTGCGCAACGTCTTCGAACAGGCGCTCATGCGGCAGGCGCAGCGGCTCTGTGCGCTTCACGAGGGACAGCCGCTCACGAAGGAAGAGCTGCTGCAGCTCACCGCCGCCGATTTCGACGTCGCCGCCCTGCAGCCTGCCTCATCAGGCCGTGCCCCCGTGGGCTTTTCCATCTCGTAGGCGTCTTCCTTCCCCGGACAATCGGAAGGAAAAGACGTACAATAGGTATATCTGACGTATCTATTGCACAGAAATCAACGCTTCGGCGAAAAGGAGAGATCGTCCATGGAAAGCAAGATCGCCAAGCTCATCCATCTGAAAAGCCACCCCGTAGCCGTGCTTCATGCAGAGGCGGCGCCTGCGGACGCCATGCAGTTCAAGGAAGGCGTCTGGGGATGCACCGTCGCCCTGCTGGCCGCGGCGAGCAAGGGAAAGACGACCGCGTTCACGGAAAAGACGACCGTCTGTCTCGGCGCGAAGACGGGAATGGGATTTCAAGACTACCCGCGCGGCTGGATCGAATACTTCCTCTCGACGGGCAGCGAGAACATCGGCAGAGAAGGCGAGTTCTACAAGAAGTCGCCTTCCTTGGCGCAAGACTTCATCGAAAACATCCGGCGTCACGACGGCGGCCCCTGTGTCGTCTGCAAGCCCCTGCGCGATGTCCTGCCCGAAGAACGGCCGCTCGCGGTGATCTTCCTCGTGAATGCCGACCAGCTCTCCGCCCTTTCCACCCTCGCGAACTACGACAAGAGCACGCAGGACAACGTCAAGCTGCTCTTCGGCGCCGGCTGTGCGCAGGCGGTGCTCTACCCTGTGACGGAGGAGCAGGACGGCGGCACGAACTGCTTCATCGGCCTGACCGACCCTTCGGCAAGAAAGTGCATACCGAAGGAGATGCTTTCCTTCGCCATGCCGTACAGCCGCTTCCTGGAGCTGGAGCGCGAAGCGGAGGGCAGCTTCCTCACGAAGGAGACATGGCAGAAGCTCTCGGCGCGCTTGCGGGAGGCATGAGGACTTTTGCCTGAACGAGTTTTTCCAGCTCTTTCGGCTCAACATCCAGCAGATACATCCATCGCCCTGCAGCCCGCGCCTCGGCGACGGCCGCATCGACTTCTTCGTAGTAGGCTTTCACCTCCTTGTAATAGTCGAGCCAGGCATCTTCCATATCCTTTTCGTCGAAGATGTGCCATCTGCACCAGCCGGCAAGCTCGGGACGCCGCTCAGCGATCAGTGCGAAGCACGCCTGATTGTCCTTGATGACCTGCTCCTGCCAACGCCGATCGCCGCTCGTCGATATGCCGCTGCCGTATTCGTACCAGATGAGGTTGTGATTCCAAAAGTCTATGTCGATACCATCGGCGACCATAAGCGTATAGGCGCGGTCTTCCAGATGAACGACCCTGCCCAACATGTACTCCGTGTACTGCATGAGGAGTTCCCGACGCGCCATGAAGGCCGCGCCTATGGCATAGTCCTGGCATAAGAGATGCGCTTTCCTGGCGGCTGCGAAGTCGCCTCTTTCATACGGCTGCATGCTGCGCGGGTGCATTTCATCCAGAACCTTGTAGCGCCCGCCCTCCTCTTGGTAATAGCACGCACGTCCGAAAGCGGCGAGACGGCCACCCTCTTCCATGAACCGAACCATGTCGGCCAATACATGATCGCTGTACAGGCAGTCGCCGGGAGAGATGTTCTTGATGTACTTTCCCTGCGCATGGGAAAAGGCGCGGTATACATTGCGCACGACGCCTTGATTCTCCGGGGCTTGGAGGATCTTGTACGCCGTGAATCCCACGGAGGCGAAAAAAGCCTCGATCTCGCTTCTCGCGAAATTCTCTGTTCCGTCATCGGCAACGATGATCTCGAACGAACATCCCGTCTGACGGAGGACGGAGACAAGCGTCCTGCGCAGTTTCAAAGGATCGGAGCGATACGTGATCACGCAGACAGACACCTCGAAACGGGTGCTTTCCTGACGTTCTTCGCTGTGGGCGAAGAGCGCTGCGTCTTTGCCGTACAGGATTCGCGGCTGCTTCTCCAAGCGGTTGAGCAGCTGCAGGCAGCGCTCTTCCCGCGTCAAGATCAGGACGTCCGCCAATCGGAGCACGGCAAGGGAGAGCGGCTCCTCTCCCGCAAAGGTCAGCACCAAAGGCGCGTCTTCGCCGAGCGCGTCGAGCGCGTCTTTGAGTCGGGCGAGCGGCTCGGCGCCGCCCTCTGCCGCCGACAAGTCGAGCAGCAGCGCCACCCGATCCGCTGCGCAACACCTCCTCGTGTACTGCTCGAACACGGTGCGCCAGACGGCGTCGGTCGCTCCGAAATCCGGCCGGAAGCAATAGAGGCGCACGCCTTCTTCTTTCAGCTTCTGAAGAGTTCCTATCATTTCGATTCCTTTCAACATAGATGCACCGCCCATGCAAGAATTCTTCTTTGCCTCCCATCGTAATCCATACAACGGAAGAATGCAAGAGCATACGGGACAGGACTTTCGCAAGAACCTTGTTTTTGCGGCAGTCCTGTTTTTTATGCGCCATTCATGATATGATAAGAAGAGTGAAAAAAGATGCGGGGAAGCGTTTCTGCATGAGCAGTTTTTCCCAGGGGAGGAAGTATGCGAGAGGACAACGTCATCTTGCAGAGCCGCCTGCTGCGGCTCTGCGATTATTTTGCAGGCGAAGGGGATGCCGCGAGCGAGCGCAAGGTGCGCCAGCTTGCCGAAAAGCTCGTGCGCGGCGAATTCGGCGTCGCTTTCTGCGGCCATTTCTCGGCGGGCAAGTCGCGCATGATCAACCGCCTCCTCGGCGCGATGCTGCTGCCGTCGAGTCCCATACCGACGAGCGCGAACCTCGTCTATGTGCGGCACGGCGAGGAGTATGCCGAAGCGCGTTTCCGAGAGGGAAAGCCGCGCCGCTACCTCGCGCCCTACGACTACGACCTCGTGAAGTCGTTCTGCCGCGACGGCACAGCGATCGAGAGCATCGAGATCTCGACGGCGGCGGCGGCGCTCCCTGCCGGCGTCGTGCTCATGGACACGCCGGGCATCGACTCGACCGACGCCGCGCACCGTCTGGCGACGGAGGAGGCGATCCACCTCGCCGACCTCATCTTCTACGTCATGGACTACAACCATGTGCAGTCGGAGGAGAGCTTCCTCTTCACGAAGTCGCTGACGGAAGCGGGAAAGCGCGTCGCGCTCGTCATCAACCAGATCGACAAGCACCGTGAGGAGGAGCTGTCCTTCGCTTCCTTCGCGGCGGGCGTCAGAGATGCGTTCGCCGCCTGGGGCGTGCAGCCGGAGGCGATCTTCTTCACCTCGATGAAGGACGAGGCGCACGAACACAACGAATTCAAGGCGATGCAGGCCTTCCTGCGCGATGCGCTGGAAAACCGTGCGGCGGCGCTCGAAGAATCCGTCGCACGCTCCTTGGAGAAGATCTCTGCCGACGCCGTGATGCGCGAGGAAAAGGCGGAAGAAAAGAACCTTGCCGCCTCCCTCGCCGTGCTTGAGCCGCTGTCCTTGGCGGAGCGCGACGCGCTCTGGGCGGGCAGCCGCGCCCTGGAGCAGGAAGCGCAAAGTCTGCGCGAGGACGGACGCGCCGCCTTCAACGCGGGAATCGAGAAGATCCTCGCCAACGCCTACATGATGCCCTACGAGGTGCGCGAACTTGCGCGGCTCTACCTCGAAGCCTGTGCGCCCGACTTCAAGGTCGGCTTCTTCGGACGCGGCAAGAAGACGGCGGCGGAGCGCGCCGCGCGGCGCGAACGCCTGTGGCAGGCGCTTGCCGAGAAGGTGCGGCTGCAGGTCGATTGGCACGTCGCGACGTATCTGAAGGATTTCGCGCGCGACCGCCACATCGAGGGCGAGGCGGCCGCCGCCTTCGCCGAGAGCTTCACGGCTCTGCCCACAGACGATGTCTTGGAGGAGAATCAGAAGGAAGGCGCGAGCACGAGCTACGACGGCAGCTATGTCCTGAACTACACCGCCGCGCTCGAAAAGGCGGTCAAGGAGTGCGCCCGTTCGCGCCTCGCCGCCGTCGGCGACGACCTGTTGACGCGCGTGGAGAAGCGAAACGGCGTGCGCCTCGCCGCCATCGAGGCGGAGCTTTCGGGCATGGCGGAAGAAGTCGCCGCTCTCTTCGCCGTGCGGCAGGCGAAGAAGCGCGTCAAGGCGAAGGAAGAAGCGCTGCGAAGCCTCTTGGAAAGCACGGAGGTCGCCGATCTGGAAAACGCGGAGATCTTCCATCCCGAGGAGCCGGAAGTCGAGATCGTGCAAGGCGACGGCACGCCGAGCGCGGCAGCGCAGGATGCGCCGGCAGCGGCGCAGGATGCGCCGGCGATGGCCGCAGAGACGCCCGCAGAGACGCTGCAGAGCAGCGCGAAAGAGATGCCGCGCGGCGAAGACGCGCCGTCCGACCTTGCGGCCTGGGTGCCGCGCCTTCGCCGCGCGGGCGCTCTCGTCGCGGGCGTTCCGGAGCTGGCACGCCTCGCCGAAGAGCTGTCGGCACGCGCCGACCGACTGGAGGAGAAGGGATATCTCGTGACGCTCTTCGGCGCGTTCAGCGCGGGCAAGTCGTCTTTCGCCAACGCACTCCTGGGCGAGAACCTCCTGCCCGTCTCGCCGAACCCGACGACCGCCGTCATACAGAAGATCCTGCCCGTGACGATGGAGAGGCCGCACGGCACGGTGCGCGTCCGCCTGAAGGACGAAGCCATGCTGCTCGCCGATCTGAACCGCGCCCTGGCGCCCTTCGACCGCGAGGCGACAAGCCTCATGGACGCGCCTGCGCTCGTCGGCGAAGCGCTGACGCTCGCGAGCGACCTCCGCCAGCAGCAGGCCTTCCTGCGCGCCTACGAAAAGGGGCGTGCGGCTTTCGCGGGCAAGGCGGGCACGTGGATCGACTGCACGCTCGAAGACTTCGCCGCCTACGCTGTCGACGAGGACAAGGCGTGCTTCGTCGAAGAGATCGAGATCTATACGGACTGCAAGCTTACGAAAAGGGGCGTGACCCTCGTCGACACGCCGGGCGCCGACTCCATCAACGCGCGTCACACCGACCTCTCCTTCCGCTTCATCCGCCAGTCCGACGCGATCCTCTTCGTCACCTACTACAACCATGCCTTCTCCCATGCCGACAGCGAATTCCTCGTGCAGCTCGGGCGCGTCAAGGACGCCTTCGAGATGGACAAGATGTTCTTCATCGTCAACGCCATCGACCTCGCCGAGAGCGAGGAAGACGCCGACGACGTCCTCGCCTATGTGCGGCAGAACCTCGCGCGCTTCGGCATCCGCCAGCCGCGCCTGCACGCCGTATCGAGCCTTGCGATCCTCAAGGAAAAGCTCGCGGGAGAGCATCGCGGCACGCAGTTCGAGAACGCCTTCCATCACTTCATCTTCAACGACCTCGCAGGCCTCGCCGCGCGTGCGGCAGAGGGCGACTATCTGCGCACGCAGTCCCTCTTGGACAGCCTCATCGAAGAGAGCGAAGAAAGCGCGGAAAAGAAGGCCGAGCGCCGCGAAGCACTGGAAAAGAGCGCACAGAGAGCCGCGCATCTCCTCGCGTCGCAGAGCAGCGACGACATCGAGAAACGTGCCGCGCAGGAGCAGGAGGAGCTTCTCCACTACGTCGCCGAGCGTGTCTTCCTGCGCTACGAGAACATGTTCCGCCTGAGCTTCAACGCCGCGACGCTCGGCAAAGAGCACGGCAAGTCGAGCCTGCGAAAAGCGATGCGCGAGCTGCTCGAAAGTCTCGGCTTCGATCTCGCGCAGGAGATGCGCGCGACCGCCGTGCGCCTCGAACGCTTCCTCGTCCGACAGGGCAAGGCGCTGCAGCAGAAGCTCGCCAAGGAACTTTCCGAGGGAGAGCGCGACTTTGGCTTCGGCCTGGAGACGGCGGAATGCGAACTGGGGCTATCTTTTGCAGCAGCCTTCGCCGACGTCGAGCCGGAGACCTTCGCCAAGGAACTCGCGCTCTTCAAAAGCCCCGCGCAATTCTTCGAAAAGGGCGGCAGCAAGGTCATGGCGCAGGCGCTCAAGGAAAAGCTTCGCCCCTTGGCGCTGTCGCATCTCGACAAGGAGGGCGCACGCCTCAAAGAGAGCGTCGCCCTCGCCGGCCGCGCCGTCTTCGACGCGGCGATCGCCCATGTCAAGAAGGAAGTCGAGAGCTACTACGAGGGCCACCGCGCCGCCTTGACGGGCGGGCTTTCGGCGGCGAAGCTGCGCGAGATTCGCGCAGAGCTTTGACCATGCAGCGACAGAGGAGGGACGCGGCTATGTCCGGCACGCCTATGGACAAGGAACGGGGCGGCGGGGAAAAAGCGCCGCTTCTTGCTGCCAAGAAGCAGAAGAGCGCTGCCCGCCTCTTGCTGCTCCTCCTCGCCGCCCTCAGCCTCCTTCTCGCCGGCTGCGCCGAGGAGAAGGGCTACATCGACTTCACGCGGCGCACGGCGACGCCGGAAGAGCCGACGTCCGAAAGGCCGCTCGTCATCGCCTTCGCGCCCGTCATGAGTCCCGAGGCGACGCGCCAGCCCTACGAGCGCATGGTCTCCTACATCGCGGAAAAGCTCGACCGCCCCGTGACCATGGTGCAGAAGCGCGGCGCGGCGGAGCTCGACCAACTCGTCGCGGCGGGAGAAGCCGACATCGCCTTCCTCTCGACGGGAGCTTACACGGCGTACCGCGGGCAGGAGCCGATCGAGCTGCTCGCGATGGTCGAGACGAACGGCACGATCCTCTACCGCACCTTCATCATCGTCGCCGCCGACAGCAAGATCGAGGACTTCGCCTCGCTCAAGGGGAGCGTCTTCGCCTTCGTCGATCCCCTGAGCCATTCGGGCAGGCTCGCCGTCGATTACCGCCTGCTCGAAGAAGGCCTGACGCCCGAGCAATACTTCGGGCGCATCTTCTACACCCACCACCACGACAAATCGATCTGGGCGGTCGCCAACCACCTCGCCGACGGCGCGAGCATCGACAACCAGATCTACGAGCATCTCCTGCAGACGAACCCGCAGCTTGCCGCGAAAGTGCGCATCATCGACGAACTTGCCATCGCGCCGACCGGCCCCGTCGTCGTGCGCCAAAACCTCGCACCCGAAGAGAAGGAAAAGCTGCGCCGCATCTTCTACGAAATGGCGGACGATGAAGCCATGCGTCCCGTGCTGCGGTCGGCGGTCATCGACCGCTTCGTGCCGCCCGAGGGCGAGCTTTACGAGCCTCTCCGCCAGAAGTTCCTGGCGCACGAGCGTCTTTCGGGGGAATGATATGGAAAAGCAACTGACCGTCCGCTTCAACATCCTCCTCGTCGGCAGCGTGCTGCTCTGCGACCTCCTGCTCAGCGCGTTCTTCCTCGTCTCGCTTCGCGCGACCCTGATCGACGGGCTGAACCGCTCGGGGCGCGAGATCGCCTCGGCGCTCGGCGCGGTCATCGCGAGCGACATCCTCCTCGACGACCGCTTCACGATCTCCGACCAGTTGGAGCGCACGATGGAAAAGAATCCCGAGGTGCGCTACATCCTCGTGACCTACCCCGACGGGCGCATCCTCTCCAGCACCTTCGCGGACGGGCTGCCCGAAGGGCTGCTGGCGCTGCGCGAAAAGAACGATACAGAGCCGCACATATACAGGAGCAGCGACGGGCCGATCCGCGAGATCCTCTACCCCATCGACGACGGCATCACAGGCTATCTGCGCATCGGGCTGACCGAGCGCGAGGCCCGCGCCCTCGTCGAGCGGCGCGGGCGCGAGCTATTCTTCGTGCTGCTCCTGCTCATGCTCCTCGCGACCTTCCTCGCCACGCGCTATGCGAAACTCCTCGGCGCACTGCAGCAAAAGGAACGCCTGCGGATCTGGCTCATCGACCAGCTCTTCTCGGCACGCGAAAAAGAGCGGCGACGCATCTCGCGCGAGCTGCACGACGAAACGAGCCAGTCGATGGTCTCGATCCTCGCCTACCTGCGCATCCTGCACGGCAAGCTCGTGACGCCCGAGCAGAGGGAGCTGCTGCAGGAGGCGCGCGAGCTGACGAGCGAGACATTGCAGGGACTCAAGCGTCTCGCCGCCGACCTGCATCCGCCGCTCCTCGAAGACCTCGGACTGCTCGTCGCCATCGAGAAATACATCGACGCCCTGCAGCGCACGCACGAAGAGCTGACCCTGGAATGGAAGACGCAGGGCGACTTCGCCAGGCTCGACCGCACGCTCGCCCTCGTCGCCTACCGCTCCGTGCAGGAAGGGCTGACGAACATCGTGCGCCACGCCAAGGCGAGCCATGCGACCGTCCGGCTCTTCGCCACGGACGAGGAACTTCGCATAGAAATCGCCGACGACGGCATCGGCTTCGAAAAAGAAGCGGCGGAAAAGGCACGTCTCGACCGCCACCTGGGACTCGTGAGCATGGCAGAACGCGCCGAGCTTCTTGACGGGAGCTTCACGATCGAGAGTGCGCCCGGCGCAGGTACGCGGCTCTTCCTCTGCCTGCCGCGCAAGAAGGAAAGGAAAACGTGATGGGAAACAAAAAAGAGCCTCTGCGCATCCTGCTCGCCGACGATCATCGCGTGCTGCGCAAAGGGCTTTCACTGCTCCTCTCGTCCGAGGAGGATTTCACCGTCGTCGCCGAAGCATCCGACGGCGAGGAGGCGCTCGAAAAGGCGGCAAAAACTGCGGTCGACATCGCGCTTCTCGATCTCTCCATGCCGCACATGGGCGGCATGGAGTGCCTGCGCCGCCTCAAGGAAATGCAGCCCGACATCCGCGTCCTCATCCTCACCATGCACAGCGAGCGCCAATACGTCTGCGAATGCCTGCGTGCAGGCGCGAACGGCTACCTCTGCAAGGACTCGCTCGACGCCGAGCTGTTCCGTGCGCTGCGCACCGTCGCCGCCGGCTCGCGCTACCTCGGCGAACGCGAGGCGGACCTCCTGATCGACGGCGCGATCGAGACTCCCGCCGCGCCCGTCGCGCTTTCCGCCAGGGAGCGCGAAGTGCTGGAACTCATCGTGCACGGCTACTCGCTCTCGACCATCGCCGACAAGCTCTACCTCTCGATCAAGACCGTCTCCACCTACAAGACGCGCCTCTTGCAGAAGCTCGACTGCACGCAGAACTCCGAGCTTGTCGACTACGCGCTCAGGCACAACATCCTGGGAAGACGATGAAAACGGAAAAGAAGGCCGCAAGAGGCGATCCCGCCTCTCGCAGCCTTCTTTTTCGTTTTTCGCTTCTCGTTCCTCACATCTTCTCGATCAGGTCCAAAAGCTGCGCTATGCTCTTCTTGCCGAAGTGCATATCCTTGTCGTCGTTGATGAAGAAGCACGGCACGCTCATGATGTTGTACTTCGCCTTGATCTCGGGGAAGAGCGCCAGATCGTAGATGTCCGCCCGGACGTTCGGATTGAGCGTCGCGATGCGCTCGGCGCTCGTGACAAGCTCGGGGCACATCGTACACGAGAGACTGACCAGGATGGTGATATGGAAGATCTCGTCGATCGCCTCGATGCGCTTGCGATCCTCTTCATTGACCTTCTGTCCCGCGCTCGACGCATTGTAAAGCCCGAGCACGAAGCTCGTGAACTCGTGCCCGCCGGGGATGCCGTGGAAGGTGATTCCCGCCCAGGAGCCGTCCGCATTGCAAAGACGCACGTTCGGCACGCCCGTGCCGCCCGTGATCTCGACGGACAGCTTGCCCGTCATCTTCGCGAGCTGCGTCATGAAGTCGAGCAGCTCGCTCGACCGCGGATCGTCGCTCAGCGCGACTTCCAGGCGCAGCGGGCGTTCCATGCGCTCGAAGACCGTCGCGAGCTGCTTCCTCATTTCCAGCGTGAAAGGCCCGCTCGCCGAAGGCATCGGCTCGCCCTTGCCCGTATCCTTCACCCTATGGCACGCAGAGCATCGCACGTTGCTCTTCGCCTTGCGCCCTGTCCTCTTCGCGATCTTCTCGGCGTACTTCTCCATCTCCGTCGCGGCGACAGCGCCGTCGCCCGTCGCCGTCACGACCTGGCGCAGCGGCTTGATGCAGACGTCTCCCGCCGCGTACAACCCTTCCACCGTCGTCTGCTGATGACGATCGGTGACGATATAGCCATGCTCGTCAAGCTCGGCGATTCCCTTGACGAGAGACGTCGAAGGCTCGTATCCCGCAAACACGAACACCCCGAAGGAATCTCCTCCTTCGGGCGTGAATGCCGTCCGCTCGCCCGTGGCGAGGTTCTTCCATGTGATCTTGCGCGGCAGCACGTCGCCCTCGACCGACTCGACCTCCGTCTGAAAGAGGATCGAGATCTTCTCGTGCTCTTTCGCGGGCTGCGCCGTCACGGGCGCACAGGTGAAGTCCTCCTCGCGCACGAGGATCGTCACATGCTTCGCATACTTCGTGAGGAAGACGCTCTCCTCCGCCGCCGCGAAGCCGCCGCCGATGACGAAGACATCCTTGCCCGTGAAGAACTCGCCGTCGCACGTCGCGCAGTAGGCGACGCCATGGCCGCGAAACTCCTGCTCGCCTGGAAAGCCGAGCTGGCGCGGATGGGCGCCCGTCGCGAGCAGCACGGTGAACGCTTCGCAGTCGCCGCGGCTCGTATGCACATGCCATGTCTCGCCCTTCTTTTCCAGCGAATCGACCTCGGCGAGCAGGAACTCCGCGCCGAACCGTTCCGCCTGGCGGTGCATTTTCGCCGTGAGGTCAGCGCCGCTCGTCGGGTCGCTGCCCGGGTAGTTGACGACTTCCGCCGTCAGGGCGATCTGGCCGCCGAACGTTTCCTTTTCCACAACGAGCACGCGGCAGCAGGCTCTTGCCAGGTAAATGGCAGCGGTCAGCCCCGCAGGACCGCCGCCAATCACTACTGCATCGTAAAGCTCGTTCAGCTCCGCCGCCATCTCAGAGCGCTCCCACGAGGTCGAGGGTCGGCTTCAGCGTCTCGCCGCCGGGCTGCCACTTCGCGGGGCAAACCTCGTCGCCATGCTCCGCGACAAACTTGCAGGCCTGGAGTTTCCTCAGAAGCTCATCGGCGTTGCGCCCGACGTTGCCCGCGTTCACCTCGTAGGCGACGATCTTGCCCTCGGGATTCACGATGAAGGTGCCGCGCTCGGAAAGGCCTGCCTCCTCGATGAGGACGTCGAAGTCGCGCGCGAGGACGTGCGTCGGGTCGGCGAGCATCGGGTAGGTGATCTTCTTGATGCGTTCCGAGTGGTCGTGCCATGCCTTGTGCACGAAGTGCGTGTCGCACGAGACGGAATAGATCTCGCAGCCCGCTTCCTTGAACTTCGCGTAGCTGTTTTCCAGATCCTCAAGCTCTGTCGGGCAAACGAAGGTGAAGTCCGCCGGATAGAAGAAGAACACGCTCCACTTGCCGAGCACGTCCGCTTTCGTCACCGTGCGGAACGCTTCGTTCTGGTACGCCTGCACAGCAAAATCTCCAATTTCCTTGTTAATCAACGACATGATGATTCACTCCTATCGAATAATTATTATTGTTTAGCTGATGGATAAAGAATATCATGAATCTCGGAGAGTGTCAAGTCTTTTTGAAATAAATTTTCATTCTTAATAGACTCCTTCATCCGGAAGCATATCCATCGACTCTTTCCATTAAGATTCGATAAGGTCAGCAATATTCCTTCCTGCGGGCAAAAAAAGTCACGACGCGAAGGCGAAGGCTCTCCGCCATCGCACGCGCCG
>ERZ773267.661-NODE-661-length-22071-cov-6.084757_pt1 | contig 22071 bp, 21 predicted proteins | sample MGYA00511959_ERZ773267 | MGnify/ENA primary metagenome ERZ773267 (study PRJEB29015, sample SAMEA2738165) | human oral metagenome | biome: human oral; feature: human-associated habitat; material: saliva | place: China | collected 2240 ... | reverse complement strand
TTTTATGGTTAATTCTTTTAGGATATCCTTATGAATACCAAGATTTAAGGCTTCTTTGGTAGTTATGATCCCATTATTTTCTTTTATTTTTTTTAGCAGGAGTTCCCGTTTACTCATTTGCATCACCGCCTTTTTGTTCTTAAATTATATTATTTATAAGAACAAAAGTCAATATTTAAAAAATCGAAAAAAATCTTTTCACTATCACTCTTTCTGCAGCAACCCCGCAACCTCCACATGGTTTGTCTGCGGGAACATATCTACAGCTGACACTTTTTCAAGCCTGTATCCATTCTCAATTAAAAACTTTGTATCCCTTGCAAAAGTCGCAGGATTACATGAAATATATACTATTTTCTTAATTTTATTCTTTACAACGCTTCTTAGGGCCTTTTCATCTATTCCCCTTCTTGGAGGATCAAATATGATTGCTTCAGCCTTTTCTTTTTTAAGTAATTCCGGCAATACCTTCTCAACTTTTCCATTTATAAATTCTACATTATCAATTTCATTTTCAATGGCAGTTTCCTTTGCCGCAGTTACTGAACTTTCTACACTTTCAATTCCTATTGATTTTCTGACCTTAGATGAAAGTGCCATTGCTATTGTTCCTGTTCCTGAAAATGCATCAATTACTGTATTATTTCTGCTTTCTCCTAAAAATTCCATTGCCTTGTCATAAAGTTTTATTGCCTGTGATTTATTAATCTGAAAGAAAGAATCCGGATATATGTTAAATTTTATACCTTCCATTTCCTCTTTTAGATATTCATCTCCAAATATATGTCTTGTATCTTCTCCTAGGATAACATTATTTGCTTCTGTTTTCACAGAAATATATACTGATTTTATAAATTCATTTTCACTGTACAGCTTTTCAAGAACCTTCACTAGCTGCTTATATTGGGATTTCTTACTTACAACAACTATAAGCATAACTTCATTTTTTTCATTGTTTCTTACTACAATATGCTTCAAAAATCCTGAATCTGTAATTTCATTATAAACTTTAAATTCATTTTTAGTTCCTGCATAGCTATTTATCTCTTCCAGAAATTTCTCTATCACTTTTTCAGCAATTTTTGATTTTAGAAGGCTTTCCTTTGCAGAAAATACATTATGGGATTTTCTGGAATAAAATCCTGTTAAAATCTTTCCGTCCTTTTTAAATAATGGCTCAGATGTTTTATTTCTGTAATTTGTTTCAACTTCACTTCCGATAATATTTTCTATATCGATATTTTCAAGATTTATGCCACCTATTTTTTCCAGAACTTCCCTCAGCATTAAATTTTTGTATTCAAGCTGTTTTTCATATTTAAGCATTCCAAAATCACAGCCGTCAAAGTCTTCAAAACTTACTTTTGAAGTATCCTCTATCCTGTCTTGTCCCGGTTTTATTATCTTTGTAATAAGCCCTCTGGCGTAGGACTTTTTCACTGAAATTATTTCAATTTCCAGTATATCTCCGGGAACACTCATCGGCACAAATACGGTAAATCCATCGGTTCTTCCAAGTCCTTCCCCACCAAATACTATTTTTTCTATTTCAATTTCCATTTTCTGCCCTATTTCATAATTATTTTTTATATTATCCATTATTTTACCTCTTTATAAATTCATTATTTATTTTCTATTTTAAAAATTCAAGTATGTTTTTCAGCTGTATTCCCATTCCAATTTTCAAACTTCTCTCATCGATATTGAATTTTGGATGATGCAATCCATAAATCAATCCTTTTTCTTCATTTTTTGTTCCCAGTCTGAAGAAAGTCCCTTTGATTTCATTCAGGAAATAGCTTACATCCTCTACATCCATTCTCGCTTCATTAATTATTTCAAGGCTTTCCTTTCCATAAAGGTCTACAACATTCTCTTCCAGAATTTTAGTAATCTCTTCATTATTAATAACCGGAGCATAACCTTCCCTTATATTTACATCAATGCTTCCGCCAAGACCTTCTACAAATTTAGGTAAGTCCCTTTTCATTGTTTCTATTATGAAGGAACGCGTTTCCTGCGACATTGTTCTAATAGTTCCACGCATTTCCACCTTGTCGCAGACTACATTTTCCGCTTCCCCTCCTTTAAATGATCCGACTGTAATAACAGCTTCTTCTCTCGGATCAATTCTTCTGCTTACAATTGATTGCAGAAATTCAACAACTTTTGCTCCTATCAGTATTGCATCCACTCCCTTATGTGGTAGTGCTGCATGTGAAGAAATCCCATTTACTGTCAGCTTAAACATTGCAGAAGTTGCATGGGCCTTGCCATATCTTACTCCTATTTTTCCAAGTTCAATTTCAGGTGCCATATGAAGTGCAAAAAAAGCATCTATTTTCTTATCTGTATCTTCCTTAAATTTTAATGCTCCGGCTTTTATCATTCTGTCGGCTCCCCCGTCTGTTTCTTCAGCCGGCTGAAAGAAAAACCTTACTGTTCCATGCCATTTCTCTCTGTTGTCAGCTAAAATTTTTGCTACTCCCATCTGTATTGTCATATGGGCATCGTGGCCACAGGCATGCATTTTCCCAGCTGTTTTTGACTTGTACTCCACTTCATTTTCCTCAAATATTGGCAATGCATCTATATCAGCCCTCGTAGCTACTGTTTTTCCTTCTCCGTTATATATTGTCGCCACAATTCCTGTATTTATAATTTCTTCATATTCTATGCCGTTGTTATTCAGAAATTCCTTTATTGTTTTACTTGTTTCAAATTCTTCATCCCCCAGTTCAGGATTCATATGTATTTTTCTTCTTATTTTTACCATTTCATCGTATATTTTTTCAGTATTTTCTTCTATAAATTTATTTATCTCGTTTGAATTCATTATTTTCACCTTTCATCTAGATTTCTTTCATTTTCAGGTTTGAATTAATCAATCTGAAGTGCTATAATTATTATAAGAAAAAATAACGAATAAAGCAATAAAAATTATTCTGAAAGGAACATTCATGAAATTAATAAAAAGTAGAAAACCAAGAAATCTTATGAATATATATCGGCTATATTTAAAGTCTTTTCCAAAAAATGAGAGAAAACCCTTTCCTTTCATTCTTCTTAAGCAATGGAGGGGGACAACTGAAGTCCTTTCCTTAAAAAATAGCAAAGGTGAGTTTCTAGGCCTGGTAATTACAGCATTACAAAATAATCTTGCACTGATAGCATATTTTGCCATTTCAAGTGAAAAAAGAGGTAAAGGAATTGGCTCGAAAGCATTAAAACTGCTAAAAGAACGTTATTCTGATAAAAAAATTTTCCTTGAAATAGAAAATACTGAAACAGAATCTGAAAATAAGGAAGAAAGAAAAAGAAGAAAAAATTTCTATCTGAAAAACGGAATGCTGGAAATGCCCTTCATAATAAACTTTTTTGGAACTGAAATGGAAGTTTTGACTTATAATTCACCTGTTACTTTTGAAGAATACCATTCCATCTACAAAAAGGAATTTGGAAAAATTATAAGCAGAAAAGTCAGTTTTGTGAAAAATAAATAGTCTCAAAATTTGAAAAAATACATGAAAACTATGTTTATTCATTTACTAAAATTTCACTTATACAAAACAGTCATTCAAAAAGAAAAAGTCAAAATCCACCTGAAAAATCAGGTTGTTGACTTTTTCTAAATTCATTTCCTGTTTTGAATTGTGAAATTATAAATAATTCATAAATATAGTTTTTGCATTATTTTTCAAATTTTTTGAGACAGCCTCTTTTTATTATGAATATCTCCTACCCTGTTATTCCAACTCCATTTTCAAATATTTCTATTTCCATTCCCAGTTCTTTTAAGTTTTCTGATACAAAAAAGTCATTTTCTGCACCAAGTCTATATATTTTCAATACTGTTTTATTTTTATGATTTATCTCAAATAAATATTCTTCAATTACAAGTTTTGTTTCCTTTTCCTTCTTTTCAAAATCAATTACAAGTGTCACTACAATATTATTTATTTCAGTTTTACTGTATCCAACCTTATTTGTCAGGTATTTCATAATGTTCTGCTTTATTATATCTTCAAGTCCTTCTTCTATTTCACTTCTTGATTTTGTTAAATTATTTTTCAAAAAAATAACCGCTTTATCTAAAAATATCAATTTATTCATCTCCTTTTTATCTTTTTTATTATTTAGTTAGTTATATCATTTTCCTTTATTGTATAGTCATAACTAGTATTTTCAATTATTTCTTCTAATTTTTTAAAATTTACACATCTTTTTAGAAGTTCATTTTGATTTTTAGATCTATTCTTTTTTTTATATAATTTTTTTACTAACGTATATAAATTTTCTGCTTTATCAGAAATTTTATTTCTATGTTTTCTTATCCATGAAAACTGGTTATATAGTACATTTCTATATTTAGATTCCTGGCTATCAAAATCTAATATTTCATAATTATCTATATCATTTATTGGAATCATATTATTAAAATTAATTACTCCATATTTGCCTTCAGCTATTTTTATAAAATCAACTTGTTCTTTCATATGTAAATGTTTAGTTTTTGGTGATGATAATGGTGCAAAATACATATAATGTTTAACTTGAAAAATAACTCCTATCCATATTCTTTTATTTTTTTGAGCTATTTTATATTCATATTTTGATAAAAATTCAATATACTCATTTTTTATTGTTACAAATAATATTTTATCCTTTTTCATTTTCCCTCTATTCCCCCTATTATAATAGGGCGATAAATTAATCGCCCTATTGCTTCTTTTTTCATTTCCCACTTTATTAACAATATTTCATCAAAGAGCAGGGATTCGCTTTCTCCTATTAGCTTCCCACTTTATCGAATGACTTTCCTTCAAAAAGCAGGGATTCGCTTACTTTTCACAATAATTATACAATATTTTTCCCCATATTTCAACCGAAAGATAAAATTTTTATTAAATTTCAGCTCTTTTACTTCATTTTATCCGTATTTCTAAAAAACATAACTTATTATTTAAAAATGTACGCAGAACCATATACAGCATGGATTTTCACTAGTGTAAGCCACCCTGTGCCTTTCTCTTTTTTCAATAAATATTGTATCCCCTGATTTCATTTCCACTGTTTTATCATTAAATTCAATAACTGCATTACCTTGAATCAAAAGAACGTATTCCCTCTTTTCCTGTACCATCCAGTCGGAAACCTGTCCTGTAGAAATTATTCTTTCAATTTTAACATCCTCGTTTTCCTTTAGAATATCTACAATTTCCTCTTCTTCTATTCCAGGTAATTTTTCTATTTCAAATATATTCATAGACACCCCTTATATAATTTTAACTTTTTATTTTCCATTAAACTATTTAAAAATTCTTTTCATTATTAAAAAACTTACATTTTCTCCAGAACTTTTATTCCAAGAAGCGACAATCCTTCTTTAAGCGTTACTGCTGTTTTTTCAGCAAGAAGAAGTCTTGTATTAAATTTCTTTTTATCCTCTTCCCTAATAATGGACTCCCCTGCATAAAAACTATTGAAAATTTTGGCAGTTTCAAATAAATAGTCAGTAATAAGGTTAGGTTTGCACAAGTCATAAGCTTTTAATATAGCATTTGGAAATTTTAGAAGTTTTACTGCCAGTTCCCTTTCATTTTCATTAAAATCATCATCTAATTCATTATATTCAGCATCATAAGTATTGTTAATCTCATGACTTTCTTCATCCATTTTTCTAAATATGGACATTATTCTGGCATATGTATATTGCAAATAAGGTGATGTATTACCTTCAAAATTCAAAATTTTATCCCATGAAAAAGAGATTGAACTCATTCTGTTCTGGCTTAAGTTAAAATGCTTTATTGCTCCAAGTCCAACTATTTCAGCTATTTTCATCTTTTCTTCTTCAGGAAAAGTCGGATTTTTAATATCTATTACTATTTTTGCTTCTTCTATCGCCTGATTAAGTATATCAATCAGTCTTATCATTCCACGTTTTTTCAAAGATAACATTACACTGTCTTCAAATCTCATAATACCGAACCATACATGATTTTTCTTGTAATCATAGGGCTTTCCCATCATTTCTGCAATTTTAAATACCTGCCGGAAATGTTCTTTCTGCTTCTCTACAGCAACATAGACCGAATGGTCTATTTTTAAAATATCCCTTCTGTATTTAAGGGTTGCCAAATCAGTTGTAGAATAAAGATAGCTATTTTCAGCCTTTTTCTTTACTATACATGGCTCAATCTTATCTTCCTTTTTAAAGAATACCTTTGATTCCCCATCTATATTAGTTGTAATTTTCTTTTCTTCAAGTATTTTCAACGTTTCTGGAATTATATCATTATAGAAGGATTCCCCTATGCAATAATCAAATTTTATATCCATCTTTCTATAGAAAACCTCAAATTCACGAAATGAATGATCTACAAAACTTTGCCATAATTTTCTATTTTCTTCATCTCCTGCCTTCAGTTTCATCCATTCTTCCTTGGCCATAACCTCCAGTTCAGGATTTAACTGTGCTTCCTCAGAAAACTTTACGTAAAGTCTTTCCATTTCTCCAATTGGATTCTTTTCATACTCTTCCACATTTAGCCATTTTTTATATCCTATTATCAATTTACCAAACCGGCTTCCCCAATCTCCCAAATGATTATCCCCTAATACTTTAAAACCCATATATTCAAATATACGCTTTAAAGAATCTCCGATTATCGTACTTCTTAAATGGCCAATATGCATTCTTTTCCCTATATTTGGAGATGAATAATCTACCAAAACTTTTTTAGATGTATCAATCGGAAAATCATATTTTTCAGCACCTATCTTTCTTAAGTTTTCTCTTATCTTGGAATTTTTTAAAAATATATTCAGAAAACCAGGTCCTGCTATCTCAATTTTATCAATAATATCATTTTCTTCATCTTTTTCCAGACTTTCAATTATCATTTTTCCTATTTCATCAGGAGTTTTTCCAATAGTTTCAGAATTTATTAATGCGAAATTTGTCTGAAAATCTCCAAACTCCTTTTTTGTAGAATACTGTATATCAATATTTTTAAACTTTCTTTCAAACATATTTTCTATTTTCTTTTTTAGTATATTTCTGATTTCTATATTTACCAATTGCATATTTCCACCATCCATCTCATTTATTTATGTAGTATTAAAATTCAAGTATGTTAAGAACCATGTTTTACCGTTTTCCTAAAATCAGTCGGTGACATATTTTTTAGTTTTGAAAAATTATTATTAAATGTTTTCACTGTATTAAATCCCAGTTCAAATGAGATATCTATTACACTTTTATCAGTTGTTAAAAGCATTTCACATGCTTTATCTATTTTTAAAGCATTAAGAAATTCTATAAACCTTTTTCCAGAGTAGGCCATCAATATTTTATTCAGTTTAGTATCTGTTATATCAAATTTTTCTGTTACATCATTAATTGTTAATTCTTTTGTATAATTATCATAAATATATTTTATTACATCTGAAACAAGCTGTTGTTCCCTTTCATTGAATATCTGATACATATCCTTATATTTTTCCCTATATTTATTTGGGGACATTTTTAAATGCTTACTGCATAAATTTGAAATATGTGCTCCATCTACGAAACCTACAAGATGAGCAATTTCCTCAATATTTAAATCTGTATAGACCAGCAGGTTTAATGCCTTCGAAATCCTCATATGCCTTAATAAATCATTAAACATGAATCCTGTTACTTCCTCAAGATACTTTGATATTGAAGATTCACTCATAAAAAATATAACTGAAAGTTTATTTAATGTAAGTTTTTCATTTAGATGGGCATAGATATACTTAACTATATTTGTATCATCTTCTTCCTTTTTATTCGCACACTTTTCATCACGGATATTTTTCTTGGCAATAAGAATTATAAGCTCAGTAAGCTTATTTGTTATATAAACCGTACTCAAATCAAATTCATCTTTTACAGCATTTTCTTCTTTCCTTATATCAAAAAATGGCTTGAAATCCGATAATGATTCCAAGCCTACTTCATTCTTTATTTCATAAAATATATTTTTTATTGTTTTTGCTTCTATTTTATTAAAATAAACAACCGGTATTTTTTTTATAAGAGAAAGTATATTATTTTTGCTTTTTTTATATCTATTCAATGAATTCAAAATAAAGTTATTAAATACCGAATTATAGGATATCTTCATCATGGCTAAAGGTTTTTCAACTTGAGTAATTTCTACAATTTCCCAAGGAAATATCATTAATAATGTATTTGGTACTACATCAAATTCCTTATTATAAATTTTTATTTTTCCTGTTCCTTCAGTAAAAAACAACAATTTTGGTATATTATGAATTACCGGTTTGACAGGCTCTTCCAAATATTCAACATCAAAAGAACATAGTTCATAATGTTTGTCCATCTGAAGTTGCAAGTCCAGTTCATTAAGCATATACTTTTTCCTCACTATAATATTTTTCTTTTATTTTATCACTTTATTATCATCATTGCAACAGTTAATATTACAACATCCATTACAACTATTATAGCTATTAGTTTTGCTACGAATTTAATCCAAGTTGTATATTGTACTCTTGCAGTTGCAAGTCCACCCATTACAACTCCTGATGTAGGTGTTATAAGGTTTATAACTCCTGAAGCTGCACTGAATATCAATACCATAACTTCTGGACTATATTTTAATGCTGCAGTCAGAGGTCCTAAAACCGGGAATGCAACTGAAGCCAGTCCTGATGTTGATGGAATTAAGAATGACAACACAAGGAATAAAATATAAGAAGCTGGTGCAAATACAACTGGAGAAAGTCCATTTAATGCTTTTGAAGCAGAATCAAGTATAAATGCATCAAATTTAGTAGCCGCCATAAGTACTGAAGCACCTCTTGCAACTGCAATTATTAATACAACACTTAATATATCCTTTACTCCATCCATAAATGAATCTATAATTTCCTGTTCTTTAAATCCATTAACTATTCCTATTAAGATACCAGATAATAAGAACCACATAGCAAGTTCAGCAAAATACCATTCTCCTAAAGATGTTCCAGTTAAGTAACTTGTCCATGGAATCTTATGTCCAAAAATTATAATTTCTTTAAAAAATGTAATCCCAAAACTTTCCCATGGAATTAATGAAATAACCATTATAATAAATGTGATAGCGAATATAGTTAAAGTAACTCTTGTTTTTGATGTGAATTCTATATTATCAAAATTTGCATGTCCAAAATGTTCCTGCATATCATTTTGTTCCTGTAATGATAATATTGTTGAACCTTTTTCTGCTTTTACTTTATTAGCATATTTTAAAACATAGAAAATAGCGGCTAATAAAGCAGTAATCCATAATATTGCTCCTAATAATATTACAGTTCCACTATTGTACTGAATTCCTTTTTCCTTTAATCCATCTAGAGCAACTCCCACTGCAAATGGGTTAACTGTAGATCCAAGAACCCCTACTCCTGCACCAAGCATTATAGTAGCAACTCCTACAGTTGTATCAAATCCGGCCGCAACCATTGTAGAACATATTAACACATAAAATGCAACTGTTTCTTCAGCCATTCCATATGTTGTACCACCAATTGAGAATAAAACCATCAATACAACTATTAAAACTGTTTCATTCCCTTTCAGTTTTTTTACAAGTGCACCTACACCGGCATCCAAAGCTCCTGTTTTTGTAACAACTCCCAAAAATCCACCAAGTAACAATATAAATATACATACATCTATTGCTTCTTTAAATCCATTAAATGGTGCCATTACCACTGTAGCAAGTGAAGCATCGTCAACTTGTGGGAAAACCCATGTTAAAAGTGCCAAAGCAATTATTATAAGAAACAATATTGAAAATGCTGATAACTGTATACCTTTTTTCTTAGCCATATCATTCTCCTACTTTCCTCTTAGATTTGTATTTAATTATTTGTAACAGGGCATGAGGGCATACAAGCCCCCATAACCAATATTAAAACTAATGTTTTATAACTGTTCCTGTGTTTCCAGCTAATGCTGAACCGGCATTCTGTAATGAAGTAATTATGGCCTGGCCATTAGGATTATTTACTACATATTCCATACATGCTTCTATTTTTGGCAACATACTTCCTTTAGCAAAATGTCCTTCTTCAATATACTTTTTAACTTCCTCGATATTTAATGTGTCTAATTCTTTTTGATCAGGTTTATTATAATTAATATATACCTTATCAACAGCAGTTAATATAACAAGCATATCAGCTTTTAAATCAGCTGCAAGTTTAGAACTTGACTTATCTTTATCTATAACTGCATCTACTCCCTTATAGTGACCGTCTTCTTCAACTACAGGTATTCCACCACCACCAACAGTGATTACAATAGTACCATTGTTTACAAGTGTTTCTACTTCTTCAATTTCTACTATTTTTTTAGGTAAAGGTGATGCAACTACTCTTCTATAACCTCTTCCGGCATCTTCTACAAAAGTAAATCCTTTTTCAGCAGCAATTTTATCTGCTTCTTCTTTACTATAGAACATACCTATTGGTTTTGTCAAATTAGTAAACGCAGGATCGTTCTTGTCTACAACTACCTGTGTTACCAATGTAACAACACCTTTTTTAATGTTTTGAGCTTGTAATTCTTCTCTTATTGCCTGTTGAAGGTGATATCCAATGTATCCTTGACTCATTGCACCACATTCAGCAAAAGGCATATAAGGAGTTTTTACTTCTCCATTTGCTGCATAATCCATAGCTAAATTTATCATTCCCACTTGAGGACCGTTTCCATGACCTACTATTACTTCATACCCCTCTTTAGTCATATCAACGATTGATTTTGCAGTATTTTTTACAAGTTTTAACTGCTCTTCAGGAGAGTTTCCTAAAGCGTTTCCTCCAAGTGCTACTACTATTCTTTTTGCCATTACTATTTTAATGTTGCATACATTACTGCTTTAATTGTATGCATTCTGTTTTCAGCTTGATCGAATACTTTTGATTGAGGGCTTTCAAAAACTTCGTCTGTTACTTCCATTTCAGGTAATCCGAATTTATCATTTATTTCTGCTCCGATTGTAGTTTTTAAATCGTGGAATGAAGGTAAGCAGTGTAAGAAGATTGCTGTATCTTTAGCATAGCTCATAGCTTCTTTATTTACTTGGAATTTTTTCAATTCATTAATTCTTTTTTCCCAAATTTCATCAGGTTCTCCCATAGATACCCATATATCAGTATAGATAACATCAGCATCTGTACAAGCTTCCTTAACATCTTCAGTAAATCTGATTACGCTTCCTGTTTCCTTAGCAATTGCTTCAGCAGCTGCTATTAATTCAGGAGTTGGTTTTAAGTCAGCAGGACCGCATGCAGTAAAGTTAAGTCCCATTTTAGCACATGCTACTAATAAAGAGTTTCCTAAGTTATTTCTTGTATCTCCCATGTATACAAAGTTAAGTCCTTTTAAATGTCCAAAATTTTCTTCGATTGTTAATAAATCTGCCAACATTTGAGTTGGGTGGAATTCATTAGTCAATCCATTCCATACAGGTACTCCTGCATTATCAGCCAATTCTTGAACTATTTCCTGATCAAATCCTCTGTATTCGATTCCATCATACATTCTTCCTAAAACACGTGCAGTATCTTCGATACTTTCTTTTTTACCCATTTGAGAACTTCCTGGATCAAGGTAAGTAACACCCATTCCTAAATCCATTCCTGCAACTTCAAATGAACATCTAGTACGAGTTGAAGTTTTTTCAAATAAAAGAACGATATTTTTTCCTTCTAAGTATTTGTGAGGTGTTCCAGTTAATTTTAATTCTTTGAATTGTTTTGATAAATCTAACAGATATCTGATATCTGAACTACTGAAATCTAATAATTTTAAAAAATGTCTTCCACTTAAATTTTTTGGCATATAAAAACCATCCTCTCTTAATATAAATTTATATATTTTAAATTAGTCAACCGGCTATATTTATAGTCGGCTAACTAACTGTGGCATATGTATTATACACCACAGTCATTTTTTTATATTACTCTAACCTAGTCTTCTCTAACTAAAGGCATACTCATACATCTAGGGCCTCCACGACCTCTTGATAATTCGGCACTTGGCATTTCAAGAACTTTAAGTCCTGCTTCTCTTAAAAGAGCATTTGAAACATCGTTTCTTTCATAAACAACTATAACTCCAGGAGCTATACATAATGTATTTGATCCGTCGTTCCATTGTTCTCTTTCAGCAGCGATTCTGTCTTCTCCACCACATTTTATCAATTTAACATCCGGTACACCAAGATATTTTTCAAGTATTGATTTTAATGTATCTGTTAACAATTTAATTTCTACTTTATCTCCATTTTTAGTTAATTCATAAACTTCTAATGGTCCCATGATATTTGGGTGAATAGTAAATTTATCGTAATCAATTTGAGTAAATACTGTATCTAAGTGCATGAATGCTCTTGATGAAGGTATTCTAAATGCAAGTATAGTTTCGATTGTACTATCAGCTGAAGCAAAAACATTTTTAGCTATTTTATCTATTGCCGCAGATTCAGTACGTTGAGAAATTCCTATTGCAAGAACTTTATCATTCAAGTTAAGGATATCTCCACCTTCTATATGGAATTTATTATCTCTTTCATAGAAGTAAGGAACTTTTCCTTTGTAATCATTATGATATTTGAAGATATAATCTGCATAGATTGTTTCTCTATTTCTTGTTACAGAATACATTCTATTCATGCTTACTCCGTTACCGATTGAAGCAAACGGATCTCTTGTGAAATATAAATTAGGCATAGGATCTAATATTAATTCATCCTTGTCGTCATTTATTTTAGTGACCAATGATTCAGAAGATACATTTAATTCTCCGTATCTTACACCTTCCATAGTTTTCAAGATCAATTCTTTGTTGTCTTTATATGCATCAAAGAATTCAAATAAAGCTTTTTGATATTCTTCAGTGTAAACTCCACCTTCAACAATAAACTGTTCTATAAACTTTTTTCTTAAATCAGGACACTGACCTATTGTTTCAGCTGCCAAATCTTCAAGATAAACAACTTCCACTCCATTATCCTTTAAAATTTGTGCAAACGCATCATGTTCCTGTTGTGCAACTTTTAGAAAAGGTATATCATCGAACAATAATCTACCTAATGTATCAGGTGTTAAGTTCAATAATTCTTTTCCAGGTCTGTGTAATAAAACTTTTTTTAATGGTTTTATTTCACTTCTGACATTAATTGCCATAATTATTACCTCCTAATTGTTTTCTTCTACACTAAGTATACTCCATTTTTTTAAAAAAGAAGGAAAATTTCCTTCTTTTTTTTTGTATAATTAATTTTTTATTTTTTAATTTTTATTTTATGTATTTTTTCATTCTATTCCCGTATTTATTGACTTTGTACATAAAAATAACTAATTATTCTTTATAATTTTTCCTTCTATTTTGATGTTTCTAAATACTCTGTAAGGTAATTAAATAGTTGTTCCGCTATAATTTCAGAATGTTTTTTCATAACAGGAAATGTAAAAAAATAATATTGTTCTGAATATTTTTCCCAGAAATAGTTATCAATTAAAGAAAATTTCCTGTAAGAATCAAATATATTGCTTACTTCTTTTGATACATATTCCAGATCTACATTAAAATTAGTAATATCATAAAATATTTCTGTGTAGTCTTTATTTGTATCTTTTAAAAGTATAAATGGAAATTTATTTTTTTCACAATAGTCCCAATGTTTTTTTTCATCATCAAAATTATATACATATTTTACAATTTTCATTTAATTTTACCTTTCAAATTTTTCTATTTTTCTTCTGTAACTTTTCTGTAAACATTATATTTAGTCTGTTCCATATAATCCTTTACCTGTTTTTCTATTGTTCCATTACCATTATCATATTTCTTCACTTCTTCAATATAACCTATATTATTTGCAAATAATTCAAATTTTGAATTATCTCCAAAGGACAACAAACCCAAACCAATAAATAACAAAACTAAAATTTTCTTCATAGCTTTCAATCCCTTCTTTACTTTATTAATATTATTTATATTTTATCAATCTTTTAAAATAATTTCCACCTTTTTCTTAAATTGTTGGCTTTACTATATTTTTTAAATATGCTAAAATATAAAAAAATTAAATTATGGAGATAAATAATGACTAACACACTTGCGTTTTTATCAATTTTGATAATATTTATGAGACTATATTCGATATTTGGAATCACTTTTTTAACAGAAGGAAAAGCTAGATTTGCAGAAAGAATAACTATTTTTCTTCTTATATTTGAAATATCAATTATTTTACTGCATTTATTTTTTAATTCCTTCCGGCCTTTATTGCCACCTATACTTATATTTTTAAAAACAACGCAATATCAGTTTTTCATGCTTAAAAATATATCAGTAGAAGGAATATTATACATAATTTCAGATATCACACTGCTGCTTACATTTAATTTTACGTCTGATACTGCAAAATCCTTCAATCGTATATTTCTTACATATACGTTCCTTATAAATGCTTTACTAGGTATAATAACATTATTATTTTAAAATATTGAAATCTCTATGTTCTGTCACTTTGTTTGTTTGACAGGACATTTTTTATTTCTAAATTTTTTTTATTCAAAAGAAAAAGAAACATTTTACTGTCTTTTAACTCAGTAAATATGTTTCTTTTATAATAAATTTTATTTATATTCAGCCGCTTTTTTGTTTATTGCATCTTCGATACTTTTATCCGATGGTGCAGCACTTGGATTACTTCCACCTTTATTTGAACCTTTTCTCTTTGAAGCTCTTCTTACTGCATCCGCTACTGCTTTCTCAGCTCTTCTTTGTTCCTTTTCATCCATTTTCTGCTGCTGTATCTGTTCATTTGTAGGTTTAGCTGACTTAGTATCAGTTTTACCTGATGTTGCTGTATTTACCTGTTTACTGTTATTTGAATTTTTGGAATTATCCTTATCTAAATTTACATTATAGTTTGGACTACTTGTCTGTTCATTTTTTCCAATACTAGGATTGAATATTGAATTACTTTTTGGTTCATTATTTTTCAAGTTTGAAATTGTACTGTCTGTAAGACTTCTCTTAGAATTATCACCTAAGATTGAATTAACTTTATTACTTCCTCCTTCAATCTCAGCTACTGTTGCCTTAGCATCCTTATCTCCATTTTTCGCAGCAATTTTATACCATTTCAATGCTTCCTTCATATTATTTTCTTTATGATAGGATAATGCAATAGGCATTGCCAATGCTTTATTTCCTGAATTATACGCCTTCATAAGGTAAGGTCTTGCTTCACTTTCCTTACCTGTGTCATATAATATTGCTCCTATTTCAAAGTTTGCCGCTGTAACTCCACGTCTAAGAGCAAGCTTAAACCATTTTAAAGCTTCATTATAATTTTTAGTTTCTTTATTTAATAGGGCTATTTGTATATCAGCTTCCTTTATACCTTGATTATAGGCACTTTGAAACTGTGCTTTTGCTTCATTATATTTTTTAGCCTTTATTAAATCAATACCATTATTGTATGCCTGTGCTCCTGGTCTTAACTGTCTTGAAGTAGTTGCTGCATTTTTAGGTAATTTGTCCATAAGTTTCTTTGCTTCTTCTTCCTTACCTTCTTCCTTTAATAATACAGCCAAGTTATAAATAGCTTCAGGATAATTTTTATCTACTCCCATTTGTAAATATTTTTTTGTTTTTTCATTATCTTTCAAATTAAAATAAAGTTGTGCCAGTGAAAGTATGGCTTCCTTATCTCCCTGCTGAGCCTTATCAATTGCAGGAGAAACTTTCGACGGATCAATTTGATTGTTAATCAGGAACTGCTGTTCTTCAGGCGTAAGATTTTTTATATTTGGATCACCTGTAGGCTGATTTCCTGCATTAAACATATCTGTATTTATTGGTCCATTTGTATTTGTGTTATCTTTCTGTTCTGTAGTCTGTTGATTTTTATTGTTGTCTTTTTTCTTAAAACATGATACTGTCATTGCTCCCAATGCTACTATCAATAGCAAAAGAAATATCTTTTTCTTCATCTTTTCATCACCTTATTTTCTAATTTTATTGTTCTAGAAAGAACCTAACTGAGTAGCATCCAATATTTTATACATAACATCTGAAAATCCACTTGTTGTTGGTTCATCATCAAAGTTTATTGTAAATAAACCATCTTTGTTTTCCCATAGCCTGTCAAAGTATTCATAAATATCCTTTGACATTTTAGAATCCTGAGTTGTAAGTATTCTAAAGTTTGAATCCATTATATATCCTCTAATATTCTTTTTTATTAGATTCGCAGATCCTGCGTTGATTATAACATTGCCATCTGTTTTTTTCATTAGAGTAATCTTTGTGTGGTATTGTTCATTGTTTGTAAAATACCATTTTATTTCAATTTTTCCTTTTGTCTTCTTTTTCAATTTTTTTGAAACAGGTTTATTCGGAAGTCCATTTGTACTCATTCCAAAGGCATCCCTACTTCTGTCAAAAATTATTCTTATATTTACTCCTCTGTTTGCGGCCTTAATTAATCTATCTATTACTCCCTTATCAGCCAGAAAATACATTCCCATAAGCAGTTCATCACCTGCTTTCAGACTATCAATATCTGCATCCAAATGTTTTCCTATCGCAGCTTCAGTAAGGTACTGTATTTTATAAGTTTTTCCTTCTGTATCGGTAATTTCATTTTTTTCTGCATTAATATCAGAATTCTCTCTCACTCCTGCTGTATTTACTATATCTTTATTAGTTTCTGTTTTATCATCTTTGACAGCAGTCACAATCTCTTCTGATTTTTCATGAGAACTACCTGTATCTATTTCAGAATCAGAAAACTTTGCAACAAGCTGTAAATCATGAAGTACATCCTTTACTATAGGACCATCAGCATATACTGCAATATTTTCATGGAAATAACTTGGATCATGTATATTTGCACTGGAAACTACTACTTCCTTTTCATTCAGAAAAACCTTCTTATGATCGGCTTTTACATTAAGTGCCCTTAATAAATTTCTTACAGTAAGTTTTGGCCACATATCTCCATAAAAATTTGTTATCCAACCTTTATTCTGAGGATTTCCCATAGGTTCTATAAATGTTCTCCAGAAAGGGGAATACCATGGAAAAGTATCCTTCAGCTTAAAAATATCTACTATAATTACATTTATTCCTGCATTTTTCATTGAGGTTATAAATGGATGTTCAAAAGCTCCATAAAAATTATTATTTTCATCTGCCAGCACATATACCTTCAAATTTGGATTTTCTTTCTGCTTTTTTATAAGTTTTTCAGTATATTCCTTTGCAAATTCCGGAAAATGTTCCTTATCCTTATTATAAAGGTCATTAAATAGGAACATTTCTATTACAAGATAATCTTTTGCATTATCCACTACTTTAAGAGTTGCATCCCATAAATTTCTGTCATACTGAATATTTCCATCCTTATCAAGATACGTCAAATCATAATGAAACTCTGCATTTTCCGTTTCACGTATAGGACTTTCATAGTTTATTCCTAAAGGTGGATTCTTTATTGTTGAACACGATGCCATTAACAACATAGTTCCTATTAATAAATACTTTTTCATACCATCTTTTCTGTTGTTTTTTTTGAAATTTTTATTTAGTTCTACATTAAAATCTTTATTTTTATTCATTTAATTTCTCCCAATTTAAGAAGTTTTTACTAAGTTATTTATCCATTTTCTACTTTTCAATCTCTGTATACAGAAAGGCATTTTTAATAATTCATCACTTCCTGAACATAAATATACAAGTGCAACAGGAAGTCCAAATTTAAGTCCTGCAATATACGTCAGAGGTATTGCAAATGTCCATAAAGGAACTAGATCTGCAAACATAGTCCACAACGTATCTCCGCCAGCTCTTAAAACTCCCACAATAAACAATGTTCCCGTAGTTTTTATTATTATAAGAATTCCTTCAGAAAATACTATTTGTCTAGCTAATGGATAAATTGCACTGTCTACCTTCATTAAAATTAATACAACAGGACATATCGCATAAACAAATAAAGCTACAGCAGTTCCTATTACCAATGAAATTTTTAGCAGTTCTACTCCATACTTGTATGCATTTTCCTCGTTTCCTGCTCCTATTTCCTGTCCAATTATGGCAGCTGTACCGCTTGATAATCCAAATACAAGGGTAAATACAAGATTGCTTATTGATTTTACAACCTGTATTGCAGCTGTTGCTTCTGTTCCTATTCTTCCATATATTATTACATACATGCTTACACCTGTTACCCACATTATTTCATGACCAAATACAGGAAGGGAAATCTTCAATGCTTTCACAATAAAACTCCATGATAATTTGAATAATTCCTGGAAATTTCCTGCCATAGGTAACTTATTTTTATAGATTATATATATCAGATAAAAAACACTCACTATTCTCGCTATTACTGTAGCAATTGCAGCTCCTACAACTCCCATTGCCGGAAAACCAAGGTTTCCATTAATAAAAAGATAATTTCCTACAAGATTGATACATAATCCTATAATTGTAGAATATAAGGAATACTGATTCTTTCCAATTGCACGTAACTGCATATTAAAGGAATAACCTAGTCCTATCAATGGATAAATAAGAGCTATTATTCTAAAATAATTTGCACCTAATTTTAAAACCTTAGGATCCGATGTAAAGATTCCTATAATTTTTTCAGGAATAAAAAGTCCCATTAGAAAAAATAAAAACGAAAACAGAAGTCCAACAGTAATAGTTATTCCCAGACACTTTTTCAAATTTTTATAATCTTTTTTTCCATAGTATTGGGCGGCAAGTATTCCACCCCCACTATTCAATCCGAAAAGTGAAACTATAAAAATCATAAATACCTGATTAGCAAAACCTAAACCTGCAACTGCTGCTGTTCCTAATCCCAGTGCAACATTCTCTTTCCCAACCATGAAAACATCTATAAAATTCATCAGACTATATATCATATTTTCAATTGATACCGGTATTCCTATTGTAAAAACCTTTTTATATAATTCTTTAACCGAACTGTCCATAATTCTCCTCTATATTCTTCATCCTTTCCTATAATTTATGTTAATCATCTTCATTAATCCAGATCATATTCAATGGAATATTCTGAAAATATAGGCAAATGATCTGATATGTATTTTTTTATTATAGCATAATTGTCACTTTTTACAAAATTATAAACTCCTGAATTTTCTAAAAATTCTCTTGTTTTCTCTTTATTTATAAAAAAATTGTCATACGAGCTTACAAGCCTTTCATCTGAAAGTGTAGTAGGATTTTCTCCAGGCGAAAGAAGATAAGATACTCCTGCTCTTTCTGAAAGATTTCTAAAGGCTGGGCTATCTGCCGGCACATTAAAATCTCCTGCTATTATAATATCACTTTCTCCACTTTCCTTTAAAAAATATTCATACACATTTATATAATTTGAAGCTTCAATTAATCTCTGGGTCTCCTTATCGCCAAAAATTGAATGACATATAACATACACAAAATCAAAATTTCCTGATTTGAAATATGCTCCATAAGGCTCTCTCATAAATTCGTTTTCATTTTTTTCCTTGTAAAATCCCAATTTCCTTACTTCCTGAAATTTCTCTTTTCTGTAAATATATCCATAATATTCACGATATCCTTCACTTCCAACAGAATTTTCAGATATTATATATTCCCATTTTTCTCCTGTAAGCTTTATTAAATGAGCTTTTAACTTTTTCAGTCCCTTTTCGTGCATTACTTCTTCTATTCCAATCAAATCAAAGTTTGAAAGAACTTTTGCCATTATCTCATAATTTTTTTCCTTTTCCCCTAATCTCATGGCATTAAAAGAAGCTATTATTATTTTCCCCTCATTTTTCTTTTGTTTATCATCACTATTTACAATTTCTTTTCCAATACTCAATTCTTCAGAAATATTTTCATTGAAAATTTTTCCGCAACTAACTAGACAATAAAAAAATAACAGTAATAAAAATGCCGTTTTTATATTTTTCAAAAAAATCCCCACCTTTTATCTAATTTGTTTATTAACCCCTATACTTCTATTTTTCAAAATATTAAAATTTCAAAAAACTTTGTAAATTTATTATAACAAAAAAGACTGGAGTATGCCAGTCTATTTTTATAAAATTATACTTTTTATTTCTAGTTAGCTCTTTCTAAATATTCCCCAGTTCTTGTATCAATTTTAATTTTATCCCCTATTACTACAAATAAAGGTACTTGTAAAGTATATCCTGTAGAAATTGTTGCAGGTTTTGTTGCTCTTCCTATTGTGTCCCCTTTTAATCCAGGTTCAGTATAAGTAACTTCTCTTACTACTGTGTTAGGTAATTCAACTCCCACTGGTGTTCCTTCATACATAAGCACTTGAATTATCATTTCTTCCATTAGGAAGTTTACTGCATCTCCTAAATCTTCTTCTGTAAGACCTATCTGTTCAAAAGTTTCCTGATCCATGAAGAAGTATTCTCCTTCTGATTCATATAGGAATTGCATTTGGTTTCTATCAAGAATAATATCATCCATAAGTTCTGTTGCAAGAACAGTAATTTCCTGAATTTTTCCTGAAATTAATTCTTTTGTCTTGAATTTTACTTCTGCTGCTCTTTGTCTTTTACCTGATGTTGACTGATGTCTTTCAGCTTTAAGTATCAAATATGGGATATTATCCTTTCTATATGTGCTTCCTTGTCTTAATTCTGCTGCTGGTTTCATTTTCTAATTTCCTCCTAAAATTTTATATAAGTTTTATAATTTAATATTTTATTAAATATGTTGCTGTTACTACTGAACGTAGTTTTTTATACATTTGATTAGGTTCCTCATCATTTACATGTTTTGAGTCTTCCTTGTCAGGTAGAATTTCAAACTGTCCTTGCGTCATATTTTCCAATCCACCGATTTCATTTTTGTTGACTTTTAGCATTTCCCTAGCTCTCATTTCAGCATTTTCAGTTGCACTGACAAGCAAATCCTTTTTATATTTCTCAATACTTGTAATATAATACTCAGGTTTTACAATTTCCATATTATTAAATGTCAGTTTTAATTCCTGCAGTTTTTCATAAATTTCATCACTTCTCTCAATATTTTTTGGAGCAATAACTATAGACTGCATAACATCATAATTTAATATTTTAGTTTCCTTTTCCTGCTGTCTCTCTGAAAAATTAGGCTGTATTTTAACATTATTTATATGATACTCATTCTCTTTCAGTTCAAGAGATTTTAAAATTTCAAGAACAGCTTTTTCCTTTTCAGATATATTAGTCTTAGCATCTTCTAATTTTGTATTAGATGTTGAAAATACGACATTTATTATTGCCTTGTCAGCTTTTACTCTTTTTTCAGCTACACCTTTTACTGTTATTCTGTTTTGATTTTTATCTGAATTGTGCATTGCATTAGATAACAATGCTGCAGATATAATCAATCCAAATGACAGAATAGTTGCAGTTATTATAAATTGAACTTTTTTCATTATCAATCACGACATCCTTTATATTAAGTTAACTTTATGAGCTTACATTGAATTATAATTGATTTTTTCAAAAATGTCAATTTTATACTTTCAATATTTATCAATAATTTTATATTTTTTGTTTATTTTCTCTCCTTTTTTGACAAAGAGCCTGAATTTTTCTTTCGTGATTATTTTATGCTATAAATAATATTTACATAAAAATAGAGACTTTCTCAAAAAATAATATAGGAACTATTTTTTTCTATTTGAGAGAGTCTCATTTTTTATTACTGCTAGCTTCCTCTTCTTGAAAGCTTGAATTCTATTCTTCTGTTTTGTGCTCTTCCTTTATCTGTTGTATTTGTTGCTACTGGTTCTTCTTCTCCTTTTGATACTGTTCCCACTATTCTGCCTGGATCCATTCCAAATTCCAGCAGCTTAGCTTTTACGCTTTGTGCCCTTCTCATTCCAAGTGCCATGTTGTAGGCATTTGTTCCTTTTGAGTCTGTATGTCCTTCTATTACTACTTCGTAGTCATTGAAGTTTACATATTCAACAA
>ERZ773267.657-NODE-657-length-22129-cov-5.910256_pt1 | contig 22129 bp, 18 predicted proteins | sample MGYA00511959_ERZ773267 | MGnify/ENA primary metagenome ERZ773267 (study PRJEB29015, sample SAMEA2738165) | human oral metagenome | biome: human oral; feature: human-associated habitat; material: saliva | place: China | collected 2240 ... | reverse complement strand
AATAGCATATTGAAGTATAGATTTTTTTAGCTCTTCTTTGTATTTAGTATTTAAAGTATCTAACTTATCATTTATTTTATTATAATTGCTTATAAATGGTAAGAATAATTTAATTTTTTCTGTAATTCTCTTTTGCTCTTCTATTGGTGGTAATGGTATTAAATATCTCTTTACATTATCCAACTTTAAAAACATTTGATTAGTTGATCCATTAGCATTTTTTTCGATTTTAATTTTATTTAATTTTAAATAGTATAATAAATAATAAGATATGATTTCATTAATGTTTCTAAATACAAATAAGTGTCCATCGGTAATATATTTATTATCTTCTAAATTAAAGATTCCAGACCTTCCAACAGTTCCTCCCCCAAGAGTATTCAATAGGATATCATTCTTTTTTAAGTAGAATTCCTTAGGATAATTTTCTATAAATTCATTAGTACAATATTTAATTCCGTTTAAATCAATTCCATAATCTTGATTATTTTTTTGTCCTAATACTAAATTAGCATTAATTAATTTTGAATATTTAGGGCTTTTACCAGAAAAGATTGATAAACAAATATTTCCTAATCTAGACCACTCCCAGTTATTAGGTATCTCAAAAGGAATTTCATCAGTAATATCATGTATTGTACCATCTTCAAACTTCTCATAATAATGATTATACGAATAAAGTATTAATAATCTTAAAATATATATAAATTATAAATTTTAAAATAAATATCAAAGCTTTTCAAAATTTTCAGAAAATTAACTACAATAATAAGAATAGTATTATTATCATAACTAAAAAACAAAATATTATAAAAAAAGAAATATATTAACTTAATTACAAATACTATTAAATTGATTAAAAAAACAATAAACTAATATATTAAAAAATAGACAATGTTATATAAAATATATATAATATACATAATATGATTTATATATTAACATCAAATTAATTCATAAATGAAAATATAATAAATAAAGGAGTAACCATGTCAAAACTAAACGTAGATCAAAAAAATATAATATCATTATTTGGAGATAAGAGTTCAAACTTCATCATTCCAGATTATCAAAGACCTTATGCCTGGACAGAAGAAGAATGTCAAACATTGTGGGAAGATATATTTGAATTTGCATTTCCAAATGGGGAGTATAAGGATTTTAATAGTGATGAAGAATATTACCTTGGACCAATAGTAACATTCAAAAATGAAGAAAATAAAAAAGAAGTAATAGATGGACAACAAAGATTAACTACTTTAATGTTACTATTAAGGGCATTCTATGTAAAATTCAACTCAATGAAAACAGATGAATCAAAGAAAACAAAAGATCTAATAGCTAAATGTCTATGGAAAACAGACGAATTTGGAACAGCCAATACTAACGAATTAAAAATTGATTCAGAAGTAGCAACAGACAAAGATAAAGACGAATTTTTAGAAATATTAAGAACAGGTATTGTAGAAGATAGACAAACAAGTAAATATGCCAAAAATTATAGATTCTTTCAAGAAAAAATTGAGAACTTTTTAAATGAATATCTAGATGTATTTTCATATTTTCCAATAAGAATATTAAACAATTGTATTTTACTACCGATAGAAGCGGATAATCAAAACACAGCATTAAGAATATTTTCAACATTAAATGATAGAGGATTACCTTTATCAGATGCAGATATATTCAAAGCTCAATTTTATAAATATTATAAACAAAAAGGTAATAAGGACGAATTTATCAATAAATGGAAAGATTTAGAAAGTTTATGTAATAGAATATTTCAAACTATTACAGGAAATACTATGGATGAATTATTTACAAAGTACATGTATTTTGAAAGAGCTAAAAAAGGAATCAAATCATCAACAACAGAATCACTAAGAACATTTTATGAAAAAGATTCATATTCATTATTAAACAATGATAATGTATTACAAAATTTAATGGATTTAGCCCGTTTTTGGGAAGATATTTCAAATCAAGATTCAGAGAAATTCTCTCAAAAAGTCCTAAAGAAATTATTTGTCTTAAATTATGCACCTAATGGAATGTGGACATACTTTTTATCAGTTTATTTTATGAAAAATAAAGATGAAAATAATTTACTAGACGATGAAAAATTATATAATTTCTTAAATAAAATTACAGCATTTATATTTGCATATTCCATTACAAACCCTGGAGTAAACTCACTTCGTACTCCTGTATATTCAGAGATGATTAAAATCATAGAAGAAAAAGAAATAACCTTTGAAGATTATAAATTCGACAAAAATTCATTAATTGCATCAATAAATAATTATGGATTTTGGAATCAAAGACCTTTAACCAAATCAATGCTAATGTGGTGGGCTTTTAATAATGAATACCAACAATTAATTTCATTAGAAAATACCTATGAAATAGAACATATTTATCCAAGAAATAGACAAGAAAATGAAAAAATGTTATCAGATAATAAACTGTTAGATTTTTTAGGAAACAAAGCCATATTAGAAAAAAGAATAAACATTAGAGCATCTGATTACAGATTTGAAGATAAGAAAAAATATTATCAAGGATACACAAACCAAAGAGGAACAACCAAAGAACCAACAGAAAACGAAGAACTAAAACAATTAGCAACTTCACATCAAGACTTCACAGAAAAAGATATCCTAGAACGTAACACTAAAATCATAAATGCCTTTATCAATTATCTTGACGAAAACAATTTAATAAAATAACTATACAATCTTTAGACTATGCTATTATTGCATAGTCTCTTTTTATGAAATTAAGCATTAATCTCCGCTTCAAATTACATATAAAAAATGAGACAATAAAAAACCATATATAATTAAGAAAGTATAAAATTTAATTATTCCTTACCTTTAAAATTTTTAAGTGCAAAAAATGGGTATAAAAATGTGCATACTATTTTTAAAAAAGTCATGATACAATTTAATTATTAATATAAAAAATATCCGGAAGAAATATATCTCTTATACTAATTCAGATGAAAAAAACACGCAAAAAAATGTGTATACTTTTTTGGGAAAGTCCGTGATACAATTTAATTATTAATAATTTTAAATGGAGGATACTATAATGGATAATTTAAAACCAGAAGAACTATTGCAAAATAAATTTAAAGAAAAGGTAATAGAAACTATTAATTATATAAAGCAATTTTCACGATATGAAGTATTTGCTTATTTTTATTTTCATTACAAAGAAAGTTTCGTAGATACAGAAGAAAACGATATCGATATATGGTCTAGAAATAGAAAAATACTATTTCTTCAGATTTTATATTCTTGTACTAATAAAATTCATATAACTAAAAAAATTAATACAGAAGAATTAAAGAATATTGATAAATTACTTCATCAATTAAATGTTATTGTCGAACAATACTATTTTTCCTCTATACTAACTAATAAAAATGATGAACAATTTTATAAAATAAATTCACTTCATAGCAGTCGTTGTAACGGGAAAAGATATGATATATTTGAAATAATTCATCATAAAGATTTACTAAACATATGTGAACAAGATTTTCAAAAAACATATAAATTTAAAATAAATGAATTATATAATGGAATAGAAAAACTAAAAAATAATTTTTATTTTAAATTTGAAAAAAATATAAATATTTTACAATATTTTAATAACAATCCACTTTCAACTTTAAATAAATCACTATCAAAACAAACAATAGAATTAGCAAATCTACGAAAAGTGACAAAATGGACCAATAAATTTATAAAACTTTTCATTGTTGAAAAAACAAAATATAAAAGTTTTATAAATAATATAACTATAGAAAACTGGAGCACTCTCGCTAATAAAATAAAATATAAACCTATAATAAAAATTAACAATAATTATTATTTACTATTAGAAACACAATTTTATGATAATTTAGATAGAACTGTTATACAAGGAATTTGTAAAAATTAAAAAAACCAGAGCAAAGAACAATTAAGGTACAAATATACTTCTAACATTGAAAAAATTGTAGCAGGATATTTCCAGCAAATTTTAAATAATAGCACAATCAACGTCAATAATTTTTACGATTTCAATAAAAAAATTATAGAAAACGATATTTTAATTGAATATGATAATCACATTTTTATAATAGAGGTAAAAGCAGGAAACTTTACACCAGAATTAGCAGTCGACGACATAGAATCACACAAAAACTCACTACATAACTTAATTGAAGTAGCTAATGCTCAACAAAATACTTTAGAAACATGTTTATTAAAAGATAAAAAAATAGATATATATGATGATAATAATAAAAAAACAAGAAATAAAAAAGCAGAAATAAAAATAAACAAAGAAACCAATATTTTTAAAATAATAGTAACAGCTGAATCATTTAATGACATTGAAGTCAGGACTAATTATATAAAAATATTATCGTTAAGCTCTGATACAATATTATTATGCTTGGATGATTTAAGAATTTATAGTGAATATTTAAATCAACATCCATGTTATTTTATTCAATACTTATTTGAAAGAAGAAAAAACCACAATCCGGATTTTATAGATGAACTATGTCACTTAGAAACATGGATAGAAAATCATAATCATTTAATTCAAATTCCAAAATATAATGAAGATATAAAATTTCACTTCGGCTTTAAAAGCGAAATAAAAAATTTAGATAAATATTACAATAATTTATATTTTAATACAAGCAGAATAAACAAACCAAAAATAAATTTACCAATAGAAATAGAAAAAATAATAACTTTTTGTGAAAAAAACAATATAAATAACAACTATTCTTATTTTTCTACATTTTTAATAAATAGCAATCTTGAATCTTTAAAAGAATTTGAAAATAATATTATAAAAGTTCGAAAACAATATAAGACTACGAACAAAAAGCTTTATATAAGTGTTTTTAAAAACAATAATAGTAACACAGATAATGTTAATATATATGATTATTATATGTATAACAAATTAATAAAGAAACATTCTGCTTCTAAAAATAACAAATATTTGGATATTGTAATATCTTATAATATTAACAATCAAATTGATAATATGAGTGTAAAAATATTCTAAATAAAAAATAAAATTTAACATTAAAAACAATAAATATTTCTAAATATAAAAATACACATAATATATTGATAATATACACATAATATGTTACAATGTATATATAAATATATCATGGAGGTAATATTATGGCTACAATTAATGTTAATGTAGATGAAAAAATAAAAGAACAAGCAAAAGAAACTCTTGATTTTCTTGGCACGAATTTTACAAATGTTATCAATATGTTATTAAGACAAATAATCTTAACTGAAAGCATTCCATTTGAAATAAAAGTACCAAAATTAAATACAGAAACTATAAAAGCTATTGAAGATGCAGAAAAAGGAATAGGGTTAAGCAAAGGATATACTAATTTAGATGAAATGTGGAAAGATTTAGAGAAAGAGGATTGATAAATTTGCTAATCGTAAAATATACTAATTCATTTGAAAAAGATTATAAACTAATAAAGAAAAGAGGTCTTAATCTAAAACTATTGCAAAATGTTGTAAAAATTCTTGCTAATGAACAAGAATTGCCAGAAAAGTATAAAGATCACTATTTGAATGGAAAATATAAACGGATTTAGGGAATGTCATATACAACCTAATTGGCTTTTGATTTATAAAATCGACAAAGGTGAATTATTATTAACAGCGTATAGAACAGGTTCTCATTCAGATTTATTCTAAAATCTTTTAAAGTGCAATTAAAAATCTTAAAGTGTCAATTCTACACTTTAAGATTTTTTTGTAATATATCTATTTATTTAAGCATCCCATAATTAAGTGAGAGGCATCGACAAATCCCTTTCTATACTATTCCAATTCCAGTAATACTAGTAACAATAAATTTTAATATATTCTTTTTTTATATTTCTTTTTATGATATAAATATTAATCTAAAAGAAGTGAAGAAAAATGGATTGGAATCAAATGTTGCCAGAGCTGGATGTTTTTAATCTAGAAGATAGTTTATACTTTTATATAGATTTGATTGGATTTCATATAGTGTATGATAGAAAAGAAGATAAATTTGCTTTTTTGCAATTTGAAGATGTACAGATTATGATACAACAGATAGATAAAGAAAATAATAAATGGAAAACTGGAAAATTGGAATATCCACTAGGAGTAGGCATTAATTTTTAAATAAATGTAACTAATATAGATGAAATATATAATAGACTAAAAAAACAAATTATAAAATATTTGTATAGATGGAAGAACATTGATATAGAAAAAAATATTTTGATGTGATGTAGAGAGTTTTTAGTACAAGATTCAAATGGATATTTATTAAGATTTAGTCAAGATTTAGAAGACATAAAAGTATAGAAATTGTTAGTAAAAATAGAACTTTATAAGGTATTCAATAGTAAAGAAATCGGAAAAACAAATGCTATCAAACCTATTGAAGATAAGGAATTAAAGGAATTATATATGGGTAAGAGGATAAGTTTATGAGTACATTTAATTTAATAAACGCATCATCTGTTAATCAAGAAGTAGATGCTATCGTAAATGCTGCTAATAAATATTTAATGTCAGGTGGTGGAGTATGTGGTGCTATTTTTAGAAAAGCAGGTTATGTTGAATTAGGTGAAGTTTGCAAAAAAATAAAAACACCTCTAAATGATGGCGATGCTATTATTACTCCTGCATTTAATATAAATAATTGTAGGTATATTATTCATGCCGTAGGACCAGATTTTGGACAGAAAAAAGATGCCTTTGATGATTTATTCAATGCTTATTATAATTCTTTAATTGTATTAAAAGAAAATAACCTACATAGCATATCTTTTCAACTAATTAGTTCTGGAATATTTGGTGGTAATCTAGAAAATCCAGTGGGAATATCAACTAAACAATGTAAGAAAGCATACAATAAATTTATAAAGGATTTTTCTGATTATGATATCGATGTATTATTATGTACTTTTTCTAAAGAAGAATATGATAAAGCAAGAGGTGAAATAAATGAAGAATATACAAAAACCAAATAAAAAAGTAATAAAAGAATATTTATATAAATGGGATCATTTAGAAGAACATTATATATGGCAAGAAAGTAGTTTAGATAAATTATTTCATGAAGATTATAAATATAATACGGATTTAAATGAAATATTAATTAAATGTAGTTGTCTAAATGATTTTTATAGTACAAATATCTTTTTAATATACCCCGTTGCTAAAAAAATATTTGATTTACAAATAGATAAAAGATTAAAAGATGGAGACCCTTCACTTGTAAATGATATAGCAGACATCGAAATAGCAGGAAAAAAGAAATATTTTTATTCATTTGCATCAAAATTTTGTAGCCATCACAATGCTTTGAAATTTCCTATTTATGACTATTTTGTTGAAACTATGCTATGGCATTTTCAAGAAACAGATAAATTTTCAAATTTTAAAAGAAACAATCTAAGAGATTATACATTTTTTAAAAAGGTTTTATATGATTTTCAGAAGTTTTATGATATTGAAGAATTTACTTTGAGAGATATTGATAAATATTTATGGATTGCTGGAAAGGAGTATTTTCCAAAGAATTATAAAAAATAAAAATAATTATATTAAATCCTCTTCACTCACAAAACTTTTTTTATTGCAATCATAAAATCCTATTCACTCTAAAAAGTTTGTTGTATTAAGAATAGTGTTGTTATAGATCCAGCATGTTGTTCAGTTTCACTTTTATTAAACCCCTCAAAAATTTTAGACAAAGATAATGTGAGAAATGGTTTCTACGGACAAGAAATAAATTTAACAACATACAACCTATGTAGATTAATATCTTTTTACATGATATAGCATGTGAAGATACATTAGTTTCACTACAACATTGGGATAATAAAAGAATATGATAGATTTGAAAAAGGTTCTGTTAATGGAAATAGAAGTACAAAATAAAGTGCAATTTTTATGTCTTAAAGTGCAAAAATTGCACTTTAAGCGTTGATATTAGATTCAATAACTGATATAATATACATGTAGGAGGTATTTCTAATGGATAAAAAAGAAGATTGGAATTTAGAATTATCAGAATATATTAAACAAGGTGAACCTAACAGAGTAGAAAAAACCAAAACATGGGAAACAGCAATAGGATTACAAGATGTAGATGGATTAAAACCTTCAAAATATTTAATAAAAACCGCTAAAGAACATATTGAAGGAAATATAGATATTAAAGAAGTAAAAACAAGAATAGATGAATATTATGAAATCCAAGGTAGCAGAAAAAAATTTGAGAAAGAAAACGAGGAAGCAGATAAAGTTGCTGTAAGAATTACAGAAATTTTAAGTGAAAAAGCATTTAATTTTTCTCCAACGGAGTTATTAAATATTCATAAGAGACTATTTAAAGACATATTCGATGGAGCGGGAGTGTATAGAGATTATAATATTACAAAAAAAGAATGGGTATTAAATGGAGATACAGTAACATATGCATCATTTCAGAGTATAAAAGAGACATTAGAATATGATTTTGAACAAGAAAAGAATTTTTCATATAAAGGATTAAGCTTAGATGAATCTATAAAACATTTATGTTCTTTTACTGCAAATATATGGCAGATACATCCATTTTGCGAGGGAAATACAAGAACAACAGCTGTATTTATTATTAAATATTTAAGAACTTTTGGATTTAATATTAATGACGAAGTATTTGCTGATAATTCATGGTATCTTAGAAATTCATTAGTAAGAGCTAATTATACAAATTTCCAAGAGAATATATTTGAAGATACTTCATTTTTAGAGAAGTTCTTTTATAATTTACTAACAAACAGTAAATATAAATTAAAAAATAGATATACACATATAGATAATATTCAAAGTGCAAATGAAAATAATTTGAAGGACAATAATTGTACTTTAGAAGAACAAGCAATAATAAATATATTAAAAGTAAATCCAGCAACAACACAAGAAGAAATAGCAATGCAAATTAATAAATCTTTAAGAACTGTTAAAACATATATGGCAGTAATGCAAGAAAAGGGATTAATAGAAAGAAAAAATGGCAAGAAAAATGGAGAATGGAAAGTAAATGTATAATCATATAATATTATAAAAAGGCGAGATTATTTCTCACCTTCAATTATTACTCATTTACACCCCTCCCAAATTATGCTACAATTACATCAGTAAGTCTTAGAAATATGATAGCTTACAGTTACTGTTAACTGGAGGCTATTATGCCTCCTCGGTTTAGCCTTAATAGGCAAGGAGAGAAAGATGAAAGATTTCTTTAGAAAGGACAATCATAGTATTTTCAATAAGTGTTTAAGCACTTTTGAAGATGCAATAAAGATTGTAGACGAAATGGACGAAGAGGAAGACATCAATGATTCATTAGGAACATTGATGGGAAACATCTTTCAACAGCAAGATAATTTTGATTTGAAGAGGAGCATCATCGCCTCGCTACTCTTCGTCATGATTTCTTGTTCTTTAATCTTATTCTATGCACTCTTAGGGTACATAGTCTTATTAATCTTTTAAAAAAGTCCCAATTGGGACTTTCTTTTTATCTATATAACCATACACTACATTAAAAATTTACTTAAACAACTCTTTATAAATTCCATCAATCTTTAAACGAATATCAATCACTTTCTTACTAATAGGATGTATAAAACATATACGATTTGATTGTAGAGCTTGATGATTTATCAACTCTGATTTAGATTTCTCAACATCACACTTATTAACACCAACACTTAGCGATCCAGGCATAACACCATTCAAATCAGCATCTGCATTTACCACTCCATGTATCCCATCACGCAAATTACTAACATCGTTCAAATCACCAAAACCAACACTTTCCACGCCAGTTATACCATCATCCGAATCACCAGCACTACCACATAAACCATTATTACCAAAATCACCACATAACGCATTACAAGAACTACCACGATCAAGACCATATAAACTATCCCCCAGAAGCGGATGCCCAATATAAGCAAAATGCACTCTAATTTGATGAGTTCTACCAGTAAGCAATCTACACTTAACCAAACTAATATCAAGTTCAGGATTATAGTTCAATCTCACATAGTTAGTAATAGCATTCTCTCCACTGACCAAATCAACACATCTTTCGATAATACTACCGTCCCTACGAGCAATAGGGAAGTCGATCACTCCAGAAGAATCAACTAATCCTCGAGCAATAGCAATATACTCTTTAATAAAAGAATCATCATTCATCTGCTTAATTAAACACTCCTGAATATACTCACATTTAGCAATCACAACTAAACCAGTAGTATCCTTATCAATCCTATTTACAAGTCTAACAGTTTTATTCAAACCAATCTTATCAAAATAAGCTCTAATACCATTCGACAAACTAATATCATAATGATTAAGAGAAGGGTGGACGGGCAAATTAGCACCTTTATTAACAATCAACAACCAATCATCCTCATAAACAATTTCAAATTTAATATCAGGATTAGAAACAATATTATTATAATTATCATCATCATAGCTAAAATCAACTTCAACAACATCATTCACATTTAAATCTTTATAATAAATAGCATGTTCACCATTAACAAAAACATGTTTATTTTTAATCTTATTAAACAATCTCGAAGAAATATTCAATTCATCTTTCAAAATCGAACGCAAGTTTTTATTATCTCCAACTATGTATTTTAACAACATTATAAAAAACCTCCAATGTATAAATATTATAACAAAATTCTTGTACTTTTACGACTAATTAGATATAATGAAGCTAATAATTTTTGTATGAAATAAAATATAAATTTTATATTAAATGTAGAGGAGAACTATATGGAATTCATTGATAAAATGAAAGCACAAGCTCGCCAAAATATAAAAACAATAATTCTACCAGAAGTAGAAGATATAAGAATATTACAAGCAACAGATAAAATCTTAAAAGAAGGATTCGCAAAAATCATGCTTTTAGGAAATAGGGAAGAGTTATTAAAAAGAGCCGAAGACAACAATATAGATATCAAAAATGCAGAATTTTATGATGTAAATGAAGCGGATAACGCCAAATACTATATTGAAGAATTATATAAATTGCGTAAAGACAAGGGAATGACTTTAGAAGAAGCGGAAGAATTAATAAAAACTAACTCTAGATATTTAGCAACAATGATGGTTAAGTTAGGGGATGCAGATGGATATGTTTCAGGAGCAAGTCATTCAACATCAGATACATTTAAACCAGTGTTAAGAATTATTAAAGGAGCAGGGGATATCAAAACAATTTCATCATTCTTTTTAATGGATTGTCCAGATAAAAACTTTGGAGAAGACGGCATATTCATATTCTCAGACAGTGGAATGAATGAAAATCCAACAGCAGAAGCCTTAGCAGACATAGCAAGAGCATCTGGAAACTCTTTTAGAGAATTAATTAACAAAGAACCAAGAGTTGCAATGCTATCATATTCAACAAAAGGAAGTGCCAAATCAGAACTAACAGACAAAGTAGTACAAGCAACAAAATTAGTTAATGAAAAAGCCCCAGAGCTATTATGTGATGGAGAAATGCAGTTAGATGCAGCAATCATACCAGACGTAGCAGCAATGAAAGCACCATCAAGCCCAGTAGCAGGAAAAGCAAATGTATTAATATTCCCAGATTTAAATTCAGGAAATATAGCATATAAATTAGTACAACGTTTAGGCCATGCAAAAGCCTATGGACCATTATGCCAAGGATTAGCAAGACCCGTAAACGATTTATCAAGAGGATGCTCTGTAGACGATATTGTTGGTGTTGTAGCAATAACATGTGTGCAAGCCATAAATATATAATTTTTTATAGAAAGGAACTTGTGTATGAACATTTTAATTTTAAATTCAGGAAGTTCATCATTGAAGTATCAATTGATTAACACTCAAACAGACATGATATTAGCAAAAGGAAATTTCGAAAGAATTGGTCAACAAGATTCATTTTTAACACATAAATTAGGATCAGAAAAACATAAATTTGAATTACCAGCACCAAACCACGAAATGGCATTAAATATCATTTTAGGAAAACTAACATCAAGAACTTATGGAGTAATATCAGGGATCGATAAAATCGATGCCATAGGACACCGTATTGTTCACGGAGGTGATAAATTCGTATCATCATGCCTAATTACAGAAGAAGTAATCAAAGAAATAGAAGATTGTATACCACTTGCACCTTTGCATAACCCAGCAGCTGTTGCAGGAATAAGAGCATGCCAAGATATTTTAGTAGGAAAACCAAATGTAGCAGCATTTGATACAGCGTTCCACCAAACAATGAAACCAGAACAATATTTATATCCAATCCCATATAAATATTACGAAAAATACAAAATCAGAAAATATGGATTCCACGGAATCTCACACGATTATGTATCATCACGTGTTGCATCATTAAAAGGAACAACAAGGGATAAATTAAGAATCGTAAACTGTCACTTAGGACAAGGAGCAAGCATCTGCGCTATAAAAAACGGAGAATCAGTTGATACATCAATGGGATTCACACCAGTAGCAGGCTTCTGTATGGGCACAAGATCAGGCGATTTAGACCCATCCATAGTAACTTTCTTAAATAAAAAAGAAAATATATCACCTGACGAAATTGAAAGAGTTCTAAATTATGAATCAGGAATATTCGGAGTATCAGGAGCATCAGTAGACTTCAGAGATGTTGAAAATGAAGCATTACTAGGAGACCATAGATCACAATTAGCAATGAATATTTTCTTAACACAAGTAGCACAAACAATCGCATCATATATCGTAACAATGGGAGGTATTGATGTACTTACATTCACAGCAGGAGTTGGTGAAAAAGGTTTTGAAGACCGTGAAGAAATATGCAAAAAACTAGCATTCCTAGGTCTAAAACTAGACATAGAAAAAAATAAAAGCAAAAACATAGAAGACAGAATATCATTAGAAGATTCAAAAATAGATGTATGGGTTGTACCAACAAATGAAGAATTAATGATTGCAAGAGACACAGAAAAAATCGTTAATGAATCAAAAACAATATAAAAAAGGAGTTAAAAATGAAAGTATTAGTAATTAATTGTGGAAGTTCATCACTAAAATACCAATTAATAAACATGGAAGATGAATCAGTAATATGCTCAGGAAGATATGAGAGAATAGGAGAAGCATCATTCTTAACACATAAAATAAATGGAGAAAAAATAGTATTACAACATCCAGTATCAAACCATAAAGAAGCTTTAGATTTTTCAATCAAGCAATTATTAAATCCAGAATATCCAGCAATATCTTCATTAGAAGAAATTAATGCAATTGGACACAGAATGGCACACGGAGGAGATTTCAAAGAATCAGTACTAGTAACAGACAAAGTAATTGAAGAATTACAATCAACATTAGAATTAGCTCCATCACATAACCCAGCAGCATTAATGGGAATCAGTGCATGTCAAAACTTAATGCCAGGAAAGCCAAACACAATCACATTTGACACAGCATTCCATCAAACAATCCCAGAAGAAAGATACATCTACCCAATACCATATAAATACTTTGAAAAATATAAATTAAGAAGATATGGCTTCCACGGAACATCACATTACTTCGTATCAAGAAGAATCGCTGAAATCCTAGGAAAACCAGTAGAAGAATTAAAAATCGTAAACTGTCATATTGGACAAGGTGCAAGTATTTGTGCAATCCAAAATGGAAAATCAGTTGATACATCAATGGGATTAACACCAGTAGCCGGAATTCCAATGTGTTCAAGATCAGGTGATTTAGACCCATCAGTAGTAACATTCCTAATGAAAAAGGAAAATTTAACAGCAGACCAAATGGATAAAATCCTAAACAATGAATCAGGAATCTTAGGAATCTGTGGTGTATCAAACGATATTAGAGACGTTGAAGCAGCAGTAGATGAAGGAAATAAGCAAGCAGACTTAGCACTAGAACATTATAAATACAAAATAGCACAATTTATTGCAAAATACGCAGTATCAATGCAAGGAATTGATGTCATTACATTTACAGCAGGTGTTGGAGAAAATCAAAAACGTATCAGAGCAGGAATTATAAAATATCTAGAATTTATGGGAATAAAATTAGATTCAAAGAGAAATGAAACACGTGAAGAAGCTTTAATTTCTTCAGATGACTCAACCATACCAGTATGGGTTGTACCAACAAACGAAGAATTAGTAATAGCAAGAGATACTTTAAGATTAGTTACAAAATAATAAGAGGTAAAGATGAAAAAAAGCAAAACAGTAAATAAAAATTCATTAAAAAACTTATACAATGAATTAAACCATTCATATAATAGCCAAATCGTTGATGTAATATCAAAAACAAAAATGACTTCAAATATAGGCAACTTCTTAATGAAATATAAAACAGCTACTATAATACTAACAATAGTTTATATAGCATTAGTAATATTCGCGTTTCATCAATCACCAAAATTAATTTTATATTCAATACTATTAGCAGTTTTCTTAATAATAATAATGACAATAAATTCAACATACAAATTAGAATTATTAGACAAAGGATTAAAATTAACACAATTAGCAACAAAAGAATTAATACCTTATGAAGAATTATTCACAATAACACTCCTAAAAAATACAAATAGATTATTTTTAATCCCAATAAACATATACAAAATGATAATAGTAACAACAAAAGATGAAACAATAAGAACAATTGAATTACCAATAATAATGTTAAGAGCAAAACAACTAAGAGACTTTATGAATTCATTTGAATTTGAAATAGACGAAAAAGAAGAAGAAAAAACACAAGAAGAGCTAGACAAAAGAGAAAAAAGAATTCTAAGAATATTTATAGCAATAGTTATAATAATACTAGTTATATCACTAATCACAGGAATCGCAATAATGCTTAAGAGGAAATAATTAATGAATAAAAAATTAATAACTTTAATAATAATTGTAACCTCAATCATATTATTTTTAATAACATTCATAAATCAAGAGAAAATGTCAAAAAAATATGATGAAGAAAGTTCACAATACACTCAACAAATAGAAAATGCACAAACAACTCAAAACAAATTAAAATCAACATCATCAAGCTTAAACACACTAAATTATATCGAAGACACAGCAAGAAATAAACTTGATATGTATTTACCAAATGAACGAGTATATGTGGACATAGACAACTAAACAAAAAAAACAAGGAGATTTTATGGAAGACAATGAAGAAATAATCAATTCTTTAGATGAAGAAATAACATCTCCTTCTTCATCCCAAGAAGCAAAACAAAAAAGGGTAGAAGAAGGATTAGAATTAGATACAAATGATCGTATAGGAGAAGGCGTACTAGAAATATTACCAGATGGATATGGTTTCTTAAGAGGACAAAATTATTTATCAACACCTGATGATATATATATATCACCAACTCAAATAAAAAGATTTCATTTAGACAATGGTGATAAAGTCAGAGGAATTGCAAGAAATCCAAAAGAAGGGGAAAGATACCCAGCATTGATTTATGTGGCCAAAATCAATGACGATACACCTGAAAACGCCTATAAAAGAAAACATTTTGACGATTTAATTCCAATCTATCCAAATGAACGCCTAAAAATGGAAACAAAACAAGATGATTATGCAACAAGAATGATTGATTTAATCTGTCCAATAGGAAAAGGGCAAAGAGGAATGATAGTAGCCCCACCAAAAGTAGGAAAAACAACCCTATTAAAAAAAATCGCCAACAGCATAACAACAAATAATCCAGAAGTCGAATTAATAGTATTACTAATCGATGAAAGACCAGAAGAAGTTACAGACATGCGTCGTTCAATCAAAGGAGATGTAATTTATTCAACATTTGATGAATTTTCAGAACACCATGTAAAAGTAGCTGAAATGGTACTAGAAAGAGCTAAAAGACTAGCCGAACAAGACAAAGATGTAGTAATCCTACTAGACAGTATAACAAGACTAGCAAGAGCCTACAACCTAACAATACCAACCTCTGGAAGAACATTATCAGGTGGTTTAGACCCAGCAGCTTTGCACTATCCAAAAAAATTCTTTGGAGCAGCACGTAACATAGAAAATGGAGGAAGTTTAACAATTTTAGCAACAGCTCTAATAGATACTGGAAGTCGTATGGATGAAGTAATATTTGAAGAATTCAAAGGTACTGGTAATATGGAAATAGTCCTAAATAGATCATTATCAGAAAAACGCATATTTCCAGCAATTGATATCGCAAAATCAGGAACTCGCCGTGAAGATTTATTATATTCAAAATCTGAACTTGAAACAATTTTTGCACTTCGTAAATCAATTACACAAATCAGCCAACCAGAGTTCATTGAAAACTTAATTTCACAAATGCAAGTTACAAAAAATAATAATGATTTAATAAAAAAATTAAAAGACATTTTAAAATAAATTTCTACAAATATAATAAAGAGGGAGGGACCAAAATTAGTCCCAGCCCTCAAATTTTTCTTATTTCAAAAGTTGCGTAAAATCAAAGTTTTATGAAAATAATATAGTATATAAACTTGCAATCCTAAAATTAGCTCCTATCTGCTATATTTCAAGCCTTTTAAACACTTACTATCCAATATACGCTATACTAACACTTATATATCATATTATATCAATAACTATTATATTAGTACTATACTATATATATCTATAACCTATCAAAATCATTTTTAAAGCATTTTCCAACTTTACTAGTGTAATTATATTATTTCAATCTAAAATATTACACTTTTCAATTTATATTAACCCACATTTATATAATTTATCCAAAATCATCAAAAACCTTATTTTACTTGTTTTCTGAGACAACATACTATATGTCTTTTTTATAAAAACGCCTTAAAAACGATTCTCGTGCGTCGTTTGTTTAGCTTATTTTTACACTTTTTAAATATTCTTTATAATTAGTAGATTCTAGGATTTTTATATAATTTTTTAAATATAAGAATACAATGGATAAATAATTAGATATATAATAATGACCACTTCAATTAAAAAATGTCTTAAAAACGATTTTGAAAAGCCACAATTAAATATATTTATATAGTTTTAAATATAAAAATTAGTAATCAATAATAAAATTATTATGATTTATAAAACATATAAACAATAACATAAATTAATAATTATTATATTATTAATCATATTATAATTGTTGCATTCATTACCATTGCATAATGATGAATATTATTCAGTAAATATAATCCATAAAAGAGCATATGCCCCTCTATAAACACTGAGTATAAGAATAGAGGGGCAATCCAATTTTTATTTAAAGTAAAGTTGCGTGAAATATTTTAAAGCAACAGATGTTCGATTTTGAGATTATATATATAAAAATATAAAAAATGTACACAAATCTTAAAATTATTGTGTACATTCATACCCTATTCTTATTTTAAACATAGAAATAATTAAATATATTACTCTAATTAAAACATCTATTTTTCTCCTAACTATTCAATCTATTTCCATAGATTTTCTTTTTCAAATTTTAGCATATCATAAATTTTATTTTAATAATTATTGTTCCAATTACCTAAAAACTCTTCTTTACTAACTTGTTTTTTATCTTCTACAATTTTAGTTTTTTCATTCACTTTTTGATCAGGAATTTTATTATTTATTTTAGAATTATTATTACTAATCTTATCTATAGTATTACTTACAGGCTTATTCATATATTTTGTATAAAGTTCATTTCCTAAATCTAGAATATAATATATATTAAATAAATTCCTTAATTGATTAAAAATATTACATAAATATTTATATTCAATGTTCTCATTTCTGAATAGTGGCATTTTAGAATTTTTTATATTTTCAATAGAAACTCCCTCAATACAAATTGCAAATCTTTTTCCTTCTTTAAATACAATATATTTCTTTCCTTTATATAATTCATCAAGTTTATTAATCCTTTCCATTAAACCTAATGATAAAATATATCTTGCTTGTACTTCATCATCACAAAATACCTTATATTTTTTTGAAAATTCTAGATTTTCTAAATTTGCAGGAACACCATGATATTTAATATAACTCATTATTTTACTTTGTAATACAGTATCATTAAGATTATTTGGTATTAAATATATATGATTTGTGTTCCTTTTATTTAGTGTAGCACCAATATATATTCCTTTAAAAATATATCTCTTTTTCTTTTTTCTTGTTGTTCTTATGTATTTTTTTCCATTTATATATACTTCTTCTTTAGTTTCCATTGTATCTATAACATAAGTTTCCATATCAGAAAAAACCATAGTATTTTTATTATATAATGCCTTTATATAGTTACTGCCATTATATTTAACAATATTTAAGTTAAATAAATCCATTTTTTCAAAAGCTTCTTTTGCTAGTCTCTGTTTTGGCTCAAACATAATATTCTCTACATTATTATTACTTATAAAAGCAATTATATCTCTAATAATATACTCATTAACCTCAACCATTATTAATTTTAACGATTTTTTTATAGAATACAAGGTAATTACTATCATAACTATATAATATAATGTTATCGACATTGTATAATAATTTCCAAGTAATTGTTTTAGAATATTAAAAAATATTGTAGGCATTATTCCTAGCAAAACACCTAATAATATTACAAATATAATTACTCTAATTTTCTTTGGTTTTACTAAATCGTAATATTCTTTAACTATTTCTTTATATTTATTTGAATAAAAACTTTCAAAATTTGTTGTTTGGTTTACATCCATATCTTACTTTTTCTTTCATTTTCTGTTATTTCAAATAATTTATATTGTTTAAATCTAAATATAAAAGCAAATATATTCATTGGAATCATTCCAACAAAATTATTATATGATTCTACATGGGCATTATATGTTCTTCTAGCTGCAGATATTTGCTCTTCAACATCATTTAATACAGCTTGCATATGTAGAAAGTTTTGATTTGATTTTAAATCTGGATATCCCTCTACTGAAACATTTAATTTTCTCATTGTATCATCTATTTGATTATTTATTTCTATACTTTCATCAATTGAATTAGTATTTTGAGCCTTTACCCTCAATTCTGTTAATCTTGTTAGAAGATCACTTTCATGTGCCATATATTTTTGTACCATTGAAACCAAATTTGGCATTAAATCATATCTTTTCTTTAGCATTACATCTAAACTTGAAAAAGCAGTTTTTACCTTATTTCTTTTCTTTAACATTGTGTTATATATTATTATTAATATAACAACAACTCCTCCTATAATAATTGGTATTTTGTATTGATTTATAAAATCCATTTTTTTATTCCTCCCTTTATTTAGCTTTTACTAATTTAACAAATTCTTCACCAGTTAATGTACCTTTTTCCATTAAAACATCCAGTACTTTATCAAACATTTCCTTATTTGTTTTAATAACATTTTTAACATTTTCATAACATGAATCTAATGTTTCCTTCTTTTCTTGGTCTAACTTTTGTTGCATTTCCAGACTTGGTTTTATATTTCTAGCACTTATCAATCCAAGTGTCTCAGACATTCCAGCATCTTTAAAAATATTATCAATGGTATTTGCAACTTTTTCTAAATCATTCCAACATCCAGAACCTATTTTGTCTTTTCCTAAAAATACCTCCTCTGCTGCTCTACCTGCCATTAATTCCTCTATTTCATCTAAATAATCTCTTTTAGTCCATATTACCTTTGATTTTGAAATAGTATGCAAAACATAACCTAATGTGCCTGTTCCCTCTGGAATAACTGTTATCACTTTTAGATTTGTTTCTCCTTGATAAATATAATGTATTATTGCATGTCCTAGTTCATGTATTGCTATTTTTCTTCTATCTTCCATACTTACATCTGATGGTATTACTAGATTATCTCTATTATTAAATGTTTTCTCTACCATTTCTTTTATTGTTGGAATATCATCTACCATTAAAGTATTAATATTTTTCATTAGATTCTTATTAATAGAATGCTTTACTAATATTTCTTGTAACATTTTATCAACAAATCTACCATTTCCAAAATTTTCTACAGAACTAAAATATTTAAAGACTTCCATTATTTTTTCTTTTACATCTGGGTTTATAATTAAATCATATTCTTTACATTTAACCTCAAATATTTTGTATAATTCTTCATCTTTGTAATTTTCAAATTCAAAAGTATATCCAATTCTTGATGCAATACCAGAATTTGAATTTACAAAATCTTTCATTTCCTTTGTATAACCTGCAAATATAACAACTAAGTCATCCCTATTATCTTCCATAGCCTTTATAAGAGTCGATATTGCTTCTTTTCCAAAGTCTCTAAGACTATCTTTAGGCGAAAGGGAATAAGCTTCATCAATAAATAAAACTCCTCCTAAAGCTCCTTCTATTACTCTTTGTGTCTTTGGTGCTGTTTGTCCTATCCATTCTGCAACTAAATCTTTTCTATCTACCTCTACTAATTTATTTATTCTAATAATTCCTAAATTGTATAACATTTGTGTTATTCTTCTTGCCATTGTTGTTTTTCCAGTTCCTGCATCTCCAGTAAATAACATATGTAATCTCATATCTGGTAATCTTTTTGCAGTTATCTTTGAAAGTTCTTCTTGAAATTTTATATATTTTCCCAATTGTATTACTTGTTCTTTAATTTTATCCATTCCGACAATGCCATCAAATAATTCTTCTATTTTTTCCGGGTTCCTTTCGCCTGATGTTTCTCCCATTAATTCATCAATACTAGGAATATCTTGCTCTCCAATTATAAATATATTTTCTTTTTTATAATTCATAGAATGTTTCTTTAGCATTGATGTTAGTAGGTTATCAACAAATCTACCATTTCCAAAATCTCTCTTATGTTTTCCAAATTTTAAAATTTCCATTATATTAGGAATAATTTTTTCATCAATCTCAAAACCAATTTTATTTACTTTTAATTTCAATATTTCATATAGTTCATCTTCTGAATAATCAGCAAATTCTATTGTATATCCTATTCTTGATTTAATACCAGAGTTTGCATGTATAAACTCTTGCATCTCTTTTGTGTATCCTGCAAATATAACTACAAGCTCATCTTTATTATCTTCCATACATTTTATAAGTGTAGCTATTGCTTCACTTCCAAATTGATCATTGTCTGATAATTTGAGAGAATAAGCTTCATCAACAAACAAAACTCCCCCCATTGCACTTTCAATAACTTTTTCAACTTTAGGTGCTGTCTCCCCAGAATGTTCACCTATAAAATCTTGTCTACTAACTTCTACAAGCTTATTTATTCTTATGCAATCCAAATCATAAAGCATTTTTGTTACTTTTCTTGCAATTGTTGTTTTACCAGTACCAGGATTTCCTAAAAACATCATATGTAAATTCATGTCTGGCAAATTCTTACCATCTGTTTTATTTACCTCTTTTTTAAATTTTATATACTTTCCAAGTCCAATTATCTGTTCTTTTAAAGCATTCATACCAATAATATCATCAAATAATTCTTCTATTTTCTCTGGTTCTCTTACACCTGAAGAATATGCCATAACCTCATCTAGTGTTGGAATACTATCTTTTGTTAGTTTTGTTACATTTTTATCACTTAGTTTTTCAATACTAGAATGTTTAATAAGAATTTTTTGCAAAGCATTATCAACAAACCTACCATTTCCAAAATCTTTTTTCTTCTTTCCTGCTGAAAGCAAATCCATAACATATTGTTTGCCTTTTTCATCTATAGTAAAATTAATTGCATTCATTTTTAATTCAAATATTTTATAAAGTTCATCTACAGAATAATCTGCAAATTCAAAAGTATAACCTATTCTTGATTTAATACCAGAGTTTGCATGTATAAATTCTTGCATCTCTTTAGAATAACCTGCAAATATAACAACTAAGTCTTTTTTGTAATCTTCCATTAGCTTTATTAATGTACTTATTGCTTCATCTCCATATAAATCTTCTTGTCCTAGTTTTAAAGAATAAGCTTCATCAATAAACAAAACTCCTCCCATTGCTTTTTCAAC
>ERZ773267.654-NODE-654-length-22192-cov-4.156932_pt1 | contig 22192 bp, 20 predicted proteins | sample MGYA00511959_ERZ773267 | MGnify/ENA primary metagenome ERZ773267 (study PRJEB29015, sample SAMEA2738165) | human oral metagenome | biome: human oral; feature: human-associated habitat; material: saliva | place: China | collected 2240 ... | reverse complement strand
GAATCCATTTTGTCCCTGATAAGGACGGTTGCGTACCAGTAGCTGTTGATCGGCGATATACTGACCACGAAGGGATACAGGGTGCCACTGCGACCCCAAGTCATAGTCTTTAAAAATTGTAGGATGGTCTTGGAAGCTATAGGGAGTTGCGTGATAATTCTGCACGATTAGTGAGTTGCGCCAATCTAAAGCCTCTTTTCGGCTCATCTGCCAACCAGCTAAATAAACACAGATTATCGAGAAAATAATGCACAGCACGAAAGAGCCTATCCACTTACCTGTGAAGAGAAAACGGTATGCATCCATAGCGAATTCCTCATGCCTTTCGAAGCTGATACGAGCCTATAAAAATAGATGTGTATATAGAGACGGTGGTGTACCTGTATTACTTATGGTAGGGGAGAACGCTCGGACAATACAGTGATATGGCGCTTACGTCCCTATCTAACTATGGCTGAAATAGAGTTTATGAAGCTAGGACTTTTGGGGAAATGGTAGGGTCTGTTTCCAAAGCTCCCTCTCCCGTAAATAATTCTCAAGCCATTGAACGTGCTCATGACAAGCCAACCAGATCTTGCGGCGCTCAGGAGTGTGAACCTTCGGGTTATTCCAGAGAATCTGGTATGTTGCCTCGTTGTGGCAGCCTTTACGTGAACAAATATCTAAACTAGGCGAGGAGCTCCCCGCTAAAGAGCCCAGAAGATCCACTGACACCTCCATCTTTTTACTACTATATTGCGCGTAACGGTATTTATGCCTGTTGAAACTATATTTCAGAAATATCTATGACATCGGTCCGATTATAAGGCGATGAAGAATCCGCATCTTGTGCGTAGCAATGAGAGTTCTCAGAGGCGTCGGATTTATTATCTGCAGTAGATGCATTCGACGCTGCTCCTATTTCTAAAGCTCGCCGATGATGCTCAGGCAAATAGGCAGTAAATCCACTCGATTCCTGTTTTGACTCACCATTCGCAAGTACTACAGCCACCCAAGGCAACAGTACTGCACCTGCGACGCATATCCAGCGCAGGGCACCATCTGTAAATACAGCGCCTACAATACAAACTACACGAATCGCCATTTTGAGGATGTAGTCTCGAGCACGTTTATCTACACGCTCCGATAACGGAGCAGAAGCATTACTGATTTCGTATGTCACTAAAGAGTCTTCAAATCGTTCTACGACATCAACTGTAGATAAGTAGTAACCATGAGCCGCGAGGTCTTCGGCTGTCCAGTGCTTTTCAGCAGTCATTGACACACCTCCTCAGAATTACAGTAACGAACTCTCTATGATAGCGTTTTAGCTTCGATTCACATGGTGGTAATTACCTGTACTGATTAGTCTAAACCTTCTATTCCTTATGGTGTTAAGTCTTGCAAGAACAGATGCTCACCACATCATATAGATAACGGGCTAGAATAGGTATGACCAGTAACCCCAAATTTATAGGGAAAATAATGAGTGATAACACCCCCAAGACCGTTCTTGTTACCGGTGGTAATCGTGGTATCGGCTACAAGATCGCGCAGGAGTTTAAAGCATCAGGGCACAATGTTTGTGTGACCTACCGTAGCGGGGAAGCGCCCACAGAGTTCTTTGCTGTTAAAGCTGACGTCCGAGACGCAGACAGCATTAATGAAGCTTTTAAAACTATTGAAGCGGAATACGGTCCTGTAGAAATCCTTGTGGCGAATGCGGGTATTACTCGTGACATGCTGCTTATGCGCATGAAGGAAACGGATTTCATGGATGTTATCGATACCAACCTCACTGGTTCTTTTCGTGTAGCACAGCGTGCGATCAAAGGTATGATCAAACTCAAACGAGGCCGTATTATCCTCGTCTCCTCTGTTGTAGGGCTATATGGTTCTCCAGGACAGGTTAACTACTCATCGTCTAAAGCTGCTCTTGTTGGTATGGCTCGTTCCATCACCCGTGAGCTCGGAGGTCGAAATATTACGGCAAATGTTGTAGCACCGGGATTTATTAACACCGATATGACCGATAGCCTGCCTGAGGAAACCAAAGAGAATTACCTGAAAACTATCCCGGCAGGACGTTTCGCCGACCCTGCTGAGGTAGCACGGGTTATTCGCTGGTTAGCTTCGCCAGAGGCAGATTACATCTCAGGCGCCGTTATCCCTGTAGACGGCGGTCTAGGTATGGGACACTAGGTTCTTCCTATCACATGCCATAAACGTCTTACTTTCAGAAAGCACAGAACCAACAAAGGAAAATGTATGTCACAGCTCGCCGGTAAAACCGTTATTATCACAGGGTCTTCACGAGGTGTAGGTGCAGATACTGCCCAAATCCTAGCGGCTCAAGGGGCAAACATCATAGTTAACTATCGCTCCAAAGCCCCTCGAGCCAATAAGGTCGTCAAAGCTATCGAAGAAGCTGGCGGACACGCGACCGCCGTACAAGCAGACGTAACTAAGTCTGAAGACCTCACAAACCTTGTGAATGTTGCTATCGAAACCTACGGCTCCTTGGACTATCTCATCTTGAATGCATCGGGCGGTATGGAAACTGGTATGGGTGAAGACTACGCAATGCGTCTCAACCGAGATGCACAGCTTAACCTTGCACGACTTGCAGCTGAAAAAATGCCCAACGGAGGACGCATCGTCTTCGTTACCAGTCACCAGGCACACTTTATCCGCGAAGTTGAAACCCTGGCAGAATACCAGTCGGTTGCAGAGTCCAAACGAGCAGGAGAAGATGCGCTCATCGCCGAAATACCTGCGCTCACTGAGAAAGGAATTTCACTTGTCGTCGTATCAGCTGACATGATTGAAGGAACTGTGACTGCAACTTTGCTTAACCGCCTGCATCCTGGGGCTCTCGAATATCGTCGAGAGACAGCAGGTAGGCTCTACACTGTCAACGAGTTTGCCCATGAGGTAGCAGCCATGGTTACCGCAGATGTTCAGACTGGACACGTTGAGCTGGTCGGTGGAGCCCGCGGGTTCATCGATTAGAAGTACGTATAGAGCGAAGAAGCAGGACCCCAAAGGGCTTGCTCCTTCCCACATAGGTAGAGATCATATCGTAGAAGAGAATAACCATGAGCACTGTACTTAATCTTCAAAACGTGAGCGTCATGCGCGGCGGTCGCAATATTCTCGATAACGTTTCCTGGATTGTCAATGAAGGCGAACGTTGGGTTGTCTTGGGTCCAAATGGTGCCGGAAAATCAACACTTTTATCGGTCGCAGCGGCGCGTTTGCACCCCACAGTCGGACAAGTAGAGATCTTAGACGAGACTCTCGGCTCCGTTGATGTCTTTGAGCTTCGCCCGCGCATCGGGCTGTCATCGGGAGCAACCGCCACACAGATCCCTGACCGAGAGAAAGTTTCTGATGCTGTCATGACGGCCGCGTATGCCGTTTCAGGACGTTGGAAAGAGGAATACGACGCCCTCGACGGCGATCGCGCCCAAGAACTTCTTCAAGACTGGGGCGTAGATGCTTTGGCAGAGCGTCAATTCGGTTCACTCTCCGATGGCGAGCGCAAACGTACTCTTATCGCACGCGCTCTCATGACCGACCCCGAACTCCTATTACTTGATGAACCTGGGGCCGGTATGGATATCGCTGGACGCGAAGATTTGGTAGAGAGGCTTACAACACTCGCCGTTGATCCTTACGCACCGGCTACTGTACTCATCACGCACCATCTTGAAGAAATTCCTGCAGGCTTCACACACGCTCTCATGCTCCGCGACGGTCGTGTGGTAGCATCTGGACCTATTGCTCAGATCATCACAGAAAATAATCTTGCATTAACATATGCGATGGATTTAGCTTTAACAGCCACTTCGACAGGGCGCTACAGCGCTTTTAAACGCTAAGCTTTATCTTGCTCCCACCATACATACGTACGTGGTGGGAGCAAGTTTATGATCCAGTAGTATCTTTATGAAGAAGAAACAATTATCACCCCAAGAACTGCAAGCACGGGCAGAACGAGTGTACGCAATATCGTCTGTGGTGCCATTAGCTCAAGCGCCTGAACAAACACTTCGTTATTATACCCACCTAACTGATGTGAGATTACGTTCTGCCCTCGAACCTGACTGGGGTATTTATATTGCGGAGTCATCAAAAGTGGTACGGCGCGCTTTACATGCAGGACACCGTCCCCTCTCATTCCTTATGAGCGAGAAATGGGCAGATGATCTTTCCGACATACTGACGAAGTATAATAATATTCCTGCCTTTGTAGGATCGGAAGAAGAACTTGAACGAATAACTGGCTTTCATCTACATCGCGGAGCTTTAGCGGCAATGGCGCGCCCTGCTCCTCAAACCGTAGAAGATATTATTTACGGGGCTCACCGCGTCGCAATCTTAGAAGATATTGTTGACCACACGAATGTTGGGGCTATATTTCGTTCCGCAGCGGCGCTAGGCGTAGACGCAGTGCTAGTTACTCCACGATGCGCTGACCCGCTGTATAGGCGCTCTATCCGCGTTTCTATGGGAACTGTATTTCAAGTACCTTGGGCCAGAATTACCCTCTGGCCAAAAGACCTGGAAATTCTACACGAGCACGGATTTGAAAGTGCCGCACTTGCACTAGATGAGGACTCTCTTACCTTGGGGCAACTTTCAGCACGTCAGGATAAGAAGTTAGCTTTAATCCTAGGAACAGAAGGACACGGACTCTCACCGCATACATTGGCGCAGACAAAACACACGGTTATGATTCCTATGACCCACGGCGTCGATTCTTTGAACGTGGCAGCTGCGTCAGCTGTTGCGTTTTGGGAAACGAGGCTGCGTTCGTAACAACAAGCCCTCTAAGAACATAGCGTTACCTCTTTAAAGGTGGTATCCTTGATAGCTGACTGTGCATTTTAAGCCGGTCTATGGTGCGCTCTGCGTGCATCGTAAAACCTACTCCATCTATTTAGGGTTACTGGCAAAATCCAGTGACAGAAGAAGGTAATTAAGCATGAAGGCAGATATCCACCCGGAGTACCGTCCGGTACTATTCCGTGACCTTGCATCCGGTAAAGTTTTCTTGACTCGTTCCACGATGACTTCGGATAAAACCGAGAAGTGGGAAGACGGTAACGAATACCCCATCGTTGAGGTCGAGATCTCCTCTGAGTCGCATCCGTTCTACACCGGTAAGCAGCGCATCATGGACTCCGCAGGTCGCGTCGAACGCTTCAACGCACGTTTTGCAAACTTTGGTAAGAAAGCGTAAAACGTAGAATGCAATAAAGAACACACTCCGTAATATAGATTAAAAATCTGATACGGGGTGTGTTCTTATTTTCTACCGTTACAATGTGAAGGTAACTCACTTTGTAACGGTATTCTTATGCGGGTTATGCCGTTATCACATCACTCGAAGGAAACAAACCCATGAGCGAAGCGCTCGCTGAAAAACCCCGTCGAAAGATTCTTAAACGGGTACTAATTATTCTTGCTATCCTTATTCTTACTCTTATCATCGGAGTGGGGGTTTACCTGTGGAGCATTGGGCATACCTGGGACTCCAAGACTCAAAAATTTGATTCCATTACGAATTCACAAGGAGATTTAGACTCTTTAAGAAAAAACCTGGGAGACCCGAATAATGATCCAAATATTGTGGGTCCCGATGGTAAAACGGCAGATTCTCTTGCTAATGACCTTGACAAGAATGGTAACGGAATTCTTGACTCCTTAGAGGGTGGTAAGACGCGTCAGGTCGTAAAAGGCGAAGGAACTAATATTCTTCTTCTTGGTAGCGATCAACGTTCAGGGCAAGAAGCTGCAACAGTTAGTGGGGCTCGGGCAGATACTATTATGCTGATGCACATTCCTAAAAACGGGGAAGGCGTTTATTTAGTTTCTATCATGCGTGATTCGTGGGTAAGTATCCCCGGGTATGGAAACGCGAAGGTGAATGCAGCTCTCAACTATGGAGGCATTAGCTTACAAATTGAGACCATTGAACAACTAATTGGTGTCAAGATTGACCATGTAGCAGAAATAGACTTTGATGGGTTTAAAGGGCTTACTAACGCTCTAGGTGGCGTTGATGTTCAAGTTCCTTTTGCTTTCCAAACAGGCGTTTGGAACTTTACACCGGGTACCATGCATATGGATGGCAGCACTGCTTTAGCGTTTGTGCGTGAGCGGTATTCTTTTGCATCGGGTGATTATCAGCGTGTACGTAATCAACGTGCATATTTACGTGGACTCTATACGACCATCCAAAAACAGGGGTTTTTGGGTAACATCACTAATTTTAAGAATATGGTGGATGCCTTTAGCGGCTACGTCAAGGTTGATAGCGGTTTAGGTTCTGGTGAGATTCTTCGAATTGCGGCACCTGTCATTAATGGTGGTTCGGCTGCTTTACATATGACGACGCTTCCTAACGCAGGCCCTGGCTGGTCTTATGATGGTCAGTCAATCATTATTATTAATCAGCCTGCTGTTGATTCGTTGACGGAGGCTTTGAAAGCTGATCGTATGCAGGATTTTATGAATACTTATGGGTCTGACTAGGTATGTCTATATACGGGTCTATAGATCCTGCAGATAAAATTTGGGGTAGTCAGCACAGTATCTGACGTGCTGACTACCCCAAATTTTATCCGTATAACGCTATTAATGTTGCACGTGTGTTCTAGCTGGTATAGGAGTTACGGTAACAGTCTGGGATGCATGTTCTTCAGCAGCCAGTCTGAGTAACCGACGACCAAAATACAGAGCGACCGAGTAGAGAGCTCCGCCCATAATTGCTATGAGGACTCCAAGAAGAACACGCCAAATTGCAATTGCTAAGCCAACTATAAGAAGGGTTATACCTATAATTTTGACGAGGGTAAGCAGGCGCGTGTGTTCTTCAGGAAGATCATCGAAAGATACGGGTTTAGCTGCTTTCTCCGGGATAACTTCGTGTGCCGTGATCGCCTCGCTGACTCCGTTTTTTCCTGCAACAGAGGTGATAAATCCGCGAATCTTCTGAGGAAGAATATGCTTCCCTTGAGTGTTTTCTGCTTCAGCTGGGACAAAAGCATCGGGAACCTCATACTTCTTGGCCTCAGGTAGGAGCTCAGGTACATCGTTGGGTAAATCTTTGTACCACTGTTCTGGGATATTCTCTGACCGCACCGCCTGAATAGTTAATGAAAGCTCGAGCCTGTTACCACGTATCGTGCCCCAGACATTGGTGAGTTTGTCATGTTTCGCAGCATGTTCAATGACAGGAATAAACTGTTCTGATATTTGGGAGCTTAAACGCCCTACATGAGTATCCTCATGGAAAACTTCTACCGAATTGACCATGTGCCCATCTGGGTTTTTAACCTGTTGTACTTCAAGTCTTAAAATTACCCGTCCTTCACCTGTTGGCGGCAAAATACTGTGAAGATATTCAGCGTGTCCATTCTCGTCAAGCACCTTGATTGAAGGACCTTGAGGAAGAATAGCTGCTCGCGCTGAGGCATGGTTGAGAGGAAACAGCAAGGTTGGTGACGACAGAAAGAGTTTTCCTACACTTTTAATGTGCGGTCCGCTATCAGCTCGTAGAGCAATAGCATTGAGTTGCAGTTGTGCTGTAGGAGAGAAACCGGAAGCAACAACGCGGGTAATCGCGTTCCAATAGTTTGCAGAATCGTCACGATTTAAACGTCCCACTTTATGATCCCCAACGTATACAGCAATGCTGTTTGCCTCGTAGGGGTTATCAGGTTCTGGAACAAGGCGAGCCTTGCCTTGCCAGGACTGTTCACGGTTGACATGGAGCTCTTGAAAGACTTGTAGAGTCTCAGCCTCATAGTAGTTGTCGGTGACAATTGTGAGGGTTCCACGGTCGCCGAGAGCATAATCGACCAAAGCAAACTCCTTAGGTGGTGATGAATATGTTCTAATTCTCTCACGTTTTTGGGAATAACTAGTACCCTACACGTAAAGTAACTTTTGGGTGACGTTTAAGGAATTGATGAATGTGGTCAAAATCTTGCTTCACGTTAATGAAACCTATAGATAGGCTACAGCCCAGTACAGCGGCGTGAAGAAGAGATACTGTACCAGGCTGTAATGCCTAGAAAGTGCTAGTCGGATAAAGAACTATTGAATTGCTGACCGATCATATTCCGATGCGCATTATCTTGTGCCTCCAAAATGAGCCGACGTAGTGCGGAGGGGGCTGATGGATTCTTGTGTAACCATTCTTGGGCTAGAGCAACTGAAGGATTATCGCTAACCCCGGTTCCTTCAGCGGATCCGTAATTGTAGAGCGAACGGGGGTATAAACCGCGAACTATACGAGTGGCCATACCAATGGAACGGGTGTCCCACATTGATAGGAGCGAATCGAAGAAAGGCTTATAGTAAGGAGTCCGCAGCTCAACATCCCCTCGCAAGAAACCATTTGCTGTTGAGGTCAAGGCGTCATTGGATAATGAAGAGTCTTCCATGATGCGTTTATAAGCGGCTGCTTTGTGGTCGGCATCAGGAATAGCCGCGATCGCAAATGCGTAGCCATTCTTTGAGATTGATGACGGATTGTACTGTGCAGCTCGGTCTAAATCAGCAACAGTAACAAGGTTACGCCCCGCCAGGGTACCCAAAGCACTCCACCCAAGATTCTGATCGTAGGGGATACCAGTCGCATCGGCAATATCTCCCACAGTATCTTCAAAAGCCCCTCGGGCGATATCGCGGCAGAGATCTTCACCTTGAGTTGAGTAGGAAGAAATAGAGATAAGCCCCCGAAGCAATATGAGCTGCGTATCGGAGCCAGGTTTGGCGGCAGCGAGCGCTTTCGAGAAAGACTCATAGAGAGCATCATACAAAGGCTGTCGAGACTTGGGGGCACCAAAATTAGTAATAGCGTTTTGGCTGTTCGACACCATACTTCCCAAAAGGGATGCACTGCTCTCACAGGATACGTTCCGTACTGCCGCGTCTACGAAAGTGGCAACGGGAAGTCTGGCATCGCGCACGCTTTCCCAGAGAGATCCCCAGATAAGACCGCGAGAAAGAGATGATTCAAGAGTGGATACTCCTGCAATTGCCGCTTGAAGACCATCCTCATCGGTGAGCATGATCTTTGCGTAGGTGTGGTCTTCTGCATTGAGCATAAGTAAGTCAGCTTCACCTACAGTCTTCTTGTGCTCTTGGGGCAAAGAGACACGATACTCTGCGATAGGATCGGCAGGGTATTCAAGGGAGAGAGTGCCTGTTGAGACAAGTTTTTCTTCTTGAAGGATAAAAGTTTCAAGCTTTACCACATGCGGGCGACCGATACCGGCTGGCTGAGTGTCGGGTAGCTGCTGAGTGAGGTACAAATCCTGGAGCTTACCATCTTCGCGGTAAACACGTCGAGTACCGAGGGTAGATAGACCAGAAGTCTGTAACCACGCTTGAGACCAGGTCTGCATATCGCGACCTGAAACCTCATTAAGTACATCAAGAAAGTCTTGAAGCGAGGTGTTCCCCCAAGCAAAACGTTTGAAATAGACGCGTGCCGCTTCGATAAAGGTATCAAAGCCTACATAGGAAACAAGCTGCTTCAAGGTGGAGGCACCCTTGGCGTAAGTTATGCCATCGAAATTTTGGGCTGCAGCTTCCAAATGAGGTATATCCGCGACAATGGGATGCGTCGTAGGAAGCTGATCTTGCAGATATGCCCAAGATTTACGGTGATTCGCGAATGTTACCCAAGCATCGTTAAAACCATTAGCTTCAATAGCACCTAGAGCACCCATGAAATCAGCAAATGACTCTTTAAGCCAGAGATCATCCCACCATTTCATAGTGACAAGATCTCCAAACCACATATGTGCCATCTCATGGCAGATAGTGTTTGCGCGACCTTCAAGATCATCTTCGGTAGCACCAGAGACAAAAATGAAATCCTCAGTGAATGTTACGAGACCGGGGTTCTCCATCGCGCCGATGTTATATTCGGGTACGAACGCCTGTTCGTACTTCGGGTAAGGGTAGGGATAGTCAAAGAGATCCTGGAAGAAATCTAAGCCGTTCTTAGTGACTCGGAAGATATTATCGTAGTCAAAATGGGGCTTTAGAGAATGGCGGCAGTACGCCACTAAAGGAATATCGCCGCTGTTAGTAATACTCTGGGGTTTATAGGTATCGGTGACTGTGAAGTATTCACCTGCTAACACTGCGGTAATGTAGGTAGAAATTCGCTCGGTAGGAGCAAAAACGCGCTTAACGATATTTGAGTCAGTCGGGTCGGACACCTCAGATTCTAGAACCCCGTTCGAGCTGACAACCCAATCTCGTGGGGCTGTGATTCGGAAATTAAAAACAGCCTTCAGATCGGGTTGCTCAAAGTTGGGGAATACACGACGGCAATCGGCGGGCTCATATTGGGTGTAAAGATATACACGCCCATCCGAAGGATCAATATAGCGGTGCAGACCTTCTCCCGACCGTGAATAGTATGAACGCCCGTGAACAGTAAGTTCGTTTTCCTCGGCAAGCTCGGGCAGCATGATGCGTGAGCCATCAACAACCTTGTTGAGGTCAAGCTGCGCGCCATTAAGCCTAACAGAATCGATAGAGTGGCGAATATAATCAATGAAAGTCTGGGCACCAGGCTTACGGGATTTAAACTTAACGGTTGTAACTGTAGGGTATGTCTCGAAATTTTCATCCTTGGCATGGGTCAAATCAAGGTGAACATGATATGAGTCTACGGTAATGAGCGCTGACCGTTCTGCAGCTTCTTCGCGTGAGAGGTTCTCGTTATTCATAGTTTCTATTCTAAACTCTCACATGCAGTACTTCATGGACGTGACCCGAACACTGTACTGTATGTTACTAGAAAGGAACATGGGGAGTACTAAATGTTTAAAAGTGACGGATAACACGTTATATAGATTTGCCTGCTTGTACTTGCCAACCGTATAGTATTACTTGTTGCTTTGAGCAGGCAAAGCCCTCTCAAAGGTAACCTGCGCGGGTGGCGGAATAGGCAGACGCGCTAGCTTGAGGTGCTAGTCCTCGTATTAGAGGGTGGGGGTTCAAGTCCCCCCTCGCGCACATTATAAAGGGTCTCTGATAAACATCAGAGGCCCTTTTCTATTTCACTTTTCCACAATAATAATTAGAGCGCCCTATACTCTGACAGACAGAATATAAGGCGCTCGCGACTTGCCTGTAAGGCTACAAGAAAGTTACCTAGGGCAAAAGCTGCGGATCGGTAGTGACGAGGATCTTTACGGCAGTCTCGTTGTGGTTAATCAACGTGTCAAATCCCTTGTCAATGAGATCTTCAAGAGGAATCCTGCCAGTAATGAACGGCTTGAGGTTAATCTTGCCTGACTCTACAAGTTTGATAGTTTCCGGGTGGCTGTTCACGTATGCAATGGTTCCTCGAATATCGAGCTCCTTAAGCACGACCTTCTGAACATCCAACGATGCTGGTTTACCCCAAATGGATACGATCACGGCTTTACCGGTAGGCTTGAGTGCATCCAGAATGAGGTCTAGTGCAGGCTGTACAGAGGTGCATTCAAAGGCTACGTCTACACCCTTATCATTGGTCAGCTTATGAATTTCTGCTAGGACATCAACCTCAGCAGGGGAGAAGGCATAGTCTGCAACTCCAGAATCCAATGCTTTCTGACGGCGTAGCGAGGACAGCTCAGAGATAATGACCTTCGCCCCCTTAGCTTTAAGCACGGCGGAGGTAAGCAGGCCAATGGGGCCAGCACCAGTAACTAGCGCAAAGTCACCGTCTTTGATTTCTCCGGCGCGCTCAACTGCATGATAACCGACACTCAAAGGCTCAATCAGTGCAGCTTCATCTAACGGAAGGTCTTTAGAGATCTTGTGAACCCAACGGCGTTTTACAGATACCTTCTCTGATAGTCCGCCTCCACGGCCAGCAAGACCAATAAAGTTCATGTTCTTAGAAAGATGATAGGTCTTCGAATCTGGGCCGACATCTACAGAGTCTGCAATAATGTATGGCTCAACCACAACATGATCTCCGACTTCAAGATCGGAAATGCCTTCGCCTAAAGCTTCTACGATGCCTGAGAATTCGTGACCAAGGGTTACAGGAGAATCTTCTCCTGAGATTGGATGCGGATGCCCATGTTTAGGGCAGAAAATAGGTCCATCAAGATACTCGTGCAAATCAGTGCCACAGATACCACACCATGCTACTTTGACCAACACTTCACCGGGTTGTACTTCGGGGGTGGGTATGTCCTCAATGCGAATGTCGTTACGGTCGTAAAAACGAGCTGCCTTCATGGGATAGACTCCTTTACCTTTGAGGCTCTATATGATGCGCCTAATGCTGAATACTCTGTTGTTATCACGCAAACCGACCTGTTACAGCACTAGGTTAGTTAAGCGCAGGCTCAATAGCCTACATCTATAACGCTACTCTTCCATGCCAATGTTTACTAGGAAAAATAGAAAAAATACTTTATATGACATAAACGTGTAGTTTCAGCCCAAATATCGTATAAACCCACCAAAATTACCAAACTTGTAGCCCACTACCAGACAATGTACGAAAACTACTCTTCGCAATAGTATTCTAGCTGTGAGTTCCTCTAGATGTGTTTGGGCTTGGGAGGTTCCCTGCCCCCCCCCAGAAATAAGGGGTTAAATTATGTGATATTAATCAAAAAGTCATAAAGCCCTTATATGGCTTCTTGGGAGAAAAATATGGTCTTCTAGTAAAAACTCACATAAAAAATCGTGAAAAGAGCAACTAAACCAACATAAACCCCAAAGAACAAGGCATAATAGATAATGGGAACTTCAGAAGACACTCCGTGCTTCTGCCCACATATCAGACAAATCAACAACCCCAAGACAGGGCGGCGACCCAATGAACAACGTAAAATCTACCACTAAACTCGGCATCATCGGCGCAGGCGGTGTCGGATCTGCAACCGCATACGCAGCAACCCTACGTGGCTCTGCAAATGAAATCGTCCTTTACGACATTGACGGCAAACGAGCACACGCTGAAGCCCTCGATATCGCCCACGGTTCTATGTTCGCCCATGAAGCGCAGCTCACCGGCGGAGACGACCTCGAAATCCTGCGTGACTGCGACATGATCATCATTACCGCAGGTGCCCGCCAAGAGCCCGGGCAGCCCCGCCTCGAACTCGCAGGAGCAAACGTACGCATCCTCGAAAAATTACTGCCAAACCTCATGGAAATGTCACCCAACGCAATTTACATGCTGGTTACCAACCCCTGCGACGTACTCACTGTTGTCGCCCAGAAGATCACCGGGCTACCCTCACACCGAGTACTATCCTCCGGTACCGTACTCGATTCTTCTCGACTGCGCTGGCTCGTCGCCAGCAAAGCCGGAGTCTCCATCAAGAGCGTTCACGCAAATATCATTGGCGAACACGGGGACTCGGAGTTCCCTGTCTGGTCGGCAGCTAACATCGGCATGGTACCCCTCATTGACTGGGAATACAACGGCACCAAAGTATTTACTGAAGAAGTACGTGCAGAACTAGCGCACGAAGCGATGCGCGCAGCCTATAAAGTCATTGAAGGTAAAGGATCCACCAACTACGCCATCGGTGTTTCCGCGGCACGAATTGCAGAAGGCTTCCTCCGAGATCAGAACGCCGTACTGCCAATCTCCACCATTGCAGCAGGCGAACTCTACGGCTTCAAAGACGTAGCACTGTCCCTACCCTCCGTCGTAAACTACGAAGGCGTACAGCGAGTCCTCAGCGTTCCCATGAACGACGAAGAACACAATAAGCTACGCGCCTCCGCAGAAGCAATCCGCGCATCCCTGGAAACCCTAGGATTCTAAAGAACATTCCTAAAACACCCTTCTAAACGCGTGCCCAAACACACTGGGTACGCGTTTGTCATACCTTCACAATATGACACTCTCCAACCACAATAGCCATAAAAGATAGTAGACTAGACACATGAGCACTGACCCCCGCACCGAACTCACTCGTCTACTCGACGCCCTCGAAACACACCTTGACGCCGTCGCCCACCGCACCCGCGAACACGACCCCGTAATCGACGAAGCCTATGTCGAAATTGCAAACGCTTTTGAAGCCTACGAAAATGCCCTCTTCGAAGTACATAACGAAGTAACACCTCTTAGCGTCTACGGAGATGACGACGAAAACTTCGACGAATTCCTCACCGACACCGACGACGAAGACGACGATATCGAATACGAAAAAAACTAACCACACAACCAAATCCTCAGGCCCCGCATCCTAGCCACCCGCCAGAATGCGGGGTTTCTCTTCACACACCACAAACATAAAACCATGAGCACCCCAAAACACCTCCGAGACCACGCCCTCATCCTCCGCACCCAAAACCTAGGCGAAGCAGACCGCATCATCATCATGCTCACCCAAAACAACGGAGTCATCCACGCCGTTGCCAAATCAATCCGCAAACCAAACTCAAAATTCGGTGCTCGGCTAGAGCCCTATATGCACACCGACATATCCCTCACCCGAGGCAAAACAAACCTCCACATCATATCCCAAACCGCAACCATACATGCCTATACAGCGACTCTCATGGGTAACTACAACGCCTACACCGCCGCAAACACCATCGCTGAAATCGCAGAGACACTCAACACCAACAGTACCCCCCACGACACCAACCCACACTACCACCTCACTCATGGAGCAATCGCCACGCTAGCCCACAACAAACACACACCACAGCGCATCCTCACAAGCTATATCTTACGTGCCATGAAATTCGCAGGCTGGCTCATCTTCACTGACACCTGCACATACTGCAATCAACCCATCACCACTGGGTACCACCCAGCAGGTACACATGGCATAACAGGAACCCTCTGCAAAACTTGCGCCCACCAAAATGACACCCCTACAACACCCATAACACCCACCGAATATAACTATATACAAGCCCTCTATAAAGGGAACTGGGACATCATAGACAACGCCTCACCTCTCGCGGCACGCAAAATACTCAACCTCACCCTACACACCACCCAAAACTACCTCGAAACCCCCCTCAAGACCCTCACCTACCTCGAACTAGAAACCTAAAAACACCATCAAACACGGTAAAATACTGTAGTAACACACCATCAACCCGGAAAGAATCCCATGCCACAAAAACCACCGGCACACCCCTCCGGAACAACCCCACCCCCCATACCCAAAAAATTCATCCCTCAACACGTTGCCGTTGTCATGGATGGCAACGGACGCTGGGCCAACGAACGCGGACTCCCACGCAACGAAGGACATCGAGCAGGCGAAGCAGCCCTCCTCGACATCGTTGCAGGAGCCATAGAAATGGGCATACCCTATATCAGCGCCTATGCCTTCTCCACAGAAAACTGGAAACGCTCACCCAGCGAAGTATCCTTCATCATGCGTTTCTCCACCGAAGTCCTCAACCGGCAACTCGAAACCCTCATACCCCCACCTTCATATCCTCACCTTCATACCAGCAACTCGAAACCCTCAAATCCTGGGGAGTACGTATCCGCTGGGCAGGACGCCGCCCCAAACTCTGGAAAAACGTCATCTCACAACTCGAACAATGCGAACGCGAAACTATCAATAACACCACCTGCACCCTCACTATGTGCGTCAACTATGGAGGACGCGCAGAAATCGCAGACGCAGCCGCAACTATTGCACAAGACGTACAAGCAGGCATCCTCAAACCCTCCTCTATCACAGAAAAAACCTTCCAAAAATACCTCGACGAACCAGACCTACCAGACGTCGACCTCTTTCTCCGATCATCAGGCGAACAACGAATATCCAACTTCCTCCTCTGGCAAAGCGCCTACGCCGAATTCGTCTTCATGAACGTACTCTGGCCAGATGTAGACCGCCTAACCCTCTATAAAGCCGTCGAAGAATACGCCAGCCGCGACCGCCGCTACGGAGGCGCCACCGACAAAATCCCCAGCCCCAAAAACTAACACCACACCACAAGGAGCAAACAATGCGACTATACCCAACCTTCTTCAAAATCTTCTTCGCAGGCATAGATCCCGAAAAAGCACACCACATCGGCTTCTGGGGAGTACAAACCCTTAAAAACCTAGGCATCACTCGCATCCTCAAAAGCTACCTTCAACCCAATCCCAGCCTCCGCACCACAGCCATGGGACTCACCTTCCCTTCACCCTTCGGACTAGCCGCAGGCTTCGACAAAGGCGGGAAAGGTATCGCAGCCCTTGCAGGACTAGGATTCGGACACGTCGAAATCGGCACCATCACCGGACAAGCACAACCTGGTAACCCACAACCACGTTTATTCCGCCTCATCGAAGATAAAGCAGTCATTAATCGTATGGGATTCAACAACGACGGTGCCGCAGCTGCAGGACCCCGAGTCGCATCAGCACGTGCTGATCTAGAAACCGAATACCGTCCCGAGAAACGCCCCATCATCGGCGTCAACATCGGAAAAACAAAGATTGTAGAACTAGAAAACGCCATAGAAGACTACCTAATATCAACACGTACCCTAGCCCCACAAGCAGACTACCTCGTCGTCAACGTAAGCTCCCCCAACACCCCAGGACTACGTACACTGCAATCCATCGCAACACTCCGCCCACTCCTACAAGCCGTACGAGAAGAAGCAAACCGAGTCTCACCCCACCGCCACGTGCCTCTCACCGTTAAAATCGCTCCAGACCTTGTAGACGAAGACATAACAGCTGTCGCTCACCTAGCCCAAGAACTAAAGCTTGACGGAATCATCGCAACCAACACCACAATCGCACGCGAAGGCTTAGGACTCCACACCACCAAAGAAAAAATTAACGCTATAGGCGCAGGAGGACTCTCAGGAGAACCACTTAAAACCCGATCACTCGAAGTCCTACACCTCCTCAAGAAAGAAATAGGCAACAAACTAGCCCTCATCTCCGTCGGAGGAGTAACCAACGCCCAAGACGTACAAGAACGACTAGACGCAGGCGCAGACCTCGTCCAAGGATATACCGCCTTCCTCTACGAAGGCCCCTTATGGGCCGCCCACATCAACCGAGGACTCTACAAAATCCGTCGCTCGCGCCAAAAATAAACCTCACAAAAAGGGTGAGAAACCAAACACGGTTTCCCACCCCCAGAAATCATTAAAGACACAGTATCTACTTTGGATACTCCCCATACCTAACAAGAGGATAAGGCCGCCGCATCCGACGAATCATCATCACACGGTTGAACGCATACATACCACTACCACGCTGTACCTCGCCAAACTTAGCAATAACCATCTGTTTAAGCTTGCGCCACATCAACCAGTAATCAATAACCCACAACAGCATCAGAGCATACATGCCATACATAGTCCCGTAGTAGACAGGAGCAGCAGCTACGCCAAAACCGCTCACGACCCACGACGCAACAAGAAAAACAATGAGCAAAATAAGCATTATATCGCCCAAATTCCGGCGAGCATCAATATAGTCGCGAATGTACCGCCGCTGAGGCCCCTTATCCACTATCGGCAGATACTTCTCATCGCCAGTACGCATAGCCTCCCGCTGCCGTGCCCTAAGCTCAGCAGCAGCCTCACGATCAGCAGTCTTCGCCGCGCCACGATCAGCACCGACTATAGGCCTCCTTCGCGCCGCAACCTGCTCTTTACGAGACGGTGTAGGACGCCCTTTCTTCGGCGTGAACTTAGAGTTCTCAGGAACCTCATGCTGTTTCTCTTCTTCAGGCTCGACAGCAGCCTCCTGCGGAGCCTTACCTTTTTTACGACCAAACACCCTACTAGAATAACCAAAAATAATTGCCTACGCCGAATACCAAGACCAAAAATAAAAAGTATGCGCCACCCCTGTATAAAGCGTATTGTTAGACGCATGGCCAATTTTCCTCATAAATTCCCAGAACATGATGCGCTCACAGAGGCGCTTGAAGCCCATTTTGATGAATATCTTACTGAGCTGAAGGATCTAGTCTCTATCCCATCTATCGCGTGGGAAGCTTTTGATCTAGCTCAGGTCCAACGAAGCGCTGAAGCTGTGTACGAGCTTGCGAAACGGTCAGGCTTTCAAGAGATAAAAATCCTTTCTGCGTCGTACCACGATGAAACGGGGGAGACACATCAAGGTATGCCAGCGGTAATTGCCACTAAACCAGCTGTTTCAGGGTATCCCACAATCCTGTTATACGCTCACCATGATGTACAGCCTCCTGGCGATAACACGCAGTGGGAAACTGACCCGTTTACCGCAGTTCAGAAAGGCGCTCGCCTCTATGGCCGCGGTGCTGCAGACGATAAAGCAGGGGTTATCACCCATATGGCGGCTTTCCGTTTAGTATTGGAAGTATTAGGCAATGATTTCAACGTTGGCGTAAAGATCTTTATCGAAGGGGAGGAAGAAGCAGGGTCACCCTCTTTCCGCGAATTCCTAGCTGCCTACCAGAAGGACCTAGCCGCTGATTATATTGTGGTAGCAGATTCTGCCAACTGGCGAGCTGGAGTTCCGGCATTAACTACCTCATTACGTGGCGTAGCTAGCGGGGATATTGAAGTTCGAACTGGTAATCACGCAGTGCACTCTGGTATCTTTGGAGGCCCTTTTCTAGACGCACATACGGTATTAGCCCGTTTGCTGGGTACTCTTCATGATGACGAAGGTGCAGTTGTTGTAGAAGGTCTGTACCGTGGTGAAGACCCTAAAGTCGAATACCCTGAACATGAATTCCGCGCAGATTCTGGAATCTTAGACCAGATGTCTCTAGCAGGATATGGATCAATTACATCTCGGCTCTGGCAGCAACCTGCACTTTCCGTTATAGGTATGGATATTCCGTCAATTGCCCATTCTTCAAATACCCTTGCTGTTACTTCGCGGGCACGTATTAGTGTCCGTTTGGCTCCTGGTGATTCTCCCGAGAATGCGCACAAAGTTCTGGCAGACCATATAAAGAAGCATGCACCTTATAACGCGCAAGTTAGCTATACTCCTGTCGACTCAGGGTTACCCTTTGCCACAGATGTTGAGCAGGATGGAGCTCAAATCACCTTGTCAGCAATGGCTCAAGCTTGGGGTATATCTCCTGTGCAGACAGGCATGGGAGGCTCAATACCTTTTATAGCGGATTTGAAGGAGAACTTCCCCGACGCCCAGATTCTAGTAACTGGTGTTGAAGACCCAGACACCCGGGCACATAGCGCCAACGAATCGCTGTATGTACCTGATTTTAAACGAGGAATTTTAGCGGAGGCACTGATATTGAGTGCTCTCAGCAGGAGTAAGTAGATTAGGAAAGGAAAGCAACTCAAGGAATATACCTCACACACTAAGTACAGAATTCTACAAAGTTGGTATTCTGGACGTAAGAGACCTTGATGCCCCTAGTGAACTTGTGAGTCCGCTGTTGTCGTGAAGAAGTAGGACAGCGTAATCTGACTTTACGAAGGGGAATATTGTCAGGAAAGGACAAACATGACTGAGACTGTAACTGAGCTACCAACACACGGGGTTAACCTTACTGAAGTTGCTCAGAATAAGGTACGTACTTTGCTCGAACAAGAAGGACGTACCGATTTGCGCCTCCGGATTGCTGTACAGCCCGGTGGCTGTTCCGGGCTAATCTATCAGCTCTACTTCGATGAGCGAGTACTTGATGGTGACGCAGTGCGTGATTATGACGGTGTGCAGGTTATCGTAGATAAAATGAGTGCCCCTTATCTAGATGGCTCAACTATTGATTTTGAAGACACGATTGAGAAACAAGGATTCTCAATTGATAATCCGAACGCGGCAGGATCATGTGCCTGTGGCGACTCCTTCCATTAGGAGCATGGATATAACAGAACCCCTAAAAAACCAACTTTAGGGGTTCTGTTACGTTAAAATTCAGTAATTTTCCAGGAAACTCACAATTTCAGTGACAGAGTGTCACCGTAAGAGCAGAATTCGCGGTAAGCTCTAAGGGATAAGTTTTTTATAATTGCCTCAGGTTTACCTGTAGACCTGAGCACTAGCACACACTGCAAGAACAGGAAGGGCCGTCTGTGAGTTCGCAATATCGAACCGGCAGTCGTCGTAAGCGTGCAAGTCTTGTTGGCCTCGGGACTACAGCGACGCTGCTGATGACTGGTTGTTCAATGGATAGGGCAGCTGTAGGCTGGTTACCTACAAAAGCTGGGCATCCGGCTACTGATAATGCCGAGAACCTCATGCATCTCTGGGTAGGTACTTGGAGTGCAGCTCTTGTTGTCGGTCTTATTACTTGGGGCTTGATGCTATGGTGCATCATTGCCTACCGTAGGCGTAAGAACGAAAGTGGCTATCCTCGTCAGCTCAGCTATCACCTGCCTCTGGAAATTTTTTATACTTTCGTTCCAGTCGTTTTGATCGTCAGTATGTTTACGTTTTCAGACCGAGTCGAGCGTCAAGTAACTGGTCCTAAAACTGGTGCCGATCGACAGGTCACTGTTGAAGTGTATGGCAAACAATGGGCCTGGGATTTCAACTACACAGATGAAAATGTGCATGTAACTGGTGTACAAGCTCACCTTGATGGCTCACCAGGTAAAGAAGCAGAACTTCCAACGCTTTATTTGCCCGTTAACTCAAATGTTGATGTAGTCCTCAAATCGCGTGATGTGATCCATTCGTTCTGGGTTCCGGCTTTCCTAGAGAAACGGGATACGATCCCTGGTATGACGAACCATATTCATATCACTACCAAAGAAATTGGTGATTATAAGGGTAAATGCGCTGAACTTTGCGGTGAGTACCACTCTGAGATGTTGTTTAATGTCAAGGTGGTCTCACAGGAAGACTACGACAACTACATCAATTCCCTTAAGCAGAATCCCGAGAATCAGGGTATCGCTGGGGACGAATACAACCGTAATCCCAACCAGAACGCGACTCCGCGTCCCGCTAACCAATAAAGGGGTGAAATAGACGTGACTACCCTCGAATATTCAACTGAGAGTGCAACGGCTGTTGCGCCGCGCGTGGTTCCTAAGTCCAAGGGACGCATCTTTGTCAATTGGATTACTTCCACGGACCACAAAACCATTGGGTACATGTACCTGATCTCTGCCTTCATCTTCTTCTGTATGGGCGGAACTATGGCTCTGCTGATGCGTATTGAGCTTTTTGAGCCCGGTATGCAGATCCTGCAGACGAAAGAGCAATTTAACCAGCTTTTTACGATGCACGGTACCCTTATGCTCCTCATGTTCGGCACCCCTTTGTTCACCGGTTTGGCGAACGTGCTTATCCCGCTCCAAATTGGTGCTCCCGATGTGGCATTCCCGCGCTTAAACGCATTGGCTTTTTGGTTCTTCCTTTTTGGGTCGCTAGTAGCGATTGCAGGTTTTATTACCCCGCAAGGTGCAGCCTCTTTCGGCTGGTTTGCATACGTCCCACTAAATAGCACTACTTACAGCCCGTCTGTCGGTGGTGATTTATGGGTCTTTGGTCTTGCGTTGCAGGGGTTCGGCACAATTATGGGTGCGGTTAACTTCATTACTACAATTGTGGCAATGCGCGCCCCTGGCATGACTATGTGGCGTATGTCTGTGTTTACGTGGGCAACTCTGATTACTTCAATCTTGATTATTATGATCTTCCCGCCTCTGGCATCCGCTTTGTTTGCTCTAGGTATGGATCGCCGATTCGGAGGACATATTTTTGATCCGGAAAATGGGGGAGCGGTGCTCTGGCAGCACTTGTTCTGGTTCTTCGGGCACCCTGAGGTGTATGTGCTTGCGCTACCTTTCTTTGGTGTGACTTCGGAGATTATCCCTGTATTCTCACGTAAACCCATTTTTGGTTACAAAGGTCTTGTTACAGCGACCATTGCTATTGCGGGCCTGTCTGTAACTGTATGGGCGCACCATATGTACGTAACTGGAGCGATTATGCTTCCGTTCTTCTCGTTCATGACCATGATGATTGGTGTTCCAACCGGCGTGAAGTTTTTCAACTGGATTGGGACTATGTGGCAGGGGTCCATTACGTTTGAAACTCCATTATTGTGGATCTATGGATTCTTAGTAACCTTCCTCTTTGGAGGTCTGACGGGTATTATCCTGGCTACTCCGCCTCTAGACTTCCATATCTCGGATACTTACTTCGTGGTTGCACACTTCCACTACGTGATTTTTGGAACCATTGTGTTTGGTATGTTTGGTGCATTCTACTTCTGGTGGCCAAAATTCACTGGCAAGATGC
>ERZ773267.652-NODE-652-length-22206-cov-16.029570_pt1 | contig 22206 bp, 20 predicted proteins | sample MGYA00511959_ERZ773267 | MGnify/ENA primary metagenome ERZ773267 (study PRJEB29015, sample SAMEA2738165) | human oral metagenome | biome: human oral; feature: human-associated habitat; material: saliva | place: China | collected 2240 ... | reverse complement strand
TTTCTAGCTTATAGCTTCCGCGTAGTGTATCCGGAGTTACGTGGGTCAACCCATTAACTCTTACGAAGTAGTCCCGGCCAAACACTATATCCGGTATAACCGTAGCATTTCTGTCTGTATAGAACGTCATGCTCTTGTTAGCGATGTACTCTAGCGCCTGGTCGCTGTTCATACCACTTATCTCTTCTGGTAAAATTTTCGCACTTCTCACAACATATCCTATGGTGTAAGTTGTACCGTTCTCTGTTACCTGAATCGTGTACGTACTTCCCGGGATATTATTGACCGCCCTGGCTCCAGTCGGTTTAAGATATACGTCTGGATTTTCGCTCTTTCCCTCTACCCCATAAGTGATGATGCCATTTGCGTTTCCTGCATCGGGCTTATCTTGATCATCCACAAGCGCAAAAGCACTCATACCACACATCATAACAAACAAAAGCATTACAGCAATTATCACTGTAATACACTTTCCTCTTCGTCGCTTATTTAAGTTTTTGTTCAATTTCCTATTACACATCTTTTTAGTCTTCTTTTATTTTTTAATATAGTTTCTACCTGCCGGAAGTTCGGTGCCGTCGCGGAGTGTCACATCACGCATTGTCTTTTTTGCGATGTAATCTGCATTTACGAGATAAGCTCTGTGAATACGAATGAAATTCTTACCCTCGAGTTCCTCGCTCAGTTTCGCTAAAGGTGAATAAAAGCTGAAAGTAGAATCACCGTAGTATACCGTCGTGAGTCTTTTAAATACTTCAAAATATTTAATCGACGAGAGACTGATAACTCTAGTCTCTCCAGCACAGCGAAGGATAATAACCTCACCACTTCGTTCGCCTTTACGGATAAGGAAGTGCCTCAGAACCTCGCTAAACCTCTCGGAGGAAGTCTTCCCTTTGATCAGATACGCAAGTGCTTCATAATCATAGCCGTTGATCGCATAATCTATAGTTCCTGTAAAGAATACAATCTCGCCACCATAGTTCATATCTCTGAGCTTCTTTGCAACCGTTATACCGTCAAGTCCCGGCATCATGATATCTAAGAAAATAATGTCGATATCAATATCTAAATCAGAATACTTAAAAAGCAGTTCGTTGCCCGATTCATACTCAAGCACTTCCAAACCATCCTCAAAATATCCTTCATTTTTGAGTAGTTCCTTGTGGCACCACTCACGTTCTTTGGCGTTGTCGTCACAAATTAATACGTTCATACTAAAGTGTTATTCCGCACTACATCAGATGACGTAGTTATCAGCGGCGTCCCCTTCCATCAAATCAGCAATAGTTATTCCATCTAAATATTCGCTAATCAGCTTATCAAGTTCATTCCACATCGGTCTCGTCCGACATTCATACGATCTGTCGCACTTGCAATCCGTCTCATCGATACATGCCACGGGTGCCAATGTGCCTTCAGTAAGGCGAAGTATATCACCGACACAGTATTCAGCCGGATCTCTGTTCAGCTTGTAACCCCCGCCTTTTCCATGCTGACCATCGAGCATTCCCGTTTTAGTTAAAACCTGCATGATTTTGGTCATATACTTGAGCGACACATCTTGTCTATCGGCAATTTCCTTCATGGGGATGTACTTACCGTTCATATGTTCAGCAAGGTCGATCATCACCCTTATTGCATATCTACCTCTTGTTGAAACTAACACAGTTTCCTCCTATTTTTTCAAATCCACTATATTTTACATTAACTTTACAAGAAACGCAAAAATGCGGGGCAAGAAAACCTCACCCCTCATATTTATACTAAATCATCTTATAGTCTTGTGATATTTTTTTCATCCGAACTACTCCTGGAATAGTGGTGTCGATAGGTATCTGTCTCCTGTATCAGGAAGTAAAACTACAATATTTTTACCTTCATTCTCTGGCTTCTTAGCCAGTTCAATAGCTGCCCAAAGTGCCGCTCCAGAAGAAATGCCCACTAGAACACCCTGCTTCTGTCCGATAAGTCTGCCCGTCTCAAAAGAGTCTTCGTTAGTAACAGGAATGATCTCGTCATAAATTTCAGTGTTTAGAGTATCTGGAACAAAACCTGCGCCGATTCCCTGAATCTTGTGTGGAGCTGCATCACCCTTAGCGAGAGTCTGCGATGCTTCTGGCTCAACAGCTACAACCTTAATATTTGCGTTCTTTTCCTTTAGATACTCACCGACTCCCGTCACTGTACCGCCAGTTCCCACTCCTGCTACGAAGTAATCAACCTTGCCGTCAGTGTCTTCCCAAATCTCAGGACCAGTAGTATCTCTGTGAGCAGCTGGGTTCGATGGGTTTTCGAACTGTCCCGGAATAAAGCTGTTCTCAATGCCTGCCGCAAGCTCTTCAGCCTTAGCGATAGCACCCTTCATACCCTTTGCGCCTTCGGTGAGAACAAGTTCAGCACCATATGCCTTCATCAGTTGTCTTCTCTCTACGGACATAGTCTCAGGCATTACGATAACAGTCTTATATCCCTTCGCTGCAGCAACAGCTGAAAGTCCAATCCCAGTGTTGCCAGAGGTTGGCTCTATGATAGTTGCACCAGGCTTTAGCTTGCCACTATCCTCCGCATCCTCAATCATTCTCTTAGCAATTCTATCCTTAACAGATCCAGCTGGATTTAAATACTCGAGCTTTGCGATAACCTTAGCCTTAAGTCCGAATTCTTCTTCGATCCTTGTAAGCTCAAGAAGCGGTGTCTTGCCAATCAGCTGATCAGCAGATGTATAAATGTTAGCCATGATGTAACCTTCCTTTCAATTCCTCGTCACAAGATTAATGACGCCTCCGTTATTAACCTTCCATCATCTCTAGTCTAAATGTATCTCCTATAAAGAGCAAGCAACTCCTCTTTATTTATTAACTACTTAATCGGTAGTTAAGTAGATTATATTCATTCAAAGACACTTTGTCAACTACAAAAATATATTTTTTGTTCTCACACCTCATATAGCTCTTTAACTAAAGAAAAAGCAGCAAACTAACCTCAGTCTACTGCTTATCTTAATTTTCACTTTATAAAATTTGCGCGGTTTACTAGATGAACATGATACGCCATCTCCGCACTTTACACGATATATGATTTGAGTATATGACTTAATTTTCTAATGCTTTAAAGGCGCGAGCTTAGCTAGCTCGATGATTATCTCAGCCGATAGCTTAGATGCTTTCTTTTCAAATTCATCATACGACTCGTTGTTAGTTCCATCTGCCATATCAGAGATAACTCTGAGCACTGCACAAGGAATCTCTGCACAGCTAGCAACATATGCAAGAACTGCGCCTTCCATCTCTGCTGCATCTCCGCCAAAATCATCTCTTAGTTCAGCCTTTACCTCAGGACTGTTGATGAACTGATCTCCGCTCACGATTCTACCCACGAGGACCTTCCCCGCCTCTTCATGTTCTTTAGCAATCACTTCAGAGACATCTGTCAGCAGTCTAACCATATTGTCGTCTGCTTCTATTATTGTCGGCTTCGAGCGATCACCAGTAGCGAGGCAGCCTTTAACATATCCAATCGGGCTGAGATCAAAATCATGCTGTACGAAGTCTTTTCCGACAACGATGTCCATAGGCCTTAGCGTCTTATTGAGCGCACCCGCAACTCCGCTGTTAATTATATAGTTCGGCTTGTACTTATCTATCATCAGCTGAGTCCCCCTAGCCGCGTTGACCTTACCGATTCCACATCTAACTAAGACTACCTGCGTCTTCTCAAGTACACCTTCATAGAACTTAAATCCGTATATTTCCTCAACGGACACTCCTCTCATCTGATCTAGTAGATCCTGCATCTCAACATCCATCGCACAGACAATTCCAAGCTTTGCGCTGCCACCTATCACTGCTGCCGCATCACAAAATGCCGCTCCTATACTCTTATCCTTCATAGTCATAATCTAGTTTCTCCTCGTTCCAATCCTTGAGAACTTCTACCATATCTACTGCCACTGTTCTCGCCGCTTCAAGGTCATGTTCCTCGCTGTTGCCGCACTCACTCTTTGACGCACCAGGTATATCACCTTCGTACTCAGCTATGAATCTAAATGACTCCTTCGCTAGGTCAATGGCTTCCTGTCCAGTTGCCGTATCTCTCATTAGTAGGTAGAATCCAGTCCTACACCCCATAGGTCCAATGTATATAACCTTATCTGAAATTTCGCTATTTCTAGCATAAGTTGCAAATAGGTGTTCAAACGTATGTAACGCATCGTTTGAAACGTAGTCTCCCATATTAGGCCTCTTCATCCTGATATCGTAAGTTACCACATCACCATCTATTCTCGAAACGTACATCCCCTTCTGAAGGGTATCGTGATTTACGTTAAAACTCGCAATTCTCTCCATCTTTTCCATAGGAGCATCCTCTCTTCATAAAAATAATAAGCATGCGAAGCACTGCCTCGCACGCCTATTTTATCACAATTCTGAAGTTTTCGTCTATATCGCAAGTTTGTTGAAAATCACTGCACTACGCCTCCATGCTGAAGTTTAACCGAAGTACTTCTTTCCTAGCTTAGCAAATGACTCAGCTGATCTATGGATAGTCTCGTTTGCGATGCAGAACGAAAGTCTGATGTATCCAGGGCAAGCAAATGCGCTTCCAGGTACAGCGAGGATTCTCTCCTCCTTTGCTGCTGCTACAAGTTCCTTCTCATCTGCAACTGGAGACTTAACCCATAGGTAGAATGCCCCCTGAGGTACAACTGCTGTGAATCCTGCTTCTGTTACAATCTTGTATAAATCTTCAGCATTCTTCTTGTAGTATGGGATGTCAACCTGTGCATCTAGGCATCTCTCAACTGCTAGCTGAATAATCGATGGAGCGTTAGTGTCTCCAGAGATACGGTTAGCAACCGTTGCAGCTGCCATGAACTCTTCAACGTTGTCAGACTTTGGAGATACAGCAAGGTATCCTAGTCTGTCTCCAGGAATCGAAAGTGACTTCGACCATGAGTAAGCGATGATTGTGTTGTCATACAGGTCAGGAATAAACACGATTTCCTTATCTACGTATACGAGCTCTCTGTATGGCTCATCAGTGATTAGGTAAATTGGGTGTCCAAACTCCTTCTCAGCTTCCTTGAGAACCTCTGCGATCTTCTCGAGAGTCTCACGGGAGTAAATAGCTCCCGTTGGGTTGTTAGGGTTGTTGATGATAACTACCTTGACCTTTGGATCAAGAGCCTTCTTGAGCGCTTCAGGATCTGGCTCGAATCCATTCTCCTCGTTTGGAGGAACAACTACTGTCTCTGCATGGTAGTTGCTAGCCCAGTTTGCATACTCAACGAAGTATGGCGCAAATACAACCTGCTTATCACCAGGGTCAAAGATAGTCTTCATAATTACGTTAATTGATGAACCTGCACCAACTGTCATGATAATATTTTCAGAAGTGAACTCGGATCCAAATCTCTTGTTAAGATTCTCAGCTACCGCTGATCTTGTCGACTCAAATCCTGCATTAGGCATATAGCCATGAACTAGATGTGGATCCATCTCGTTGTTTACGTAGTTGATAGCTTCTCTATATTCCTTTGGTGGATGAAGTCCAGGGTTTCCAACACTAAAGTCGTAAACGTTTTCAGCTCCATATACCGTTGCCATCTTCTTACCTTCTTCGAACATAGCTCTAATAACTGAGCTGCCCGCTAGAAATGGTTCCATACTTTTTGCGATCATAATTACCTCTCCTCTTACCTTTAATGTTTCGTGCTTAAGCCACGTACAAGTTAATTGTAGCACACCATGTTACTATGCAATAGATACAACTTTATAATCTTTTTCCTCTACAGCTTTCTGTAACACATCATCCTGCACTTCTTCTGTTAGCTCGACTACAGCTGTTCCTGCCTCGTGGCTAACATGAGCTGAGCTAACACCTTCAAGCGCTTCTAGTGTCTTCTTAACAGTTGCTTCACAGTGTCCGCACATCATTCCTTCGATTTTCATAGTCTTAGTCATAGCTATGTCCCCCTTCAAATTTTCTTTATCTTCACGCAAATTTATATCTTCGCCTTCTCCCGAGCTCACGTCACTTACTACGTCTTCCGTCCTTGTTCCGATAATCGCATCCAGTTTTATACCATCGATTATCTTTTTTCCCTTTCTATCACGGCGAGCATTGTGCACCTTGAGCATGTTTAATCTCAGTGCATTCATACACACGCAGAAGCTAGAGATGCTCATAGCAGCAGCACCCCACATAGGGTTCATCGACCACCCCTTCATAAAGTGCACATACGCACCCGCAGCTAGCGGAATCAGTAGGATATTATAGAAGAATGCCCAGAATAAGTTTTCATGGATATTTCTTAGTGTCGCTCTGCTGAGTCTAATTGCTGCTGAGACGTCAGAAAGTCTGCTATTCATAAGCACTACATCTGCGGCATCAACTGCGACATCTGCGCCTGCACCGATTGCTATTCCGACATTAGCACGAGTAAGTGCGGGAGCATCGTTGATCCCATCTCCTACCATCGCAACCTTGCCGAGCTCTCCGAGTTCCTTTATCAGTTTCTCTTTACCGTCTGGAAGCACTCCAGATGCTACATATTGGATTCCTGCCTGTTCTCCAATCGCCTGTGCAGTCACCTCGTTGTCACCAGTAATCATAACGACTTTGAGACCTTGTCTCTTCATCTCAGCAATTGCACTTCTGCTATCATCCTTCACTGTGTCGGCTACAGCTATCATTCCGATTAGTTTTCCACCGCCTGCAAATAATAACGGCGTCTTACCCTGACTAGCCAGTGACTCAGCATCTACTTTTATAGACTTAGGTACTTCCACCAGATCAGATATGTATTTTACGCTTCCTGCAAAGAGCTCACCCTTGGAGTCTGCTCCCGCAAGTTTTGCATGGATTCCTTTGCCAGATATCGCTTCAAATTCCTCTATCTCAATTTCAGATAGACTATGCTCATCGCGATTATCGTCAAAGTAACGAGTAATAGCTATCGCGAAAGGATGTTCACTTCTTGTTTCAAGGGCATTTGCAATATTTAGTAGCTGTGCCAGCGTCACCCCCTCAACAGGGCTTATATCTGTGACAGTTGGCTCTCCTTTAGTTATTGTGCCTGTCTTGTCGAGGGCAACTATCTGAATTCTGCCCGTCTCCTCGAGAGAGCTAGCGGTCTTGAACAGTATGCCATTCTTCGCTCCGAGTCCGCTTCCAACCATTATTGCCACAGGTGTTGCCAATCCTAGTGCACAAGGACAGCTCACGACGAGAATAGCAATACCCCTAGCTAAAGCATATCCCAATGGTTGTCCGACGAGTACCCAGATCAGTGTCACAATCACAGCGATTATTATGACCACCGGAACGAACACTCCAGATACCTTATCCGCTATCTTGGCAATTGGCGCTTTTGTAGCTGCTGCATCACTCACCATCTTGATTATCTGCGATAGCGTTGTATCTTCTCCGACGCGGGTGGCCTCAGCCCTTATAAATCCCGTTCTATTTATCGTGGCCGCCGACACCTCGTCACCTAGCACTTTATCTACAGGAACGCTTTCACCTGTCAGTGCAGATTCATCTATAGCCGTGCCTCCTTCAATAATTACTCCATCTACAGGGATGCTCTCCCCAGGTCTCACTACAAAGATGTCCCCAGTCTTAACCTCAGCGATTGGAACTTCTATTTCCTCTCCGTCACGCTCAATAATCGCAGTCTTCGGCGCGAGCTTCATCAGGCTCTTTAGTGCATCGGTAGTCCTACCCTTTGAGAGCGCCTCAAGTAGCTTGCCTACAGTGATTAGAGTCACTATCATCGCTGCCGACTCAAAGTATAGATTATGCATACCGGTTATTACCGCTTTGGTGTTGCCGTCAGTTACATCTCTCGTCATCTGCATCAAAATATAGAAGCTCCAGAGGAACGAGGTCATTGACCCCATAGCAACAAGCGTATCCATATTGGGCGCACCAGAGCGGACGCTCTTCCATCCACTTACAAAGAACTTCTTATTGATGAACATAACTATCGCTGCAAGCACCATCTGTATAACAGTGATGCCAACGTGATTTCCATCCAGGAATTTTGGTAGTGGAAGATGTAGCATAGTGTGTCCCATCGAGAAATACATCAGCACCAGCAGGAACACTACCGACGATACGAGTCTTCTCTTAAGTGCGGGACTTTCTGTATCCTCAAGAGCTTTTTCCTGAGACTCAAGTGAATTTGCATTATCATTGCTCTCTCTATCACCGGATCTGGAAGCACCATAACCAGCATCTTCAACCGCTTTTACGATAGCTTCGCTGCTTGCACTACCCTGAACACCCATCGAGTTGGTCAACAAGCTTACGGATACCGATTCCACCCCAGGAACCTTGCTCACTGCCTTCTCAATATGTGCCTGACAAGCGGCACAGCTCATGCCTTCGATGTTATATTTTTCCATCTAAACTCCCCCTTTACCCTTACTTCATAAGTTTCTGCATGACCTTAACGAGTTCATCTATAACCTCATCATCACCGTTTCTTATGTCATTGGCAACACATCCCCTAATATGACTTGCCATCAGTTCTTTATTGAAGCTGTTAAGAGCACTATTTACAGAAGATACCTGAATCAATATGTCAGGGCAGTAGGCATCCTTCTCTAGCATACCTTCGATTCCCCTGATCTGACCTTCAATCCTCTTCAGCCTATTCATAAGACTTCTATATTCCATATGTGAACGCTTACGGCGGCGTTCAGATAACTCGGCCATATTACCTCCTAGAATGATTTATTCTCGTATTTAAAATCATCGTGTGCTCTTTCTCAGAATCTCAATCATCCACTATACATGTGTTTTCATGATGATTATTAATATTGTACTATGACTTTAGCATATACCCCCTACCCCTATATGTCAAGGGACTATAACTAGCATTAAAATGTGTTTACTTCACATTTATCGAATATGCACTCATACAAAAACCCGATAACACATCGTGCTATCGGGTTTATTGCAACTATCAAAGAATTATTAGCTTTCCCCATAATCGCGTACTTTTTTACTATGTCTCGAAGTGCTCCGCCACCATCTCAAGGTCCTTGATTATAGGTAGGTGCTGTGGACATATTGCCTCGCACTGACCACATGCGATACAGTCACTCGCTTTACCAAAAGTTATCGCCGTTCTCTCATAGTACTCGAACTGCGGCGTCCATTCACTATCGCTACTCTCGTGCATATCCGTGTTATATAAAGAGAAGTAACGTGGAATAGGAATATTTACAGGACATCCCTCAGTGCAGTAAGAACATGCTGTACATGGAATGCTGATAGAACTGTTGATTATCTCAACAACCTTGTCTATAATCTCGTATTCCTCTGGAGAAAGTGGCTCGAAGTCCTTCATATACGAAGTGTTATCGAGTAGCTGCTCAATGCTGCTCATGCCGCTTAAAACTACTTTTACATTCTCGAGGCTCGCCACGAAACGGATTGCCCAAGAAGCAACGGACATATCGGGGCGGTGCGCCTTGAAAAGAGCTTCAGCTTCCGGTGGAATATTTGCAAGGATTCCGCCTTTTACCGGTTCCATTACCACTACATCCATTCCATGCTTAACGGCCGCCTCATAGCACTTTCTGGACTGCACCCCTTCGCTGTTCCAGTCGAGATAGTTAATCTGTAGCTGGACGAACTCAAATTCAGGGTGTTCAGTTAGAAACTTATCCACATGCTCAGCATCCTCATGCGAGGAAAACCCTAGGTGCTTGATGATGCCAGCTTCCTTCTTAGCCTTTAGGTATTCGAAGCAGTGTAGCTCCTTGAACTTATCTATATTCTCGCGTCCAACATCGTGGAGCAGATAGTAATCGAAATAGCCAGCACCAGTCTTTTCGAGCTGTGCTTCGAAATACGTATCACGTTCCTCTTCTGTGTTGAAATACCCTGCGTGCATCTTGGTAGCAAGTGTGTACTCGCTTCTATCGTGTCTCTTAACGAGAAATTCTTTTGTCGCTGGTTCGCTCTTTTTATTGTGATACATCCATGCCGTATCAAAGTAAGTAAATCCCTGTTCGATAAATGCATCAGCCATGCGTCCACTTTCTGCTATATCTATGCTTCCCTCATCATCTGGGTCTGTTATCGGCAGTCTCATAAGACCAAAGCCTAGCTTGTATTTAACGTCCATTTTGCCTCCGTACATATTTATTAGTCTTATTAAATGTCAATATATAAATCAATACAACTAAGAAGTTAATCTAAGTCAATCAATTTGCTTAATGTTATCCCAGTATATCCGAAACTCTTCTCTCAAGTACGGGCACAACCTCTTCCATAAACCACGGATTTTTTGCCTGCCAACGAAAGTTCAGTGGGCTCGGATGAACTATTGGGAAGTAATTTGGCAGATATTCCGCAAAGCACCTAACTGTCTCAGTCAGATTGCGTTTCATATCGCCTTTCAGATAATAATCCATCGCATATTTCCCAATCAGAATCGTCATCTGAACATTCCCTAGTTCAGCTAAGAGATCACGGTGATACTCCTCAGCGATAAACTTTCTCGGAGGTAAATCTCCCGTTTTACCCTTTCCTGGATAGTAGAAGTCCATCGGTAAAATCGCAATTTTGTCGGAATAGAAAGTCTCCCTATCTATGCCCATCCACGTGATTAGCTTCTCTCCCGACTTATCGTCAAAAGGAATCCTCGATTCTTCCACCTTGCGACCAGGAGCCTGTCCGATTATAAGAATCTTTGCTCCCGCATTGAGCTGGAAAATAGGTGGAATACCTCGCTCTGTATATTCAGCATTTCTCTCATCTGATTTTATCTTCTCTACAATATTTGAAATACTCATGTCTCCCATCCTCTCTTAACCGAGTGCCACGTCAAGAGTCATCATGATAGAGAATCCCACAGCGAACATCAGTACCCCGCTATGCGAGTGTTCTCCCTCTGACATCTCCGGTATCAGCTCTTCTACTACTACATAGAGCATCGCACCAGCCGCAAAGCTGAGCATATAAGGAAGTATCGGCGTAAGTGCCTGTGCGAAAAGTATCGTAACAATCGCACCTATCGGTTCAACCACGCCTGATAGTACACCATTTCTAAATGCACGATGCCTCGAGGATCCCGCGGAATAAAGCGGCATAGAAATAATCGCACCTTCAGGAAAGTTCTGAATCGCAATTCCGATTGCAAGGGCAAGTGCACCACCAAGTGTGATTCCAGAATTACCAGTCATCCAGCCAGCAAATACCACGCCGACCGCCATACCCTCAGGTATATTGTGAAGCGTCACTGCTAGTACGAGCATGGTCGTCTTGGATAGTCTGCTCTTGGGACCTTCAATATCATTAGTTACAGCATGCATATGTGGAATCATATGATCCATAAGAAGGAGAAATCCTATTCCCACCCAGAAGCCTATCACCGCAGGCAGAAAAGCCAGTCTGCCGAGTCCTTCACTTTCCTCCATTGCTGGAATAAGCAGACTCCATATAGATGCGGCAACCATTACTCCTGCGGCAAAACCGCTGAGCATACGCTCAACACTTTTGCTGAGGTCTTTTTTCATAAAGTATACGCAAAATGCGCCAAGAGTCGTTCCCAGAAACGGGATCATAACTCCGTATATAACATTGATATTAATACCCACATTACCTCCTATTTAAATTCACCCCCCGCACTGCTGTGCCAATAACGAGTGAAACTTATGCTATAATTATGTGATTCTCATTATACACCTAGGAAATAAAATTGAAACAAGCTATGAGTTTAAAAAACACAGATACAATACTTAATACTAAATTCGGAACCACCGGTGAGACTACTCCGTCCATCGCTTCGTCTATACCTGTCACTGGAACATTGATAATCGGTGCTGGTGCTGCTGGACTGATGTGTGCTGCCAACCTTAAAACTGGTGGCATAATGCTCGAGGGCTCTTCTAGAATCGGGACTAAGCTTCTGATGAGTGGCCACGGTCATTGCAATATCACGCATGCAGACAGTATCAAGAATTTTCCTAACTGCTATGGTGAAGCTGGAAAATCAATACGCAAGATTATATACAAATACAGCAATACTGACCTTGTGGATTTTCTCGAATTGCGTGGAATCAAGACGGTGACTAACGCAGATAACCGAATATTCCCCGAGTCGATGAGAGCACAGGATGTGAGAGATGCATTCTTAAAGGCAGCTGAATCAAATGGGTTCAAGGTAATCACAAACAGAAAGGTGGTTCAAATCCGTGATGCTGATAATAGTTCAGCAAGTGGCAAATACATAGTTGTAGCCGAAGCTCCAGACGGTCAGAGGTTTCATTATGAAGCCACTAACATAGTAATTGCAACTGGTGGAAAGTCATACCCTAGGAGTGGTTCAGATGGCTCTATGTTCGATGTCATATCTGCAGGTTTAGGAATTGAGCATACAGAACTAAAGCCTTCACTTGTACCACTTGATATAAAGGGGTATCCATATGGGGAACTATCTGGAATCTCTTTTGAAAATGTAGAAGTTAGCATCTACCCTAAGAAAGGAAAACGCCTTGCACTGCTAAGCGGCTCTCTGCTCCTTGCACACGAGAATTTCTCAGGGCCAGCTATTCTCAACTCATCTAAATATGCTGAACCTGGATACTGGCTCCAGATTAACTACATAGGTATAAGCAGAGAAGATGCTCTATCAAGAATTACTGCTAATGATGGTAAGACCGCGCAAAGCGGCGAACTCGGCTCTATCATTGCCAAAGAGTTCGCCCTGCCGCGCCGCTTCGCCAAGGAAGTGGCGAAGCGTTCCGCTTGCAGCGCGAAGAAGGCCGCCGTCCTCCTCACGGAGGACCGATTCGAAATCGAATCGCGCGGTGACTTCAGTAAGGCCATCGTCACCGCCGGCGGCCTTTGCCTCGACCAGTTTGACTGCAAATCGATGCAGCTCAAATCCGCCCCGAACGTCTACTGCATCGGAGAAATCCTAGACGTAGACGGAATCACGGGCGGCTACAACCTCCAGTTTGCCTGGTCCTCAGCGCGAGCAGCAGCAGCTTCAATCGAATCAAATATAGATAATACAGTTCCTAACCATACGGAAGATTAGCCGTATAGATTTGAATTAACACCGTATCTCTAGCTAATACCCAAACTTAAAACAAAGATATAACCGCTGTATCCATTGAAATTTCAACGGATGCAGCGGGTTTTACCAACACGTTTTGTCCTATAACTATGCACTATGTGGTTTTAAAAACTTTGTTCTTATCAAAGGCTCCAGCGATTTCTCGCTGGAGCCCTCTGCATCTAATTATTCAAACAGTTCAATATTTCCACATTTTAGACATCTCATTATTAAAATGATTCAATATTCCGCATTTTAATTCAGCCTCTGGCGCATTTATGTTCGCAGAACTTTGCACTTCACACTTTCCCAAGCTACAGATACGAAACCGTCTCACTAAGCGCTTTACGTTTAAAATGATTTGGAAGCGGAGTTCCTTCCTCTGCAGCGTACCCAAGGTCCATCGCCATGAGTATCTCTTCATTTTCAGGAAGTTCAAGCGCCTTGTGCAGCTTGTCAGGGTCAAGGAAGTTAATCCAGCAGCTACCAAGTCCGAGGTCAGTTTCAGCTAGCATCATATGGGTTGCAACAATCGAAGCATCCTCAATTCCGGAATCCCTCTTGTCCCCTGGGTATATGTACACATTGTTCGTATCGAACGCAACCACTAATACAGTCGGCGCACCGTATCTGCAAGGGGTTTCAATATCAAATTTATCTAGTGCCTCCTTTGACTCGAGCACATAGACATGCTGTTCCTGTAGGTTCTTGGCAGTCGGCGCAAGCCTTCCAGCTTCAAGCATAGCCTCTAGCTTCTCGCGTTCTACTTTCTTATCCGAGTAGTTCTTGCAAGAATATCTATTTTTTATTACTTCCTTAAATTCCATAATACCCTCCTCTGACTTCTGTAAGTAATCTTATGTAAATTAATTAAATCTTTTAGATTCCACACCAGTGAGATAGGCTCCACTATCTTTTTTTCTTCATAGATAGTGCAATCTTCTTACGCTTTTCGTCTACCGACAGGACACGGACATTTACGATATCCCCCACCTTTACAATGTCGAGTGGATGCTTTACAAATCTATCCGATAGTTCAGATATATGTACGAGACCATCCTGATGAACACCAATATCCACAAATGCTCCGAAGTCCACGATGTTGCGAACTGTTCCCTTGAGCTCCATGTCTGGCCTCAGATCACTTATCTCTAGCACGTCGCTTCTTAGTAGCGGCGCCTCAGCCTCTTCCCTAGGATCTCTTCCTGGCTTTTCAATCTCACTCAAAATATCCTTTAGCGTATATTCGCCGATATTCGCCGCTTCTGCCAGCTGCTTCATCGAAGGCCTATCAGATTTACCATGTCCATGTTTGCTGCCGAACTTCTCCTCAAGCTTGTTCTTAGAACTTAGACTGTCCGAAATTCCTTTAGCCGCACCTGTAACTATGTCAGCAGGCTTATACCCCATAATTTCCAGTATCTTGCGGGCTGCATCATAGCTCTCTGGGTGAACTGCTGTGCAGTCTAGCGGCTCCTTGCCATCTCTGATGCGAAGGAATCCCGCACACTGCTCAAATGCCTTAGGACCCAGCTTGGCAACCTTAAGTAGCTGCCTTCTGCTGTCAAATCTACCATTTTCTTCACGATACTTCACGATATTAGCGGCAATCGGCTTACTTATTCCAGATACATACTCGAGAAGGGAAGCTGAAGCGGTATTTAAATCTACACCGACGCTGTTTACACAATCTTCCACCACTGCACCTAATGCTTCTGCCAATCTCTTCTGATCCATGTCGTGCTGATACTGTCCTACTCCGATTGAACGTGGATCGATTTTAACGAGCTCTGCTAGTGGATCCTGAAGCCTTCTCGCAATCGATGCGGAACTACGCTCACCCACATCGAGATCTGGATATTCTTCCGTCGCTAGCTTGCTGGCAGAGTATACGGAAGCTCCCGCTTCATTTACTATTACGTACTGAAGTTTTTTCTTAGGATTTGCGTAGAGCCCCTGCTCATACTCCTTTATGAATTCTGCGATTATCTGCTCCGACTCACGGGAAGCCGTACCATTTCCAACAGATATAATATCTATATCGTGCTTCTTTACGAGCTTCGCCACTACCAGCTTCGCCTCTTTAACCTTATTCTGCGGTGCAGTCGGATATATGACTGTAGTGTCTAGAATTTTCCCTGTCTCATCCACTACGGCCAGCTTGCAACCCGTTCTAAATGCTGGGTCCCAGCCGAGCACAGTCTTTCCGCCGATAGGTGGCTGCATGAGAAGCTGTTCTAGGTTGCTGGCAAATATCTTTATCGCACCTTCCTGCGCTCCGAGTGTCAGCTCATTTCTGATTTCAGTTTCTATAGATGGAGCTATGAGCCTCTTGTAAGCGTCTACTGCAGCTTCTTCGATATACTGTTGAGTTACCTTATTAGCTGAGGTATTTAGGTCCTTAAACAGCCTTCCTTCTATCTTCTCTACTGGTGCCTCAAGCTTCACGCTTAGCACCTTTTCGTTTTCTCCCCTGTTGATAGCAAGGATTCTGTGACCTGGAAGTCCCGAGATTTTCTCTGCAAACTCAAAGTAGTTCTCATATACACTGTGTTCTCCGCTAGCCTCGAGTTCTGCCTTAACCGCAGGCACTACCGTTGTGATTAGTACGCCTTCCTTAGATGTAAGCGCTCTGATCCATGTTCTTATATCCGCATCATCCGAGATGTCTCCAGCGATAATATCTAGTGCTAGTTTGATTGCAGTATCCACATCATTTACTTCATGCTCTTCGCTCAGATACTTTAGAGCCTCTTCTGGTACAGACGATGTCGCATCGCTTGACATGATGTATGTAGCAAGTCCTTCAAGCCCCTTCTCCCTAGCAATCATCGCACGAGTACGCCTCTTCGGCTTATACGGTCTATATATATCTTCGACAGCAACGACTGTCTCAGCCTGTTCTAGCTTTTCAAGGAGTTCGTCAGTGAGCTTACCCTGCGATTCAATTGACGCTATTACCGTCTGTTTTCTCTCCTCGAGCGAACGTAAGTACTTAAGTCTCTCATCGAAGCGTCTCAGAATTTCATCATCGAGCGCCCCAGTCGCTTCCTTTCGGTATCTCGCAATAAACGGGATTGTATTTCCCTCATCGATAAGTGTGATTACTGCCTCGGCCTGCCAGGCTTTAATCCCTAATTCCTGTGTTATCTTCTGTGTAATATCCATATTAATTCAACATGCTGCTATCTAGTATCAGCATTATCTCTCCTTCATTGTCATACGCGCGGAAACATACCCTCTGTCCTGCTTCGAGTCCAAATCCCTGTTTTGGCGGATTATGAAGCGTTCCGTAAAATTCGTTATCGCTAAAGTCTGTAGTTCTTACCCATACAACCTCTGGCAAAAATCCCTTCTTTCCCACCGTTACACTCACGAAGTCCGGAAGCTCCATGTTACGGCCGCCGTCAAGCATCTCGAGTTCTCTGAGCATGCTCATCTTTTTATCCGCAGACTCAAAATTCTCTCGGATATCCTCTGGAACATCTGCAAATCTCGTTATATCTACATCTAGGTTTTCTACAAGCTCAAACTCATAATCTCTGACATCGCTAAATCTAACTCGAGCATACTTCTCTTTACTTCTCGGTCCGACCTCAAGTTTGCCGTCTTCAGATTTCTTTGCAGAGGCAAGCAGATTAAAGCTAGTGCCTACAAGATCTTCGCAGAAGCAGTATGCGAACACGCCTGTCGCTCCATCGATTATCTCGAGCGTATCAGACAGCCCCGTTAATGCATCTGGGCATTCAATATAGATAAACTTATGAAATATCTCTCTGAAAGTAGCTTCATCAATATACATGTTCATTCTCCGATTTCTAGTTATATCTTTTTACTTCTAATTATGCCGTGTACTCACGGACTGCCAAAAGGCATTTACCAGTCATTAATTATACCACGATATTGTTTTTTCTCACAGAATCATCACACAGAGGCTTTCAAAAATGGTAAAGTGGAATCAATAAGAATTGTACGCAATTAATCAGAGCATTCTGCGTTCAGATCTAAAGTAATATCAGGAGGATAAGAAAATGGCAGCAATTGAATTAACAGCAGAAAATTTTGAACAGGAAGTACTACAGGCAGATAAGCCAGTTCTAGTTGATTTCTGGGCTTCATGGTGCGGACCATGCAAGATGCTTTCTCCAGTAATAGAAGAAATCGCTGAAGAGAGAAGCGACATCAAGGTTGGTAAGGTTAATATCGATGAGCACCCAGAACTAGCTCAGAAGTACGGAGTTATGAGCATCCCAACTGTTCTTCTGCTAAAGGATGGCGAGGAAGTAAACAAATCCGTAGGAGCAGTTCCTAAGAAGGCGCTGCTAGATCTTATCGGCTAATTGCGTGTATCGCGAGGCGATACAACATTCAAAACCCTAATAAGTAATAGAACCTCACTGGAGTGATCCAGTGAGGTCTTTTCTTTCTCTTGCATTATACTTTAAAAGGATTCTTGCACTGCCTGCTTATCCTCGAGCAACATAGCTACTTCCTCTTCGCTAAGCTCATGCTTTGATAGCTCCATGTATGTCTGAGTGAGCCTGATTGCGAATATGCCCCTGATGATAAATACTATGATATACGCTGCCGTGAGTAGAAAGAAGAAACCTTGCATCCCTCTAAGCGCACTATACAGTGCTATGAAAGCGTCTGCTCCTTCACCAGCTATCTTTAGGATATACCTCTTGAAAACGAATATCACACCGGTGACACCAATTACTTCCATCACCGTTGCTACAATCATTGCAATTCTGTATATACGCTCCGTTATTTTTAGTCCACGAGATAAGTCTTGTCCGCCAAGGATATCGACTATTCGCCTTGTTCCAAACATAATATTACGCATATAGATGATATTTAGCACATTACCAACAACCTGCATCGCTAATATCATAAAGACTGCTACCCAAATCAATATAGTCACTGCAGATGTATTGATCGCATCAGTTCTGAAGGACACGATCGCGAACCCGCTAGCAGTCACTATAGCTATTATAAGCACAATTGCTGATAGGACTAGGAAAATCAGATATCCAACGTAGAATTTAAACGCTTTACCATAGTATGGATTTAGTTTCTTAAGTCCATTTAATCCAATAATATATAGGACGGTATTCGCTATAAAAACAAACAGTACTATATCTGGTGCGACCTTTGTCGTGAATAGTAGAGCGCCTTGTGATATCTCAGACATCGCCGCAATCTGTAGAAGAGATACTAGACCCGTCATGCCGTTTATCAGTATATATCCGACTTCTAGCCAAATCGCGATACTGATAAATTTAAGCCCGTCAAATTTTATTTCTGGATTACTCATAACGCCCTCCTTTCTTGTTATCTGTAAGATGTTTTCTTTTAAGTATTTTAAACATTTATAGCGTGTTTACTAATGAACCAGCCTTATAAATGCTTAATCCTCGTATTTAAATTCATTATAGGGGTGAACAAGTTGAGGAAACAACAGATATAATGTAAAATAATAAATAATTAAGAATTGAAAGTTAGGATTAGGAGGAGCTATGGACGGTAAGAAATATCAAGAGGCGTTCAATAACAACGTGCCTGATGGCTACGATGCTGATACATATATCATCGCATGTCCTGTATGTAACAAGGAGTTCCAGTCATCACCTGGAGATGCAGTTTGTCCAGAATGCGGAGCTGAACTCAGCTTTACTATTGAAGACAAATAATTAGGGCTGGCGGAGCCAGCTTTATGATTATCATCACAGCTAGGTAAAACCTCCCATGTCAGCGAGCTGACGATAGGAGGTTTTTTCGTTGTCTTTTTATTTTATAGTAACGTAGATACCGCGATCTCCACTCACTTCTACCTTGAGAGATTTGAAGTCGCTTACAAATTCCTTCAGGTACTTGTAACGCTTTCCACCCTTCATGCTGTAATATCTCACGTCGAAGTTCTTGTATATGCGGTTGAGTTCATTGCCGATAAGTCCTAAATCTGTAGGCTTGCCCTTATCGTTGTTCTCCATGATAATCTGCTGAATCTTTGCTTCGATAGCCTTCTTACTAGGCGTATTAGCTGTATTCTCAGCAGCAGCGTCCTTACTTCGCTCCTGTTTCTTCTGCTTCTTATATTCTGCCTCGAGAGCCTCTTCAGCAAGACGTTCCTCTTCTGCCTGCTTAGCGAGAAGGTCGATATATATGAACTTATCGTATGCATTTTCAAGAGCCTCTGTAGCCTTATCTGATTCTCCCATACCTAACACGAGACAGCCCGATTCACTAAGTCTTCTAGCTAGTGACGTAAAATCGCTATCCGAAGACACAATACAGAATCCCTCGACATTACTGCCATAGAGAATATCCATAGCATCTATAATAAGTGCCGAATCAGAAGCGTTCTTACCCCTGGTGTTATTAACCTGCATCATAGGCTTAAGTGAGTGCTTTCTGATTTCCTGCTCCCACCTCGTCTTAACGATACGCTCCCAGTTTCCATAGATTCTTTTATAGGAACAGATTCCGTACTTCTCGATTTCATCGATTATATAGCCGGCATACTGAGCAGAAATATTTTCTGCATCTATGAGTAGCGCAATTCTTACTTCATCTGTCATCTTAGTTTTCCTTATATTTATTTACTTCAGCAACTACAGCTCTTGATATTCTCGCGAGTCTGCTCTCAGTTGCTGATTCTGTACCGTAAAAACCGAAATATATCTTGAATTTCGGTTCAGTTCCAGACGGTCTGAATGCAATCCAGTCTAGACCATTCAATTCATATAGAATCACATTTGACTCAGGCATGTAGTCTGTGTAGTTCTTTACATCTAGAACTCCGAGTTCTGTTCCTGGTTCACCTAGCTTGCCATCAAGCACCCTTAGATGTTCCATAAATTTTTCTCCAATGCCGGTTCCCTCAACACATACGCTGGTTTCTGCGGAATAACCATATAGCTTGTGCAGCGACTCCAGCTGGTCGATTAGCGTTACACCGTTTGCCTTTGACAGTGTGGCTATCTCAGCAATTGCAATAGCTGCCATAACTCCATCTTTATCACGAACAGCCTGATTGAGCATATATCCGTTGCTTTCTTCAAAGGCGAACAAAAACCTCTCTGAACCATTGTCTGAATGCTGTCTAATCTGCTCGGCAATATTCTTTATACCAGTTAGTGTCTCGTACTGCTTCACCCCATATCTAGCGCTAATTGCTCTGGCTAGTCGAGTTGATACTATTGTAGTTGCGGTGTATCCATTTTCAGTAAGTCTGCCAAGCTTCTTAGACTCGGATAATAGGTACTCTAGAAGTATTGCTCCAATCTGGTTTCCTGATAACCTCTTGTATTCGCCCTCATCATAAACCGAGACACCTAATCTATCGGAATCAGGATCAGTTACAATTATGATATCAGCAATCGACATCTCAGCGTACTTCTTTGCCAAATCATACGTGTCATCATACTCAGGGTTAGGCACTCTGAGGCTTGGAAAATCGCCATTTGGTCGATCTTGTTCATTTACAGCATACACCTTTTCATATCCTAGCTCACGAAGAGCTCTTCTTACAGGTTCACGCCCTGACCCATTAAGTGGAGAGTATACGATACGTAGCGATGCTCTAGCTCTTCTACTCACACTACTACTGTTGAACGAATCCATGATCATCGCATTGTAGCTATCGTCAATCTCTCTACCGAAATAAGTAATCTCGCCAGACTTAACCAGCTCTTCAAAAGACTCTGAAGAAGCAAGGATCTCAATTCCATCAACGGCAGCCCTGATGCGGCTCTTAATCGCCTCGGTCTCTTCATCGATCATCTGCGCACCATCGGCTCTATATGACTTGAACCCATTGTATTCCTTAGGGTTGTGTGAAGCTGTGATCATAATACCGCCATCAGCAGCAAAGTTTCTTATCGCGTAAGAAAGCATCGGCACTGGGCGAAGTCTATCTGAAAAGAGAACTTTCACGCCAGCTGCACAACTTGCTACTGCCGCTGCTTCTGCAAATTCTCTAGAATTATTTCGAGAATCATACGAGATAACGATTTTTACATCTTTACCCTCGTGCTGTTCCACAAGCACCTCACCCATCGCATATGCCGCCGTCGCAACGGTGTATATATTCATGCGCGCAGAGCCAGCACCCATGGTTGCTCTCATTCCAGCCGTACCAAAATCGAGCTCCTCACTGAAGCAGCTCTCTATTTCGTCTGGACGAGATATCATATTCATAAGATACTGTCTCATATTGGGGTCGATTCCCTTGGCGTTAATCCATTCCGTATAATTCTTGATTGCCTTGTTCTCTTCCATATCAATTCTCTAATTCTAACTAAAGTACACAGCCTATAACTTTTCAAAATACAGTCTCGAGCATGCACGCAAGCCTGCATTTGTTGGCTGCGCACACGCTCGTACTAATAGATATTAATTTTATTCTACTGTTACGCTCTTTGCGAGATTGCGAGGTCTGTCGATTTCGCAGCCCTTCTCCTTTGCAACATAGTAAGCATATATCTGTAGCGGAATTACGCTGAGAAGTGGTGAAACTTCATCCATGCACTCTGGAATGTAGAAAGTCTCATCTGAGTGCTCTTCAATAGCGTTGTTTCCTTCTTTAGCGATAGAGATTACGTGTGCATTACGCGCCTTAACCTCCTGTATATTGGAGACCATTTTATCAAATAGTTTAGATTGTGTTGCTAGTGCAACAACGATAGTAGTAGGCTCCATAAGCGCAATCGTTCCATGCTTAAGCTCACCTGCTGCAATTGCGAAGGAGTTGATGTATGAAATCTCCTTGAGCTTTAGCGAGCCCTCGTAAGCAACGCTAGCATCCATACCTCTACCGATAAAGAACACCTGGTCTCTATCGTAAAGCTTCTTTGCAAGCTTCTCGATATCACCTCTAAGCGTCAGAACCTTCTCCAATTTTGCAGGGATCTCAGATAGCTCACTGACAACCTCTCTGTAGTACTCCTCTGATATGGTTCCGCGTAGGTCGCCTAGATATAGAGCTAATAGGTAAAGTGACAGAAGCTGAGTTGTATAAGCCTTTGTAGAAGCTACTGAAATCTCAGGTCCAGCCCATGTATAGAACACATCGTCAGATTCACGAGCAACTGTGCTTCCTACTACATTGACAATGGATA
>ERZ773267.651-NODE-651-length-22245-cov-8.304236_pt1 | contig 22245 bp, 27 predicted proteins | sample MGYA00511959_ERZ773267 | MGnify/ENA primary metagenome ERZ773267 (study PRJEB29015, sample SAMEA2738165) | human oral metagenome | biome: human oral; feature: human-associated habitat; material: saliva | place: China | collected 2240 ... | reverse complement strand
CAGTTGACAAAAATTATTCTATCAAATATTACCCCCTCTTGTCAATAACTTTTTTCAATTTTTTTTATAAATAACAGTTAATATCCTTTGTATACCATTATTTTTAATGTGTATAATATGGTAAAATAATTTTAAATTATTATATTTTTATCGAGATATGATTTAGTTACTCCCTCTTCGTTGAAATTGCATCTACCTTGTAGTTATCTTCTGTATTATCTAAATACATCCCTTTATTTTTCAGTTCATAATATGCTGCACAGCCTATCATTGCTGCATTATCTGTACAATATTCTAATTTTGGGAAGATAATTTTTACATTTTCTTTTTCAGATATTTCCTTGAATTTCTCCCTTAATCTTCCATTTGCAGAAACTCCTCCGGAAACTAATATTGTATTAACTTTCATATTTTTCATTACTTTTAGTACTTTTTCACTTAATACTTCTGATACTATTTCCTGAAGCGATTTAGCCACATTTTCTTTCGATATTGTATTACCTTTCATCTTTTCATTATTTACATAATTTGTTATATAGGTTTTTATCCCGCTGAAACTGAAATTATATTCTTCAACTTTAGGCTTTTTTATTTGCAGTATATCTTTTCCATTCTTGGAAAGCCTGTCTATTTCAGGTCCTCCTGGATATGACAATCCGAGAACACGTGCTATTTTATCATATGTTTCCCCTACTGCATCGTCTAAAGTTTCTCCTAACAATGTTATTTTTATTTCTTTATCAATTTCATCTATATAGTATAAGTTTGTATGTCCTCCAGAAACAACAAGGGAAACTGCCGGTAACTCTATATCATTTTCAATAAAATTTGAAAATATGTGACCATTTATATGATTTATCGGCAATAAAGGGATTTTATTTGCCCAGCTGAGGGATTTTGCAAACATAAGTCCTACAAGTAACGAACCTATAAGGCCAGGTGTATTTGTAACCGCTATATAATCAATATCATCTAAACTGCATTTTGCCTGTTTCATAGCTTCTGTAAAAACAGGCATTATATTTTCTATATGATGTCTGGAGGCTATTTCAGGAACTACCCCTCCATATTCCCTATGTATATCAATTTGTGTAGAAATAACATTACTTAATACATTTTTCCCATTTTCAACTACTGCCACTGAAGTTTCATCACATGAAGTTTCAAATGCCAGTATTTTTATGCTTTCCATATTTTTCTCCTTATTTTCTGTATTTTTTCATAATTTTGTTAAATACATAATCCACACTTATATTTTTCATGCAATCTTCATATTTTTGTGGAAATTTATCATCTCCGTATAATGAATGCGGTGGACAATCAGGATTATTCAGCAAATGTGTCTTTTTTTCAAAAGAGAATAATTTAGGATCAGTAGGTCCGAAAAATACAAATGTTTCACTTCCAACAGCTCTTGCTATGTGAAAAGGTCCGGAATCATTGACTATGGCCATTTTAGAATATTTTAGAATTATACCGCTTTCCTTGAAGGATATTTTCCCACATAAATCTGTTATTCTACCTTCTCCATCGGCTTTCACAACTCCAAAATCTTCTTTTCCTCCTATTACAAATATTTTACTATTTGTATTTTGAAGTATTTTTTTAGACAGTTCATCATAAAAAGGCCATTTTTTAGTAAACTTTGATGCTCCAGGAGCCAGTACAAAATAATCTACATTTTTTAAATCGTATTTTTTTACAAATTCCTCTTCTTTTCCTTTGTCTATGTAAAATTCTAAAGCATCACCTTTTCCTGATTCTATATTGTTTCTATCAAAGTACAGGTTAAGTTTTTTCAGTGCAGTAAAATAGCTTTCTACAATAGTGCAATCTGCATTATATGTTATCATCCTAGCTTTTACAAGTAATGTCTTCCACCATTTTCTTTTGTTATATCTTAAATATTCCGTCTTACTGTCTGATAAACTTTTTCCTATTATTCTTGATAAAATTTTGGAATGAAGATCTATAACAAAATCATATTTTTCTTTTTTCAAATTTTCTATTACTTCATTTATATATTTTTTATCCTTGCTCTTTTTTCTATCAAATAATATTAAATTTCTAATTTCCGGATTTAGCGAAACCGCTTCTGAAAAACCTTCATAAACTATAAAATCTATTTCTGAATCCGGATATTTTTCTTTTATTTTTCTTATTACAGGAGTTGTTAAAAGAACATCTCCAAAAGAACTAAACCTAATTATCAATATTTTCATTTATTTTCCTCGTCAATTAATTTTTCAAACTTAATTTATAAAACTATAATTTACAAAAATTTCCTCTATCCTTTATCTTTTATTTCCTTAAGTTTTATTTTTGCATCCATCCTACCGTTTTTAAGTGCCCTTAGATACCATTTTTGAGCTAGTCCCATATCATTAAAATCCTGCTGATATAATTGGGCCAGAAGGTACATTGCTCTGCTTTCATTTAAATTTGCCGCCTTTTCATACCATTCTGTCGCTTTTTCTTTATCTTTTCCACCTTTTATTTTATCATAAAAAATCCCTAAATTTAGCATGGATTCTATATTTCCCTGATTTGCTCCAATTAAGTACCATTTCTCTGCTTCTTCATAATTCTTTTTATATTCTTCTGCTTTTCCAATTAGGTTTATTCTGTCAACAGCACCTAATTCATAAAGCTTTTTATCAATTTTTTCTGCTTCTTCATAATTCTTTTCATTATGATATTTTTCTGATAAACTCAGCATTCCAAAAAAATCATTCTTTTCAGAAAGTTTAATCAGTAATTTTTCACTTTCCTCTGAATTTCCCTCTCTCTCATATAACAGGGCCAAACTTTTTATAGCTCCTCTGTTATCATTTTGAACACCTTTTTTATACCATTTTTCCGCTTCTTTATAATCACCTTTCTTTTCGTAAATATTCCCAAGCCTTGATAAAGGAATCATATAATTTTTTCCCAATGCTTTTTTATACCATTTTTCCGCTTCTTCATAATTTTTTTCTTCTTCATAAAGTAGCCCTAAATCATACATTGAAGAAACTTCTCCACGTTCAGCAGCGTTTTCCAGCCATTTTTTTGTATTTTCAGCATCAAATTTATCCATATAATATTCAGCAAGATATGCTGCCGCCATTCTTTTATGTTTTTCTATTTTTTCCAGATACGTCTTTGCTTTTTCAGGATTTGAAAATAACATCTTCTGAGCTTCATTAAAAATCATTTCTACATCTGATTTTTCAAGATTTTTATCCTGCTCCAGCATTTTTTTATCTGCCATTTCGCCTTTATTTTCATTCTTTAAAATTTCCTTAATGTCAGATAATCTATCTGACGCTTTTATTATTCCATAATCCTTAAGTTTAGTAAACAGTTCTTCAGCCTTTACATATTCTCCTTTTTTTATATATAGCTTTCCTAGTTCATACATATATGCCGTTCTTTTCTGGTTTGAAAGTACTGACAGTTTTTCCTCTCTCCTTACATCATTTTTTTCAATATTGTAAATTTCTGTCAATCTTTCTGTAGCCTGCAACTCTCCCTGTTTTTCTGATTGGAGAAACCATTTTTCAGCTTCACTGTAATTCTTTTTCAACATATAAATTTTACCTAGTTCGTACATTGCCTTTGTAAATCCCAGTTTTACAGCCTTTTGCATTTTTTCAAGTGCCATATCAAGCTTTCCCTCAGCAAAATCACCCTTGCCAAGATAATAAGCAGCTTCACCTCTATAATCCTGAATTCTTTCAAACAATGGTTTTGCCTGTGCATAGGAATCCATCATTTTCTCTTTTGCTTCCAGCAAAATTTTATCAATTTCCATATCACTTAATTTTTCTTCCTCTATTTTTGTAATCTCATCCTCAACCTTTGGCTCTTTTACAACTTTCTGCGATTGCTTAACTTGATTCTTTTCTATTTCTTTATAAACTATCGTCCCCACAAGAAAGATGAAACTGGCTACAACCAAGGAAGTTGCTATAAATGTATCCCTTTTCCTATCCCATTCTCTTTTATTTTTTTCTGTTTCAGACATTCGCCTCAATCCTTTTCATTAGCATTATTTCTATTTAGTCTCTAACATTATTAACCATTAAAGTTTCATAATTTTTTGAAACCTTCATTATAGTTATCTATTTTTTCTCCTGTAAATTTATATTTTTAAATGTATATATTAATTTATATCCTAAAGAGCACTCTAAGTCAAGCATTTTCACTTAAAAATTATTATTAAAAAAACTGCCTTCAAACAGATATAATCTGAAAAAATTTACTTTCAACTTTTTAATGATTATATACTGTTAAAGACAGGTTTATTACATTAATATTAAACTATATTATTAAATGTTTCGATAGTTGGATCTTTTTCACATAATTCAATCAACATTGGAACGATTTTAGTAAAATGTTCTGTAGCATTGTGGATTTCAATAGCTCTTTCTGATTTCCAATGTTCAACAAAAACAAAATGATTATCTTTTTCTCTGTTTTGCTGTAAATTATAGGAAACACATCCTTCTTCCTGACGGCTTTCTTTTACAAGTTCTTTACATAATTCAATAAATTCAGGTACTTTGTCTTCCTTAACAGAAAACTGTGCTAATATGTGAATCATAACTCAACTTCCTTTCTTTTTCCTAAAATAAAATATATTCACTATTGAAACAACCGTGAATACATCTTTAATAATTTATTTAGATGGTGCCTAGAAAAGGATTCGAACCTTCGACCCTGCGGGTATGAACCGCATGCTCTAGCCAACTGAGCTATCTAGGCATTTGGTGGCGGGAGCCGGATTTGAACCAACGACCTTCGGGTTATGAGCCCGACGAGCTACCAGACTGCTCTATCCCGCGACAATATTTTTTAGATAATAGTTTCAAGTGGTGCCTCGGGCCGGACTTGAACCGGCACGGAAAAAAATTCCACAGGATTTTAAGTCCTGTGCGTCTACCGATTTCGCCACCAAGGCACAAAAACTTATTATCTTTAACACGAGTTAGATTATATAACAATTAGTTTCATTTGTCAAGTATTTTTTCAAGTTTTTTTAACTGATTTATTTTTCTTTCCTATATATTTTTCTTTTCTGCTTCTTCTAATGACTTATATCCCTTATGTTTCACTATATTTTCAAGATTTTTTTCTGCCAGATTTTTATTTTCAATTTTACAGTTTTTTATATAATCATAATAAAGCTGTAAAGTTTTTTCTGAATATGAAAGAAGTTCTCCCCTCAAATATGTTTCTATCGAAGTATATTCAGGTGTATCAGACTCAGAGTATAATTTTCTCCCTTTATTTGTAATTCCAGGATATTTTTCCATCATTTCAATTTCCCATTCTAAATAAATTTTTATAATTTTTTCAGCAATTTCTCTTTTTAGTTCAGATATTGCAGGCAAAAATTCTTTTATCCCTTCATATTCTTCAGGTACACTATATTTCATCATATAGGCATATTTTTCCATAACAGGATTTCTATCTCTGTGCTCTGCCAAAATCAAATCATCAAGATAGCTGCGCAATACCGGTAAAGAAAATATTTCCCACTGGCTGCTTCTCATAATGTTAAATTCCTCATAATTATCCTGGCACGAAGCTCTTCCACCTATATTGTGTACCAATTGAAAAAATTCCCATTCCCTTGCTATAATTTGACGCACTGTATTCTGTTTAATTTTTTTTTCTTCATTTTCAAAGTTTTCTCCCATTCAGATTACCTCCTAATCAAGCCATGGACTCCAGTTTCTAAGCTTTTCATCTTTTATACTTGCCTGTATTTCCGGACCATAATCAAGCAAAAAGTCACTTTTTATAACTTCTATAACTCCCTGTCTTTTCATTTCTGTAATTATATTTGCACATATTTTTTCAATTATTTCTACTTTCCTATATGTTTCATCAAATGGAAATTTTACAAGCTTCCCTATCATTACATGTATTTCTTCCCCTAAAATTGGTAGTTCCTTCAGTCTTCTGTGAAACCATTTATAGAAGGGTTTATATACCCTATTTAATAAATAAATCATATGTACAGCTTCATCTATAAATTCTGTTTCAGCCATTCTTGCCGCAACAGTTTCATCCCTTTTCATGCATCTTGGAAAGTTATATTGTCCTGACTGTGCAATTTTCATACATCTTGTAGCTATTTTATTCAATCGTATGTCTTCAGGAAAATATTCAGATATTTTTTTTCTTATTTCAGTAAATTCTCCCAGATTGTCAACAAATACTTTCCCATTAGTTACCGCAGCAAAGGCTGTTTCAGGTATAAGTCTCCAGTCATAAAGGTTTGAAGGGTATGTTTCCATTCCTAAAAATTTATAATACCAGTCATTCATATTTAAAACTCCACGCCTGTCATCTCCCCAATCACTTACATTCAAAGCCCTGAATCCCATAAATTCCTTTGGAAGCGATTCCAGTACATCAGATAGCTTTCTTCCATATTTTTCGTAATCTTCCTGTGTCAGCCATATACAGCATGAAGGCCCAAAATCATGATCCTGTGATATTTCGTCATCATATCCGAAACATTCAGATCCTTCGCCTGCAAGACCTACTGCCATTCTTTCATATAAATCTGAAAAATCCTTTTCCAGAACTGGTAAATATACATTTTTAAAATATAATTCTGACAGTTCCATACCTTTTATTTCATTATTCATTTTCTCCCAATCTTTCCTTTACAATTTCTATATTCTGTAATAAACTCTTATAGTTTCCGCTATTTTCTCCAAATGATTTTTTACATATTTCAGCACTTTCTTCAAAATATTTAAGAGCCTTTTCAAATTCTCCCTCATTATAATACTGAATTGCCATATTATTCAGTGATGCAGAATAAAGACTATGTTCTTTTCCGACAGTGTTTTCTATCAGTTTTAATGATTTATCTAGAACCTCTTCTGATTTTTCCTTCTCTCCTGTTTTTAAATAGGGAAGTACCATATTGCTGAGGGTTGTAGCATACTGAAGTTTATATTCAGGTAATTTTTCCAGTATTTCCAGACTTTTCTTATGCAAATCAAGGGCATCCTGAAATCTTCCTGTATCCTGATAAAACAGACCAAGATTATTACATACACTTGCGTAAAGGTAATCATTCTGTAAATTGTTCTTCTGGTATATATCCATTGTTTCCAGATAAAGTTCCTCAATCTCGTCAAATTTTTTCATAAATCTGTAAACTTCAGCAAGATTTAAGTTACATGTGGCATAAGGAACTATTTCCTTGCCATAGTTTTTTTCTATTATTCTTTTTGCCTTTATTATTGCATTGACAGCTGTTTCAAATTCACCTGTATATTTTAGAGTTCCACCAAGTTCATTTAAAATTTGTATGTTTTCATTACTTTCTTCTCCATAAACTTCTTCAGTAAGTTCTGCAAGTTCATTTAAAACCTTCACTTCTTCAAGAGTTTTCCCCTGCTGCATATATTCATTTCTCTGTTTTGTAAGTTCATAAATTCTATCTTTATTTTTATCGGTAGTCATATTTCCCCCATTATTAATAATTTGTATAGAAAATCATAACATTTTTAATATTTATTGTCAAAAAAAGAATATCCCAGCGTTCTATTTCTTCTGAGATATTCTCACTCCTGATATAATATCCGGTAAAACTTTTATTTACAGTATCTTTCCCTTAAAATATGTGAAGCTTCCACCATTGAAGACATTTTTTGCTTTATTATTTCATATGAATTTAGAGGTCTTTTAGAAAATGTTGCAAAACCGCAGTCAGGATTTAGCCATATTTTTTCAGGCGGAAGAAAATCCAGAACCTTTTCAGTTGCTTTTACTATCTGTTCAGGAGTTTCCACAATTGTATTTCTAGGATTTAGACATCCAAATCCAAGCATTATCTTTTTATCCAGAAAATTATTTGAAAAAAGCTGTTTTACTTCACCTGCACGGGATGTTGAAAATTCAAGTGCCAGCATATCCACATCCAGCGAATCAAAAAACTGCCCAAGCCTATCATAAGCTCCTTCCAGCAACACAGTTTCATCGCAAGTCCAGTTTCCACGGCATACATGCATTGCCCCCAGTACATTTTCATGTTTACGGAGCTCTGCAAATACAGGAGCAAGCAACTCATTTACAAATTTAAGTTCTCGATCAACCTTGATCTTCTCTGACAGGGCACCTCAGTAAAACGAATTATCCCCTTTTTTCCTTGTAAAAACAACTTCCGATAAAATCGGCTCATCAATCTGAATAATACCTGCTCCCATCTCAACTAGCCGTCTTATTTCATTAATTAGAAGCTTTACTACATCATTTCCGAGCTCTTTACGGTCACTATATACTTTCCCTGTAATTTCCTTCATCCACATGGAACGTGTCAACAGATACGGACTTGGTAAAGTCATTTTAAAAGGTTTTTTTGAGAATTTTTTTATCATATCAACTTCTTCTGTATTGAGCTCTATATCTGTAGAAATTCTGTCTACACACACAGGACTGTTCATTGTATTGTCTGCCGCATCCATTTCCTCAAGACTTTTATTGAATTCTTCCGTATTTCCTGTAATTTCCTTTATATCTTCCATTGTCATAAGCTTTACTCCAGGAACGTGTTCTGCAACATAACTCATATAGTTATCTCTCGCCAATTCCCCACTTACAACTACATCAATTCCTACTTCTTCAGACATTTGAATAATCTTTTCTGTTTCTGAATATACTTTTTCCTTATATTCCTCAGCATATTTATCATCTTTTATGCTTTTTTCTTTTAAATCAAGTAATTCTTTACTTCTTGGCATACTTCCCATTAAAGTAGTTGAAAATGGCTTAAATCTGTTATTATCCATGTTAGCCTCCTTTACTGATTTTATTTTGTATAAATCTATCTTAATTTTACTACATCTTATATTTAAATTCAAAATTATATTTAATTTTTTCAATTTCTTTATATCTTTAAATAACAATAAGCAGACATCAGCTATCCATGCCTGCTTATATTTTTCAGTTATATTATTTTAAGGTTCAACAATTAAATTACTGTTAGTCAATATTTCAACAACTTCTGCCATTGTAGTTGTTCCACCTACTTCAAGGTGATCAGTAAGTTCATAATAATCAACGCAGATACCACATGAAAGTATTTTTACACCTTTTTTCTCAAGTTCCTTTAAGTCTTCAAGACAAGGTGACCCTTTAGTAGTAAGTTTAGCTCCTTCTCCATAAAAAATAATATGAGCAGGTAAATTTTCCCTTTGAGCAAGAGTATGAATAAATCCATTCATAAGATTATCAATCAGAGCCTGCTCTCCAATTCCCATTCCAGTTCCTTTAATTACAACATCATAAGTTTGTGCCATAATATATTCCTCCTATTTAAAATATATGTTATCAACTATTTTATAATTGAAGTTTATTATATTAATTTTATTTCAAAGATAATTATTAACTGGTATAATTCATTTCATTTTAGGTATAACACATAAAACTTTAATTGTCAAATTAGTATTGAAAATTCAAATATTGAATAAGTTTTTTATATGGCAGAAAGCATTTCAATTATTGCATCTCCTAATTCTTCCAGTTATTCTAGCTATTTTCTATTTTTTGTATTCTTTTCCGTAGCAAGACCTCAAATAAATTTCCTTCATTACTTTTTTCCTCCTGTTTTTTTATGTAAATATGATTGCTCATATTCCAAAGATGTAGCATACTCCTTCATGTTATAAGATTACTTTATTTGAAATTTTATTTCTTGCTTTTGAAATAAAGTGATTTTTTCAACATAATTTTTTTTAATCTTAAAATTTTAAAAAATAACATTCCTAAAAATTCCCAATTGCAACATTACCATTATTCTGATACAATAAAAATCAATAAATTTAAAGGAGTTCCATACTTATGACAAAAAAAGAAATTCGACAAAATATGATTTTACAGAGAAATCAGCTTTCAAAGGAAACTGTTCAGAAAAACAGTAATTCCATTATTGAAAAACTCCAGCCTTATGTTCAGAAAGCTGAAAATATAATGATTTTTATGAATATGAAAAGTGAGGTTGAAATTACAAGGTTAATAGAACTTTATCCTGATAAAAAATTTTTTATTCCAAAAACTTTTCCTGACAGAAATATGAAAATTAATCTTTACAATAAAAATGAGCTAGTTTTACATAAATTTGGATATTATGAATCTTCATCTGATGTTTTTTATGATGAAAATATTCTTGATTTAATTATTGTTCCTGCAACAGCTTTTGATTATTCAAAAAATCGTATTGGATTTGGTGGAGGATATTATGATACTTTTTTAAGTAAAGTTATTTTTAATAATCAGACCAATAGAAAAAATCGCAACAAACCCTTAATTATAGGAGTATGTTACGATTTCCAACTAATTGATTATATCCCTTCAGAAGACCATGATATAAAAATGGACTATATTGTTACTGAAAAGAATATTGTTATTTAAGTTTTATTATTTTACTGATTTTTCTATAATTATTTCATTTTTATATGTATCTATTTTAGCATTGGCACCAATCGGAACGGTAATAAAAGGTCTTACATGTCCTGACTTGAATCCTTTTATTATCGGAATTTTCATGTCGCCAAAGTTATCCAGAAAAACATCTTCCAGAGACATGTCATCCAAATCTGATCTCTTGGCACCTTTAAAATCTCCTAAAATAATACCTTTTAAATTTTTCAGTTTTCCAGCAAGTTTTAACTGTTTAAGCATTCTGTCCACTCTATAGGTTGCTTCATTCACTTCTTCTATAAACAGTATTTTCCCGTCTGTATTTATTTCATACTCTGTTCCAAGGGAAGCTACTACAAGCGAAAGATTTCCACCTGTTATTCTTCCTTCTCCTCTACCACTTTTCATTATGGAATAACTGTCATCAAATTCAAGAAGATTGTAGGATTGTTTGTCTGTAAACGCTTTGTTAAACCCATTTTCAGTAGTTTCAGGTATTTTGTCAAAATTTGAGCTCATAGGCCCATGAAAAGTGACAAGACCTGTTTTTTCATTGATTGCAAGTAATAATGTTGTCAAGTCACTGAATCCTGAAAATATTTTAGGATTTTTTCTTATCAGGTCATAATCAAGTTTGTCTACAATTCTTATAGTTCCATATCCTCCTCTTATGGCAAAAATTGCTTTTATATTTTTATTCGCAAACATGTCATTTATATCTTTAGCCCTTATATAATCAGTCCCTCCAAATCCATACCATCTTGAATCATAGGAACGACCATATACAACGTTAAATCCTCTGCTAAGAAGATATTCCACTTCTGCATCAGCGGAAGTCCCCTTATAGTTTGCAGGAGCGATAAGACCAATTGTATCTCCAGGTTTTAACCCCTCAGGAATAATAATTTTAGGAGTTTCAGCCTGTAATGTTAAACCTGATATCAATACAAAAACAAATATTAAAAATATTTTTTTTATACTTGAAACTTTTCCGGCAATATCAATTAAATTTTTCATTTTAAAAATTCCTCCAGTTTCTGCTTAAGTTCAGTATAATCAGGAAGATGTATTCCTCTTATTCCTTCTTTTTCACAGGCGTCGATATTCACTTTTGTATCATCAATAAAAACTGTTTCTTCAGGAATAAGATTAAATTTTTCTATAAGTGTTTCGTAAATTTCCTTTTCAGGCTTTAAAAGATAGTAGTAGCATGAAACTGTATGCCCATCAAACAACCTGAAAAAATCATACTTTTTAAAAATATGCTCAAAGGCAGGCTGATGAAAATTTGATAAAATATACAGATTATATTTTTCCTTCAGTTCCGGCAATAATTTAACATTTTCTTCTATTGGCTGTAATATTTCAAAAAGATCTACATCAAAAAGTCTGTCAATCTGCTCGTCTACTCCGGGAATTCTTTCCTTAAATATCTTTTTTGCATCTTCATAAGAAAGGGTACCTCGGTCCAGCATCTGCCATTCATCACTACCAAATACTCCATTATAAAAGGCTTCCCTCTTTTCCTCAGGGATATTTTGTTCTGTATATTCCTTCGGTTCAAACTTTATAAGAACTCTTCCAAGATCAAATACTATATTTTTTATTGACATTGCTTTCTCCATTCTTTATAGTTAAGATTCTCTTTAACATCTGTTATAATAACATACTGTTTTCTGAACTTTATAATATCGCACTTTTTCCATGTTTCTGCATATTTTTTAAGATTTTCTTCTGCTTCAGGATACTCTTCCCCATTAATTCTGCAATCTGCCCTCAAATCTCCATTGACATCTTTTAAGGCAAACAATCTTATTGCATAATTTTTCCCTGTATTATTCATCTGCTTAGAAAAAGATTCTATTGATTTAGTAAACAGACAGCATGGACAAAATTCATCAACATACTGTTCTGCATCAATTCCTTTTTTCTTAGCCTCTTCTTCACTAATATTTGGATAGGCAATAACATTTCCAAAAAATAGATGTCTTTTTACAGGTGGCTTGTTGTCAAAAGTCATTTCTACTATCTGATTCATATTTTTGGCATTTTCAGGATTAGCAGCATCTACAAGAGTTTCCCAGTCTAAAATTACCCAGCTCTTGAAAGCGCTCTTAATAGCTTTAGCAAGACCGTCACAAAATTCACCATACTGATATTCAAAAATACCATTTGGAAAGAGTTCCTTATGATGAATCTGAATTGTTGCAGCTACCTGAAGCAATCCTTCATGACTTTCCTGATCTACCCAGTTCAGTAATGGAAGAAGATAATAGCCAGTTTCAGGAACATATAGCCATTTCATTCCTTCCTCATCATTTATCATGTGGACTTTCCAGCCTTTTTCCGTCAGTAAATCATACAGAAAGTCTACTATAATAATATCATGATTCTTTCCGGAAGGACTTTGAAACATACTTACTTTTGAGGGATTATCAGGCAATATTCCCCAGTTAAGTTTTTCTGTATACTCGATTCTATCCGTACTGCTATCATGTTCTACTTCTTTATCTTTAGATTTGAATAACTTTTTTAATTTGTCAAACATTATAATTTTCTCCTTTAATTACATAAAGAATTATTCTAGTCTTTCATAAAATCCTTTACAAACTGTAATACGTCTTCTGCTTTAACTTCTGTACTTTCTCCTGTTCTTCTGTCCTTAATCTCAACTTTACCTTCAGCTGCACTTTTTCCAGCAACTATTTTCAAAGGGAATCCAATAAGATCGGCATCTTTAAACTTAAATCCTGCTCTTTCATTTCTATCATCTAAAACTACTTCTATTCCATTGGCAAGCAGCTCTTCGTATATTTTTTCTCCTAACACTGACTGTGCTTCATCCTTAACATTGGCAATTATTACATCAACTAAGTAAGGGGCAATATTTTTTGGCCAGATAATACCAAACTCATCATTATTCTGCTCTATTGCCGCTGCCATAACCCTTGAAATTCCAATACCGTAACATCCCATTTTCATTATCTGCTGTTTTCCATTTTCATCAAGAACTGCGGCATTTAATGCTTTTGAATATTTATCCCCTAATTTGAATATATGTCCTACTTCTATCCCTTTTGCAAGTTTCAAAGTTCCCTTTCCGTCAGGTGCAGTATCTCCCTCTCTTGCATTTCTTATATCTGAAACCATATCGTAAACTATATCTTCAAGATTTACATTTACATAATGGTGTTCTTCCTTGTTTGCACCTAATGCAAAGTTTCTTACATATTTAACTGTTTCATCTATTACTACTTTCAGCCCTTCTTTTTTCTCATAGGAACCTGCATATCCAGGAACTATTCCAAATTTTTCACAATCTTCAGCCGTCATCATTTCAAGCTCAGTTTTTGCACCAATTGCATTTTTAAGTTTTACAGAGTTTACATCTAAATCTCCTCTTATTAATGCCATTACAAAATTTTCTCCATCTTCTGTAATTTCCTTCAGCATTACTGCTTTTACTGTTTTTTCTTTTGGAATATTTAAGAAATTTGCTAAATCTTCTATCGTTTTTGCATGCGGAGTCTTTACCAGTTCTTTAGGTAATTTTTCTTCATCGCTTTCCTTCAGCTCAATAATACTTTGAGCTTTTTCAATATTTGCGGCATAATTTGAAGAGTCATCATATAGGATGTCATCTTCTCCACTTTCTGCAAGCACCATAAATTCATTTGAAGAGTCTCCTCCTATTGAACCTGAATCTGCCTCTACTGCCCTGAAATTAAGTCCACATCTTGTGAATATTCTTTCGTATGCAGATTTCATATTCTGATATTCTTCATCAAGGGATTCCTGATTAATATGGAAACTGTAAGCATCCTTCATTACAAATTCCCTTCCTCTCATAAGCCCAAATCTAGGTCTTATTTCATCCCTGAATTTTGTCTGAATCTGATAAAGGTTAAAAGGTAAATCTTTGTATGAAGACACCATGTTTCTTACTATATCTGTTACAACTTCTTCGTGAGTAGGCCCTAAAGCAAACTCTCTTTCATTTCTATCCTTAATTCTCATAAGTTCCGGACCATAAGCAAACCATCTTCCTGATTCTTCCCAAAGTGAAGCAGGCTGTAATACAGGCATGTGTATTTCCTGAGCTCCTGCTCTGTTCATTTCTTCTCTTGTAATGTTTTCTATTTTTCTTAAAACTCTGTATCCTAAAGGTAGGTAGCTGTATACTCCTCTTGTAAGCTGTTTTATCATGGATGTTCTCAGCATTAGCTGATGACTTGCCAGTTCAGCCTCCTTAGGAGACTCCTTGTACGTTTTTAAAAATGCTTTTGATAATCTCATATTTATTTCCTTTCATTTTTTGATTTTAATTTATACGAATTATTTTTTATATTTTCATAAATTCCAAATTAGGAACTCTTGAGTTTTTACAATAATTCAATTTATATTATACAAAAAAGACTGAAACTAGTCCAGTCTTTTAAAATATTTATTTGAAATTTTATAATTCAACTCTCACTTTCAATTTCTAATTTAAAATTTTTCTGTATTAACTTTTTCTATTTTTTATTATTTTCAAGTAAATTATACAATTTTATTAAATCCTCGTTCAAAGAATAGTAATAAGTATCTAGAAACCAATCTTCAAAATATACTTCTTTAGAAAAATTTAAATATTTATGAAAATCTGAATAAATCCTAAAATTAGAATTGAAATTAATTATAGTTTTATATTCTTCTTTCTTAGAATAAATGTATTCTGCTACTTTTTCTATTTTTTTTAATTTATCTTGAAAATCATCTATTTTTTCCATCTTTTTTTTCATTTTTTCATATTCATGCAAATCTAAATAATAATTAAAATCTTTTGATAAATATATTATTACTTCTGAATCAATTATCTTTTCATAAAAAAATGTTGTTTCAGAAAAATCAATATTTCCAATTGGAATAACTGATATACCCTTTGATAAATACATTTTTTTTTCTAATTGTTTTACTAAATTTTTTATTTCATCACTATAATTTTTTAATTCATCTTCTTTTATAGTAAATTCTTTTATTTTATCTTTATCTATCAAAAGGGAGCAACTTGAAACCAAAAAATTTGATAAATTATATTCTTTAGGACATAAAGATAATTTTTGTTTTGTTTTTAATATTTTTATTTTTTCATCTTTCTCTATTTCCATATTTAACCAATTTTTATCATCTCTTATATTATTATTTATTCTAGCTATTTCTTTACAATTTACACTGATACCAATCAGAAAAAAAATAATTATTTTTTTTAGATAGTTCATTAGTATACACCTCTTTTTAAATTCTCTTTACCATGATTTATCATAGTTTTAACTTCAGTAGAGTTTGGAGTGGATGATTTTTCATATTTACTACCTTTTATTCCCGTTGTGTTAATCTCTTCTTTATTAGTTGGATAATCAAAAAACGGAATATTCAAATTCACAGTAGTTTGTGAATTTTTTTTTTGCTTTATTCATTTTTTCTTCAAGTTCAATTCTAAAAAAGAAGCTATTCTTTTCTTTATAACCGATTGTATTAAAAGTTGCTGTTTGCCATACTGATATTCCTTTCTTTTTTTATTATTTTAGCATTAATTATTTAGAATGTATGAAGTACGAGAGAGAAACTGCACTTCTTATCTTGTTTGTATCCAAAATTTTAGGTGCAGTACATTTTATAAAGAAAAATATTTGTAGAACTCTATTTTAAATAATTTTTTTAAATTACTGACAAGTTCTTTTCTATTCTCTGAAGTAAAAATTAAATCTTCATGAATTATTTTATTGGGAGTATAAATTGTATATACTTCAAAATATATTGGGACACGATAAAATCCTTTTTGTTCTTGTTCATTATCAATTTCTTCTATAAGTTTTTTTAATTTTATTGAATTTTTTTTTACAAATTTTTTCTTTATTATCTTTTCTTTATCATTGATACTATATAATTATAATTTTACACTATTATCTTCAATAATATATTTTCCAAATAAAAATCTTTTATCATTTTTTAGCCTTCTTAAATTTTCGACATCTCTACTACAAAGTTTATTAGAATAATATTTTTCAATATTTGATAATTCAAAGAATTTTAAAACTTTATTTTCATCATCATATTCTTTTATTTTTAAACATTCTTTTTGTCTATATTTATCAGAGAATTTATCAAATTTAAAATATATTATAATTTTTTCTTTTTCAAAGTTTCTATTTTTCAATATATAATAATAATCGTTATAATAGCGTCCACCATCGTAATATTTATAAATTTTATGTAAATCTGAAAAAAAATCATCGGGATTTCTAATTATTTGATATTCTTTTACAGGGAATTCCTTTCTAATATTTTGTCTATGATTATCCATTCTAGTTGACAACATGATAAATGAAAAATTCAAATAAATTATAAACAGATAGTACTTTTTATTCACTTTTTTTACCACCTCCATAATTGACATTACAATTATAATTCTTTTTTACTTCTCCAAAAATTAAAAAATTTACTCTCCTTAACCTCTCCTCTTTTTATTTTAACATACAGAAATTGAATATGAAAGAAAAAATAATTATTAATTTTTTAGCATTTGTTTTATTTTAAATTTTGAAAAATTTCATCTTTTTCTATTAATTTCTCATAATTGCAAACCTCATTATATTTTTTATACCAATCTTTTACCTCTTCTTCCACTGTATTCCCAATATAATTATATTTGGTTTTTAAAATTTTTGAAATATTATTTAATGTATTTATATTTCCAAATAAGGCATAATCCTTAATTTTCAAAAAATATAAATTTTCATAGTTAAAATTTATATCATTACAATTTATTTTTTTTCTTCGTTCTGGAAACATATCATATAAAAAGTCCTGAAAATTTTTATTATAGGATTCGTTTGTCTCATGATGTTCATAACTTATGAAAATTTCAGGCAGCAAATTAGATTCACGTTCAATATAATTATTATAGGGATTACTTTTCTGACTAACCTTATTTGTATTTATAACTTCCTTTGAGGCTGCATTTTCAATTTTTTCCAGCTTATTTACTATATTATCAATAGATTTATCTTGGTTAGTTATTAGGATATAAGGATTTATAGAATTATAGTAAATTTTATATATTGTTGGATTTTCAATTTTTTCATTATTATACAATACAAAAATTTTTGAATTATTTTCTTTTTTTTCAGTAATTTCATCTAATGAATTTTTTTTGTACGAATACTCTAAGTTCTTTTTTGATATTTTATTCAAATCCTGAAAAAATTCTATTTCAAAATAATTACTTAATTCATCTCCTAATTTATATCTCTCTTCTTTCAAATTTAACTGATTTATCATTTCAGTTTTTTCAAAACTTTCTTTTATTACTTCCCTGTTATCTAGTAAAGTATATTTTGAATAATCGTAGTGAGAACTATCTAAAAATTTTATTTTTTCAATCTGAACATGCGGTATAATCTTTTTTTCACTAGAAACCTTTAATGGAATTTTTTTTATTTCCTTTTCATTATACAAAATAAATAACGGTTTTGATATTATTTCTATTAATTTTTTAATCTCACTATCTTCATAACTATCTTTAAAATTTGAAATCATAAAGACTTTATCTTTATATTCAATTTCATAAAAATATACATTATTTTCTAAAAAAGAAAGTTCTTTACTTTCAACTAGTTGAGTATAGTTTATGTTCATTTTTTCTTTGTTAAATACTGCTGTGTTTTCTATATTTCCATAGTATTCTTTTTCTTCATAACCTTTGATTTCAAATTTATCTTTCTTACCTAATTTCAGTTCTATATTTTTATAATTTTGAATATATTCGATTTTATCATTTCCAACACTATTTATAGCTTTTAAGGAAATATTATTTAAGAAATCTATATCTTTTTTTACATTAATCTTAAATTTTTCAATAAAAAAAGTCCCATCGTCTTCAAATGAAATATCTTCAATCTCTCCGTTGTCATAGAAATAAATTCTTCTTCTTTCTCCAATTCCGTTTATATCAATTTTTTTTACCTCTATTATTTTATTTTTTGTAAATTTTTCATAATCCAAGATTATATCATTATTTTGAATTGGAAACACCAATTTCAAAACTAGCAAATTAATAAATAGTAATATCTTTTTATTTTCCAGCATTTTTATTCATCAACTCCTGAAAAGACTTGTTCATATCCATATTTTTCTTATATGGTACTGTCATCTGATTTTCTTTTAACAAACTTTCTTCATTATACAATGCTCTAACAGGTCGATTCATTCTTTTCTGTAACTGACTTTCCACAGTCACTGTATTAAATTCGTCCTTTCTTATTCCAAAAAATATAACCAGTTCATTTCTTTCATCTACCCAATAATTATCTGAAGAATAGATCATTCCATTTTTTTCAAATGTTTCTGTAATAGAATTTTTAAAAAACTCTTGTACCTTTTTATTTTTATCATTTTTCACAATTTTCACAGCCATCCAAAGAAATTTCTGTTGTCATCTCCTCTATCATTGATCGATTCCTTTATTGCTGTTGTTACATCTGCTATCTCTTTTTTGGCTTTTCCAATATCCTCTTTCAGCTTACCAGGATTAGTCGCATACTCATCTCCACATTAATATTTGTTCTGCTATGAGTGTCCTTCATTATTTCATTAGCTTTTCCTAAGTCCCTGTTTATTGGACTTTCTTCAGCTTCTGCTATCTCAACATCTCCGACTACTGTTGAAACTTCGTATCTTCTTTGCATGGCAAGTTCTCCTATGACTTTTCTTTTCTTGTAGTAGATATTGTGGCAATATTTAAACTGAGTATGAGTATTTTATTTGATAATCATTAAAAATATCACTGATTTCAGGGTTTTCAGACACGTCCTAAAGAAAATTAGCTTTCAAATTATTTGTCCAAGATTTTAGATATATTTCAATGATATATACAGTCTTTTAAATTAAGGCTTTCGACTCATTCTTAAATTTAACAAATAAAATATTACAGCCCTTAAAATTATTATAAAAAAAATTATTATTAATGTTTGTAAAAATATTCCAATTATTATTGCTTCCTCTACTGGTGCTAAATTCCCTTCTCCATATTCATTCAAAAATTTTCTAGCTTTTAAATATTTTATTTGAGACGGAAATTTATTTTTTATTTCTTTTTCAGTTAAATTAAATTTTGCATCATTCTTATTATCAAAATTTATATAAAAATAGCCTTTGTATTTCAATTCTTCTTCACAATCAAGATAATCATAATTTTCTATTCCTACTTTTCCTACAACATATTTGTTTTCATAATTAAAAAGATCTTGTACAATAATACAACTATTATAAGTTTTTTTATTTACTATTTTTAAAAAAACTGAATTTGACTCTTCATCCCAACCAAAACTACTTAATAAATAATATTCATTTATATGCATATAGGTATTTCGAATATTTTCTTCTCTTATTACAATTTTATAAATATATAAACTACAATATATTAAAACAAACAAAAAAAGAAATCTTATATATTTTTTTATCATCTTTTACCTTTTTTTATTCTCCCTCTCTTTCATATTTTTCAAATAGTGTTTATATTCCCAGGCATCTATCTTATTTAAATTATTAATTACATTCTTTTTCCCTATATTCATAGAATTTTTCAATTCATTTTTTATTTTCTAATTTTTCAATATAATCGCTTTTTAAAATAACTCTTTTTATTTCACTTATTAAAAAACTTTTATACCTTCTTTTTTATTATTTGAATCATAAGAATCCAAAAATAAGTAATTACCTGAAATTTTTAATATTTTTCCAATTGAAATTGCATCATCCTCCAAATGATAAATTCCAATTTTACTTTTTATATTTTTTAAAAATTCAATCATTATTTTTTCTTACCTCCTCTTTGTATCCATCCTTTTTTCTTTTCTCCACCTTGATCTCTTTGTTTTCTAGCCTTCCCTTTTTCATGCTTATTTTTTGTATTTTTATCTTCTGAAATTTTTGTATGTTCCGCCTTATATACAACATTACTAATTTTTTTAACTACCCAAGCTCCACCATTCCAAATCCATTTTAATCCATCACTAGCCTTATTTAATAAATATTGTGCATTTTTTTGTGCAGTTTTTAAATCAGGATATGATCCTATAGTCTTTCCATTTTGTTGTACTATATATGCTCCATCTATATATACAATTGTTACTCCTGCTACTATAATAAGTACATCATCTGCAACTGCAATATTACACACATTCTCCCTAAAATCAACATTGGAATAATCCTTCCCATCCGACTTGATACTGATATTTGGATTATCATCTTTGTATTTTTGAGCAAAGTATTCATTTGAAGCTCTTCCTGTGCTTTCTAGCCCTTTCTCATCTGTTCCAGTTTCTATCTGTCTGCTTTCAACTTTTCCTATTACATGGCTTCCTTCTTCAACTATTGTTCCGATAAGTCCAGCCTTTGTCGTATTCTTTGAATCTTGTGCATTGATTATTATTGTCTTAACTCTATAATCATCTACATATGCTGTCCCTGTTTTTGGTTTCCCTTTCTCATCTAATAATTGTGGAGAATTTTTAGGATCTGAAAATATGATGTTTATATCATATCCTAAATCCTTGTAGGCATCCTTAAAAATACCTGCTATTTCAGTATCTACTGTCTTACCTATCAGTCTTTCGCTCGTTATATTTTCAAGACTCTTGTCCAGTCTAACTTCTGAAAGCTGCCCAAAGAAGTTCCTGTTGTCATCTCCTCTGTCGTGAATTGACTCTTTTATTACCTATTTTATGTCATTTATTTCCTCTTTGGCTTTCCCAATATCCTCTTTCAGTTTAGCTGGATTAGTCGCATACTCAATAGTCTGGCTCTCAACATTGATATTTGTGCTGCTGTGAGTGTCCTTCGTTACTTCATTGGCTTTTCCTAAGTCCCTGTTTATTGGACTTCCTTCAGTTCTTGTAATTTCAACATTTCCAACTACTGTATTTCTTGTAATTCCTTGCTTATCTCTACTGTCTTGATTAAATCCAACATTTGTAATTTTTGGTTTTTCTGTTGAAATTCCAAGTGATCCGCCTGTTGTCTTCATTGTGTCGTGATTCTGAATATCTTTTCCGATTATCTGAACCGAATATAACTTCTTTTCTATTTCTAGTTTAATTCAGATAAAATTTTTCTATAACCCTTCATTATTTCCTCTTCTGTAAAAAATTGAGTTCCATTTGATTTATTATGCTCTTTAGATATAATCTCATTTTTACTTATATCAGTCTGTTGTATCATAGTTTTTAGTTTTATTTTATAATTTTTCCATATCTTTTTATTATCACGAATCATTTCCAATATCATGTTAATTGAAAATATATCTAGATATTTTAAATCTTTTTCAAACGCACTTATTGTTTTATCCAAAAGATGATTATCTTCTAAAGTTTTAGTTAATATATATAGAATATTCCAGTACTTATCATATTTTAAGTTTATATTTTTTATTTCACTTATTTTTGATAATATTTTTTCTACTTTTTCTTTTAACCATTTTCTTTCTTCTTTTTTTGAAATATTAAATTTCATATATTGTTCAAGATATCCTTCTCTTTGCATATGAAAATAACTCCCATTATAATGTAAAAATATTTTTTTTGCTTCACTATAGTCTTTTATAATCATTATTGTTTCATCGCTTTCCAGAATTCTCCATCTTTTATAAATTTAAAACCATTATCTTTTAAAAAATTTACTTCTTTTTGAAAATATCCACTTGCTTTCATAGGATCATGTGAAAGATAAAAAATTTTCCCTTGCTGTAATTGTTATTCTAAAAATTTTTTGTTTATT
>ERZ773267.649-NODE-649-length-22266-cov-4.423484_pt1 | contig 22266 bp, 24 predicted proteins | sample MGYA00511959_ERZ773267 | MGnify/ENA primary metagenome ERZ773267 (study PRJEB29015, sample SAMEA2738165) | human oral metagenome | biome: human oral; feature: human-associated habitat; material: saliva | place: China | collected 2240 ... | reverse complement strand
GCTTCTATTTTCGAAACACCAAAATCAAATTTTCTTTCATAAGCACCTCTCAATCCGAGTAATTCCGAGAGCTTATAACTTTTCATAGCTGAATCTCCTGCATTGGCATTGAATGAAGCTTAGCATTTTTATATAAAATCCCTTTTTTTGCGCCCATATATTGAATTACTGATGTTGAATTTGCGCTGGCGAATAAAATACTTTCTTTAATATCAGCACCCTGAGCCCACTGGCTCACAAAGCCTGAACCAAACGCATCACCAGCACCAGTCCTATCTATTGACGGTACGTCTTCATACATTCCAGCACGAATAATTTTGCCATCAGAAGCTGCCCAAACACCATTCGCTCCATCTGTTAAAATTGCAACTTCCACAAAACTACAAGCATTTCGAACCAGCTCTTCAGCAGAAACTCCCTCAAAAATTAAACTTGCTTCCTCTTTATTTACAATTAAAATTTCAACATCTTGAAGTAGAGTTCGAACTTTTTCAGGCTCTTGGAGTTCTTTATTGCCAGGGTTCCATGCTATTCTTGCGCCTTTTTTTATAGCTTCTTTAAAAATTTTTAGGAGTGCATCAAATCTGCCAGATAAGTTCGAAACATAAACCCAATCGAATTCACCATATTTTAATTCAAAATTATCAGCATAAATATGTTCTGACGCACCACGATAAGTTAAAATTGTTCGTTCACCATTTGGCGCTAAAATAATAGTTGAATAATCTGTATTAAATCTTTTTGAAAATTCAACACGCGAAGTATCGATAGATTCTCCATCGAGCATTTTTAAAATTTGTTCACCCGAAGAATCCTCTCCAACCACACCCATAAAACTTGAAATCAGACCTTGTCTCGCAAAAGTTGTTGCAGCATTAGTAGCACCACCACCACTCGAAATATAAATATTTTGAATATCAATTTTCGAACCAAGCTGGAATTCAACTACATCTTGGTTCTCTGCCATTGAAACCAAACGAAATTCAGGTGAATTGCTCAAAAAAACATCCTGAGTAGCCGCTCCAATTGAAAGAATTTTTGGCAAATTCACTTTTAAATTGCCCCTTTTCGGTTAATCTCAGCCTCCATCTGCTTGTAGCTTTGTTCAGGATTTTGTGAATTCATAATTGCTGAGCCAACATTTACGACATCAACACCAGATTGCGTCAAATTAAAAATATTCGAAAGATTAGCTCCACCATCCCAGCCAATCTCAACATTACTGTTAATCTCTTTAATTAAGCGGATCTTCTCGAGCTGCATCATACTTGCATGACCACCCATTTCGCCCAAATTTCCGCTAAAAATCAAAATATGCTCAGCCGCCTGAATTGCTGGCGCGACAGTTTCCGGAACAGTTGAACGAAGCAAAGCTAAACCAGGTTTAATCATCGTTTCGTTTTTAAGCCTTTCGAAAATTGGCACCAAATCTTCCTCAACTTCGGCATGAAAAATAACCATATTCGGGTTAAGTTGAATAATTGTATCAATATGTTCGCTTGGGCGAGCGACCATCATATGAATATCGACCTTCCATTCTTGAGGCCACCAAATTTGCGTTTCGGGTAACGTTAAATTAGGCGCAAATTCGCCGTCTGTTACATCAATATGAACTCTCTCAGCAAAAGGAAAAATTGTCTCAACCTGAGCTTTATATTCATCTGGATTGGTTGCTAAAATTGCTGGTACTATTATTGACATCTATACCTCATCAATCTGTTTATTTCTTCTTACAAATCTTGGAGCAGCTGCAAATGGAGTTTTCAGCCAAACATCAACCGTTTCTTTCCACTTAGCTTCAGCTTCATCTTTATCAAAAACGCGGGCTGGTAAACAAATTATATTACTGTCATTATCATTACGGGTCCATTTAGCTTCTTCTGGTTCCCAAACAACAGATGCACGAATACCTTTAAAACGATTTGCAGCCATTCCCATCCCTTGAGCACCGCCACAAATTAAAATCGCTCTCGGATCATATTTTTCATTAGCTCGTATTTTCGAAACCGCCACGCGAGCGAATTCAGGAAAATCATCATTTGGGTCATACTCAAAACCACCGATATCTTCGACATCGTATCCGCCCTCTTTTAAGTATTTAAAAACTTTCTCTTTTAAGTAAAAACCCCTGTGATCTGCGCCAAGAAAAATCTTCATTTCACTCCTTAAATATTAGCTGCAACATCTGCAACAATTTCTACTAATCTGTTAGAATATCCCCATTCGTTATCATACCAAGCAACAATTTTAACCAAATTTCCACCAACAACATTAGTCAATTCAAGGTCGACAATAGAGCTGTGGGAATTTCCTTTAAAATCCGTAGATACAAGCGGCTCTTCAGTTACAGTTAAAATACCTTGATAAAAAGGATCAGCCGCAGCACGCTTAAATACTTCATTAATTTCTTCTTTCGTGGTATTTCTTTTCAGAACAGCAGTAATATCGCTTAGCGAAACTACCGCAGTAGGAACACGCACAGAAAGACCGTCAAATTTACCAACTAAAGAAGGAATAACTTTTGTGGTTGCAATTGCCGCACCGGTTGTTGTTGGAACAATATTCTCAGCCGCAGAACGGGCTTCTCGCAAATCTTTTGCAGGAGCATCTAGAATTCGCTGGCTTGCAGTGTAAGAATGAACTGTTGTCATCAAAGATTTTTCAATTCCAAATTCTCGTTCAAGAATTGCCATAACAGGAGCAATGCAGTTTGTTGTGCAGCTCGCATTCGAAATAATATCATCTTCACGAGTGAGCTCATGCTCATTTACACCAAGCACAATAAATTTTGCACCTTCACCTTTTGCAGGAGCTGAAATTACAACTTTTTTAGCGCCGGCATTAATATGCGCTCGAGCTTTTTCTGGTTGAACAAATAATCCAGTCGCTTCAATAACAACATCAACACCAAATTCTTCCCAAGGCAAAAGTGCTGGGTCTTTTTCCGCTAAAACACGAATTTGTTTTCCAGCAACAAAAATCGAATTATCATCATAAGAAACGTCATGATGATAAGTTCCATAAGTTGAGTCATGTTTTAAGAGATGAGCTAGGGTTTTTGTATCTGTTAAATCGTTGATAGCAACAACTTCAATGTCATCTCTTTCGAAAGCTAATTTAAAAGCATTGCGACCAATTCGCCCAAATCCATTAATTGCAATTTTTTTAGACATTTCGTCTCCTTTTTTATTAAATTTCCTACAACTATTTTAGCATAAACGCTTTCAAAAATCCAGATTTAAAATCGTTGACTTTTGATTAAGCTTATGCTAGTATTATTGTGTTGATATAAAAATCAGCAAATAGTAAATTTCAAAAAGAATTTTCGAATAAAAATCAAAAAATATTTTAGAAGCTACGATAGTCCTGAGTAAGACTTAAAATTACTCATTTTTAACATAAAGGAGAATATGAAAAAGCCACAAAGTAAAAAAGATATTGTAATTATTTCATCAATAATGTTAGCTTTTATATGGTTGACTATGTTAACTGGATTATTTATTTGGCACTACAAAGGCTCTGAAGAAAATTATTGGAATACAATGGTTGAAGTACATAGTAATAGAGATAAAATAATAAAACTTGAAGAAAAAAAATAAGTAAAAATCTTTAGCAAAAAAGACATTCGCCCGAATGTCTTTTTATTTTTTCTATTTCTCGTTGGATTTTCTCGCTTTAATCGCCTCTGCATTTTTAATCGGCTCTAAATCACCCCTTTGGCGAAGTTGTGAACGGAGCTTAATCCTTGCATGCGAAGTTTTTACTAGCTCCAACCAATCAATTTTTGGCTCAGAATTTTTTCGCGTCAAAACCTCAACAACATCACCTTTTTCAAGTGGCTTATCAAAAGCATGAATTTTCTCATTAACCCGAAAAGCATAAGCATGTTTACCAATATCGCTATGCACCATATAGGCAAAATCAAGCGGTAATGCGCCTTCTGGTAGATTATAAATATCACCTTTTGGTGAATAAACAAAAATTCTATCACCAAAAATATCAATCTGAAGCTGCTCTGGGTCAATTTCCTCGCCATCTCTTAAGCGTTGCGCCACATCTTGAAGCTGAACAATCCATTGCAATTCATTCGAAAGCCCGCCATTGCCCTTAACTTCACTCCGCTTTTTCGAAGTAGCTCCAGAAATGTAGTCTTTGCTCGATTTCTGCTCATGATAATGGAAACTTGCCGCCAAACCACGCTCGGCAAATTCATGCATATCGCGAGTTCGAATCTGAAACTCTGCAATCAGTTTTGAAGGAGTAATTACTGTCGTGTGAAGTGACTGATAGCCATTTGGCTTTGGCATTGAAATATAGTCCTTAATTCGCTCAATCATTGGTTTATAAATTGAGTGCAAAATCCCCAGAACACGATAGCAATCATCTTTCGAATTAACAATAATCCGCAGAGCCATCAAATCATAAACTCGGTCAATATCACCTTTTGTCTTTTTTAATTTTTTATGAAGCGAATAAACACTTTTTACGCGGCCAGAAATTTCAAAATCTAAACCAGCCTTTTTCAATTCCTGCTCAACCTCTTCTCGAACTTTTCCTAGTTTTCGTGTGCTTTTGCCAAGGCGCTTTCTAATTTCATTTTCGAGTCGCTTATATTCTTTCGGATTCAAGTAGAGAAAAGCCTGCTCTTCCATTTGCATTCGAACTCGTCCCATTCCTAATCGGTCAGCAATTCGCGCAAAAACATCCAAAGTTTCACGAGCGATTTTTTTCTGTTTTTCGGGCGACATATATTGCAAAGTTTGAACATTATGCAATCTATCAGCCAACTTAATAATAACCACTCGCACATCTTGCCCAACAGCAATCAATAATTTCGAAAGGTTGTCTTTAGTTTGAGGTAGATAGGTTTCAAGATCACCCATTCCAGCACGTGCTTTACCAACCTTAGTCACACCATCAACCAAAAACGCGATATCGTCATCAAAATTTTCAGCAATTTCATCAAGGGGAGTTTCAGTATCTTCAACAACATCATGCAAAACACCAGCAACAACCGTATCAATATCCATACCCCATTCAACTAAAAAGCTAGCCACTTTTAATGGGTGCGTTATATATTCTTCACCAGATTTTCGCATTTGGCCTTTATGTTTTTCGGTAGCAAATTCAATAGCTTTTTCTAGTCTTTTTATATCTTCCGCCGAATAAAACGGTTTTGCAATTCTCAAGAGTTCTGCCTTTTCCATATATTAATTATACACTTTTTTTGATAAAAATAAAGCTTTTCCATTTTTTAGCAGAATTTCACTAAATAAAAACTGAGTATTTTCACTCAGTTTCCAATTTATTTATAACTATTTTTCGTTCCAGCGAACAATCGATTCTGCAATAACTTCTTTCGCTTCTTCTATGTCGCCAAATTTCTCAACTTTTGTTGTGCCAGCTTTTTTCAAATCTTTGTAGTGATTAAAGTGAAATTCAATCTGTTTAATAAGTTGCTCTGGTAAATCAGCCAAAGTTTTATAAGCGTTTCCAGTATCACGGTCGTCAGCAGGAACGGCAATAATTTTGTCGTCAACTTCTCCATCATCAACGAATTTCATTACACCTAATATTCGTGCTTCTAGGAAAATTCCAGTTGTAAGTGGATCATTTGTAATAAGTAAAACATCAAGTTCATCGCCATCTTCATCCAAAGTTTGCGGGATAAAACCATAATTAGTTGGCTTCGCAAAAGCTTTTGGCTCCACGCGGTCAAGTTGCATTACAGCCAAATCACGGTTCCATTCAATTTTATGAGTTGAGCCAGTTGGAATTTCCACCACAACATTAATAATTCCATTTTTATAATCACCAGGAGTTAAAATTTTATTAAAATCTGCCATATTTTCCTTTCTTTTATTCTTTAATTTTAGCAAAAAAACTTTAAAAGTTCAACCGCTAATCACGATTAGCAAGCTTGACTAAACTATCTTCTACCGTTTTTCGAGTTCGATGGCGAGTTTGAGTTTTAGTTTTAGCTTTCGAATTCTGCTTAATATTTTTTGATTTTTTAGAAGATTCTTTCGATTTTTTTCCGCCTGTTACATTTTTTAAAACTGGCGCTCGCCCTTTACTTTTTTGAATCTCAACTTTCGAAACCTTAACACTAGCAAGTCGTGCAAACATCATCTTTCCTGCGGCAGTTTGAAGCGAACGAATAAATTCAACTTCACTAATCGTGCCAATCAATCCTTCGCCGTTCTCAACTACAACCATTGTACCATCTGGTAAATGCCCAATTCCTTGTTTTTTCTCATTACCTTTTTGAGTAATTTCAAGCATAATTTTTTCGCCTGGTAAATAGTCTGCACGAACTGACTGAACCAACTCATTAATATTTAAAACTTCAATTCCCTCAACTTTTGCAACTTTATTCAAGTTGTAGTCTGCCGTTAAGATATCAGCATTCATTTTTTTGGCTAGCGAAATCAAACGATTATCTACCCCTTCTTCTGCAGAATTTCCATCCGCCAAAATGCTTACAGTTATTTTTTCTTCATTTTGAAGAGCCGAAATAATATCCAAGCCATATCTTGCACGAACTCGTTTTTCATCATCGCCACCATCCGCCAAAATTTGAAGCTCACCGACTACACTCCGCGGAATCAGAATATCAAAATTAATAAATCCAGTTCTCGCTACTGCTAAAAATCGGCCATCAATTAAAATTGATGTGTCAACTAGTACTTGTTTTTTTGCTTTTGAGATTAATGGTTTATCATTTTTTAGATCGAACCAAAGTCCACAAACGATAGATAAAATTAAAAATAGTAAAATTGTTTCCATACTTTCCTTTTATTGTAAATATTTAATTAAAGCCTCTCGCAAATCACGAACAGACGTTACTAGACTATCTTTTGAAGATTTTTTTGGAGCAAGAACATTGTTAAATCCAAGTTTCTTCGCTTCAGAGATTCTTCTTTCAGCTTGAATCACTGTTCGAATTTCACCACCCAAGCCAACTTCACCAAAAACTACTACACCATCAGATAGTTTTCGCTTTGCCGCCGCCGAAGCAATCGCCATCGCAACAGCTAAATCTGCCGCACGATCATCAAGTTTAAGCCCACCAACCACATTTATGTGAATATCTTTATCACTTAGATCAAGTTTAGTTCGTCGCTGAAGAACTGCGATCAATAAATTAAGGCGATTTATATCAAATCCGCTCGCTGCTCGCTTTGGATACCCAAAATTTGAGGTTGTTACTAAAGCCTGAATCTCAACCAAAATCGGGCGAGTTCCCTCTAGAGTTGCCATAATTATTGAGCCATCCGTATTTTGGCGCTCAGCTAAAAGTGCCGCCGAAGGGTTTTCTACAATTTTCAAGCCATTATCAACCATTTCGAAAATCGCCGCCTCGCTAGTTGAACCATAACGATTTTTTACCGCCCGCACAACTTTAAAGCCACCGTATCGGTCACCCTCAAAATTTAAAACTACATCGACTAGATGCTCAAGCGTTTTTGGTCCAGCGATTGAACCTTCTTTTGTAATATGGCCAACCAAAATAACAGCCGTTCCAGAACTTTTTGCTGCTTGGATTATTAAATTAGAAGAATTCGTAATTTGCGAAACCGTTCCCGGTGCGCTCGAGATTTCTTCCATCGCCAAAGTTTGAATTGAGTCAATAATCACTAGGTCAAAGCCGCCCTCACGAATTGTTGCTGAGATATCATCAGCTGAAGTTGAGGCAGCAAATTTAAGATTTTTGGCTTTAGAAGCACCAAGCCTTTTTGCACGTAATGCTACTTGTTCTGCCGATTCTTCACCTGAAACATACAAAACATTTTTCGAACCAGCAATAAAAGCTGAGATCTGCATTAAAAGCGTAGACTTTCCGATTCCAGGCTGTCCCGCAATCAAAAGCACTCCTGCTAGCAAAATTCCACCGCCTAGAACAATATCAAGATCTCTTATACCGCTCGAAATTCTTTCTTGTTTTTTTTCAGAAATAACTTCATTCAAATCTTGCACATTCAAAATACGACCAGTTTTCACACTTTTACTGATTGCATTTTTTCCTAATGCTTCTTCAACTTGCTCAACCAAGGTATTCCAATGGCCACAGTTTTCACATTTTCCCGACCATTTAGGATAAGAGGCTCCACAATTTTGACATACAAATTTTGTTTTTAACTTCGCCACAACTAATATTTTATCACAATAAATCTTTTTTGAAAACTATAAACTTGGTGAATTTAAATTTGAATTTATACTTTTATAGAGTTCGTTTTGTTGAACCGAAACCTCATTAAGTTCATTTATTTTCGAATTATAACTATTCACTAAATCATTAATTTTCAGCCTTGAAGTTTCAAGATTTCGAATTCTTCGCAATAACTTTGCACGGTCAGCGTTAAATTCTGCTTGAGTTTCATACTTTCCAGTTTTAGCATCATTATTAAACTCAGCAATATCTTCCTCCAATTCTTTAGAATTTTCAGAGTATTTTTTTGTAGATTGTTCAATCTCTGGCTTCATTTTTTCAAGCTCCGTAGTTAAAGCTTCTGATCGGTTCTTTAAATCTTTAAAGTTTTTATTATAACTTTGATAGATCTTAGCAATTTCCCTACGATTTTTAAAAAACTTAGCATAATGTTCTTCGAGCTCTTTCGAAATTTCCAGCTGCTCAGTACCAATTAAGGAATGGAGTTCATTAATTCTCTCACCAGGCTCAGTCCGATCATAAGATTGCATCAACTTTTCGAAATCTACATCTTTAACCCTCTCATACTCAGCATTAAGCAGTTTACCAATCTTATCTCGTTCACCCAAACTCATTCGCTCCCAAATTGCATGCAAAAGCTCGTGAGCCGCCGTCACCTCTTTTATACCATCAAGTTTCGAGTTTTTTACATCATAAAGATGAATTTTACCCAACTTATAACACCCCAAAATTGCTGAATCTTCTTCACGATTTTTGCAATTTTCATTAAATTCCTCCGAATCTTCAACCTTTGGGTTAGAAGCGTAAAAAATTGTCTTAGCATTAGTGGTTGGTTTAATTTTATTTTCTATTTTTAAAATTTCAGAATCTGGCTTATAATTTTGTGCTGCAAAATAATCACGGATCCCGCGCTGATTAGATAACACAAAAAATGCTGCACTACCAAGAATAGCAATAACGACTAAAGTTCGAGCTACTCTCCAAAAAGTTTTATGTTGAAAAATCATATCATAACCATTATAATATTTTTATGAGAAAAAAGCAAAGTATTTTTCGAAGAAGGAGAATTTTTGGTTTATTTTTTATAGCCATAATTGCAATTGCATCAATTTTAACAAATCCAGATTTTTGGCAAACTTCAAAACTAAATTCAAATAAAAAATCAGATTTTCAAACTTCTTTAACTGATTTAAACTCACTTGAAGTTAAAGGTCGTTCACCAAAAACTGGTTATTCTCGCGAGCAATTTGGTAAAGGATGGGCAAAAGATTCTAGCGGTTGCGATACACGAAATCGTATTTTAAAACGTGATTTAATAAATATCGTAGAGAGTCCAGATTGTAAAATTTTAAGCGGAACCCTAAAAGACCCTTACACTGGCAAAGAAATTAATTTTTCACGCAAGCAAAATGCTTCTGCTGTTCAAATAGACCACGTCGTTGCACTTTCTGATGCTTGGCAAAAAGGCGCCCAACAATTTTCGAAAGAAAAACGAATTGAATTTGCGAATGATCCACTAAATCTTTTAGCTTCAGACGGCCCAGCTAATCAGCAAAAAGGTGATTCTGATGCCGCCTCTTGGCTTCCTTCAAATAAAGATTTTCGCTGTGAATATATTTCTCGTCAAATTTCAATCAAGAAAAAATACTCAATTTGGGTAACTACCTCTGAAAAATCAGCAATGAAAAATATTTTGCAAAATTGCTAATCAGTAATTTCAAACCAATCAAACTTTTTAAAATTCTCGCCCTCAACTATTGCCGCAGCAAGCCGCATCTCGCTATTTTTTATATTATTTTTATAAGCAAAAAATTCTGCTGCAAATCGCATTTGATCCAATTTATTCTTTGAAATTGCAGCCTCTCCACCACCAAAATCATTATTTTTTCGAAATTTAACCTCTGTAAAATAGTAATTTTCACCGTATTTCGAAACAATATCAATTTCACAAAATTTTGTTCGCCAATTTCGCGCCAGAATCTCGTGTTTCTCTTGCTTTAGAAATTCCGCTACAAAATCCTCAGCTTTATCACCAAGCTCTTTTGTAGTAATTTTTTCAGCTTTCTTCACCTTAAAGGTATTCATGTTCTTATTTTTAGATTTTTCTAAGAATTCCGCTATTGGCTTAAAACTTTTGCGATGGATTTTACTCACTCCAAATTCAGACAAAGCTGCCCTATGTTTTGGTGTTCCATATCCTGCGTGATTTTCAAAGCAAAAAGGCGCAAACTCAGGTTTCTTTGAAAGTTCTGCCATAAAATTATCCCTCGCAACTTTTGCGCAAATTGCAGCCGCAGAAACGCTTGAAATTAGTAAATCAGCCTTTTTAAGAGTGGAGGCATATTTTTCAAGTGGCGTGCCAGCCAAGAAATTTACAGTGCCATCAATTATAATTTCATTAAATTTGATATTTTGTTTTTTACATTTTATCTGCACTTCCTTAACAGCTCGCCTTGTTGCAAGTTTTAAGGCAGCGCTCAAGCCAATTTTATCAAGCTCATCGTTCGAAACCCAACCTAAGCCAATAATTGCAGAACTTTTAGAAATCTCTGCCGATAGCTTTTCTCTCTGCTTTTTTGAAAGAGCTTTCGAATCTGTTAGCCCTTTAATTTTAGCACCATTCAAAACGCAAGCGCCCACAACCAAAGGCCCAGCCCACGCTCCACGACCAACTTCATCAATCCCGAGAATCATTTTATTTCCTAAATACATGAAAATTACAATAAGAATCAGTTTTTAACTATTTTAACGAATATCTATGTAAACATACTAACAAAAAAATATGCCTTAGTCAATAAACTTGATTTTTAGGAGGTGATGTAATTAAAACTATAAAAAGCATAATTGCAATTATTGAAGTTGTTACAATTATTGCAGTGACTGGGCTGATATTTTTAATGGTGTTTCTTGCAGTACCTACTCTTAGGCGATCTCAAAGATATACGGCAAGAAAAAATGATGCCCGTAATCTTTTAGCTGCAATTATTCAATTTAAGACTAATAATGGCGGCAAGGTTCCCTTTAATGAAAATAACGATGTATGGACAAGACTTAAACCTTATTGGAATAAAAGCCAATACTTAAATGATCGTCCTAATGGTCATATCGACGACTTCGGCTCCTTTAATTCTACCACAACTCAAATTGCTACATATAGTAGACTTGATAGTGATTAGCGTAGGCCGGACAGTTGGAATATCGTTCTTGGCACGGTTTGCAAAAAAGCGATAGTGACGAGTACTATTTAAAATATGGCGGTTCTGTTCCAGCTAAGGCTATTATTGTATTGGTAGAGCTTGAGGGTGTTCACACTAATAGTGGCTGGGAGTACTGCATAGATTCAGAAAGTAATTAAAAATAGAAGAATAATCATTCTTCTATTTTAGTCTTTTTGCATTTTAGTTGGTTTTTAAGGATATCTCGTACCCAAAAAATAGTTTTGAGCTCTTCGCTAATATGCTGCTCTTCCGCTCCAAAATCCAAATAATGTGCACTTGCTACTTCAATATTGTCGATATAAATCGTTAGATGTTGATTACCTATTCCGAAATCACCTACATTAAGGTCCTCGCTTAAAATTTCATATCTTCCATCGGAATATAATTCCCAGGGCTGATCATAACCTCCACCGTTATGTGCCAAATTTGGATCATAATTCTCATTCAGCTGTCCTTCATCAATGAGAGCAAGATTTGAGAAATCTAGATCATTTATTGCTCTTTCAACATTTTCCGGCGATGATTCCAATGTATAATATTCGTCATAAGACGGTTGTTTTCGAAAACCTTTATTTGCATTAAATGCCCATTCGGCATAAGCATTATCTAAAAGATATTGTTGAGTTTTTGATTTATTTAAGTTTTTTTCCATAAGATTCCTTTGATGAGACTTTATAACCTTCGCCTAAAGTCATCTCAAACTCTAGGATAATATAATAACATAATAATAAAATAAAGTCAATAGCTACAACATTTTTTTACAAAAAACAAAAATCGCCCATATTTTGAGCGATTTTCGAAAATCTTAAATTAGGTCGATTAGTTTTATATTAAAATTAAGCAAGCTCAACAGTTGCGCCAGCTTCTTCAAGTTTCTTTTTAGCTTCTTCAGCTTCATCTTTAGAAACTTTTTCTTTAACTGGTGCTGGAGCACCGTCAACGATAGCTTTAGCTTCACCAAGTCCAAGACCTGTGATTTCTTTAACTGCTTTAATAACAGCAACTTTTTGCGCACCAGCGTCTTTCAAAGTAACTGTAAATTCTGTTTTTTCGTCAGCAGCGTCAGCAGCGCCAGCAGTAGCGGCAACAGCAACAGCAGCTGGTTCAATTCCGTATTCCTCTTTGAGGTATTCTTTCAATTCGTTAGCTTCAAGAATAGTCAATTTTACCAATTCTTCAGCCAATTTTTTAATGTCAGCCATTTTCGACTCCTTTAAAAATTTAAGTGGTTAATATTCTAAAATAAATTAATTGGTTGCTTTTCGAAATTCCAAATCTTCGTTTGTAAGACCACCAGCAATCGCGTTGATTGGCGAAAGAAGTGTATCCACAATTTGACCAATAAGTTGATCTTTGCTTGGAAGTTCTGAAAGTGTCGTAACAGTTGCAGTATCCATTACATCACCATTGTCAGCAAACGCACCAACAAGTTTCATTTCTGGGTGATTTTTTGCAAATTTACCCAAAACTTGCGCAGCAGCAATCTCATCTTCGCTTGAAATTGCGTAAACGAGTTGACCTTTTAGTGCAGAAGTGTCAGATTCTTTCAAAGCTTCAACTTCTTGCATCGCAACTCGCACAAGGCGGTTTTTAACAACTTTGATTTGAACACCAGCCTCGCGAGCTTCTTTTCGAAGTTCTTGAAGGTCGGCAACTGTCAAACCTTTATATTCAGCAAAAGCTGTCATTTTTGCGTCTTTAAGAGCGGCGCTTAATTCAGCAACCAATTGGTTCTTTTTATCGCGTGATAATGCCATAAAAACTCCTTTTTTGGTTAATATTCTTCGACCTAATTGTTAAGATTCTGGCGTTTTGAAAGCCTCCCTTCAAAACTCGTTGGCAGATAGAAAAAGTATTCCTCGGTAGCAGATTAAGCCTAGCTAACGCGAGGCGGCTACTGTCTCTGGCAACTTGTTTTATTTTAGCACAAAAAAACTAAAATTTCAAGCACTTTAAGCTCAAAAATCTTGCAAAAATGTCTAACTCTATTATTGACAAGCTAGAATATTTTTGCTATAATTTAACAGTTATCACTTATTGAAAGTTTATTTTAGATACGATGGATATAAAGAGGACGAAGAAGTATTCATCGAGGATATTGAAAGATAACGCAATAAATGATAGCTAAAAACCACCTCCGAAAACAGAAGTAGTTCTTTGCTTAAGTAGTTTCATAAACTATTGGGGTAGTTTATGAAATGAATCACATCTCCACAGTGAGATTAACTATTTATTACGGTTACGCTATCCTTGCGTAGCCTTTTTTTACTGCATAAAATTAGACACCTCCAAACCCAAAAGCAGAATAAACTCCAACATAATATTAACTGCACTACTATCGTTTTTAACCACCACTGAGTTTTTTCATAGTAAAATAAAATGTTTAAAATCTAAAAATTCTAAGAGTAACTCTCGCCAACTTTTCTAAAAAATGTTATAATTAAATTATTATGAAAAATTTAAAAAAGCTTGATTTCAAAAAATACTTTAAAGAAATTCTTAAAAAATATTTGTCTAAAAAATCACAAAAAAACGTTATAAAATACGCAAAAATTGGTAAAAAAATCATTCAAAGTAAAGCCACTTTTTTGATATTTTCAACGATTTGTATTTATTTATTGGGAGCTTTTCTTACAAAATATATTTTAAATCTTCAATTTGGTGGCTGGGAAAAAGCTAACGAATTTCTTTCGAAAAATCCAAAAATTGCCGAGTATAGCCAAATTGTAATAATTTTAGTCAGTTTTTTGTTTGTTGGAATCTTTCGAAACTGGCGAATTTCAATGGGTATTTTGTTTTCACTCGCCACAATTGTGATGTATATCAATACTGAAAAAATGGCCTCACGCAATACACCGTTTTTGCCTGAAGATTTAGCGATGTCTGGCGAGGCTGGTGGATTGGCTTCAATGATTAATTTTGGGCGATTCTCGAACATGCTTTTTATGATTGTAGTAATTATAATAATAACCATTATTGTAAATAAAATTTCAAAAAAAATCTGGCATTTTAAATTTTCAAAAAAGCAAAAAATAGCGATCTTTATTCCACAAACTGCTTTAATTCTAATTTGTGCGCACTTTTTAAATTTACACACTTTAGAAATCCGAAACATTAGCGGAAAAGGTACTTTCATTAAAGTTGAAAATCTTGAAACTTCTATTGACTTTACTGATCAAGCTTATAACTACCAAACCAACGGTTTTATTTTAGCAACGATCTCCAATCTTCAAGCTAAAACTCAAAAACAGCCAGAAGGTTATTCGAAAGAAGCCGTACAAAAAATTGTCCAAAAATATAAAAAAATTGCCGAGGAGAAAAATAAAAATCGCAAAAAATTAAGTGATGAAAAAGTAAATGTCGTTTATGTGATGAGCGAGAGTTTTATCGACCCAAAGCTTGGCAAGCATCTTTATGATTATGGAAATAAAGAATCAATTCCATACACGCAAGAAATTAAAAAATCACAAAGTTCTGGCTGGGCTGCTTCAAGCGAATATGGCGGTGGAACAGCAAATGTTGAATTCGAAGCTTTAACAGGATTAAGTAATTTCTTTCTGAATTCAATTCCCTATACTTCAATTGTGTCTGCAAATAAAGACACACCTTCAATCGTGAAAAATTTTAATGAAAACGGCTACAAAACAATCGCAATGCATCCGTATAATCGTAATATGTATCGCCGCGAAGTTGTTTATCCGAACCTTGGTTTTCAAGAATATAAGAGCGCTGATAATTTCAAAAACAATTCAAAAATTGATAACTCGAAATATATCTCAGATGAATCTGCCTTTAATGAAGTTTTAGCTGAACTAAAAAATAGCCAAAAACCTGAGTTCATCCACCTCGTAACAATGCAAAATCATATGCCCTATGAAGAAAATGCTTATTCAGAACATAATTTTAGTGTTAATGCAAAAAATGGCGCAAATCCAGAAAATACAAAAACTATTCAGGCTTATCTTGAAGGAATTTCGCGTTCAGATAAAGCAATGAAGAATTTTCTTTCTGAAATTAAAAAATTAAATGAAAAAACCATTGTGGTTTTCTGGGGTGATCACTGGCCAGGAATTTACGGCGAAATGTTCGAAAAAGAATTAAATAAAAACGATATTCGCCGCACACCACTTTTTGTTTATTCGAATTTTAAAAAAGAAAAACAAGATTTAGGAACTTCAAGCTTGATTTATAATCAAATCTTAGCTTTAAATTCTTTTGATTCAAAACTTTCAGCATTTCAATACTTACTAAGTGATTTGCGAGAAAAATACCCAGCTCTCACCAAGCAGTTTATAAAAACAGATGAGAAAAGTGACATTTTAAAAGATTTCGAAATGATTGAATACGATATTTTAAGCGGAAATAAATACAGTCTCGGCGATTTCTATAAAATCAAATAATTAAAAACTCCTTCATGAGAGGAGTTTTTAAATTTTTAAAAATCTTAATTTGAAGAAGAAAAACAATATAATCCGCCAGTTTCAAGTCTTGTAAGTAAAATGAAGTTCGTTGCATTAAAAGGTTTATCAACAAATCTCCCAGCCTCGCAACCAGCATTTGAGTTATAGTAAATTTCACCAATTTCAAGATTGTCTTGGCCAACCCCTGTCCCACAATTTACTTTACTTCCACACTTTAAAAACGTGTAAAATTGCCCTGTACTTGGATCCAAAAACTCACTCTCGTGGGGCCTTAGATAGTTTTTAATAAAATTTTCAAGCTCATTATTAGTATTATAATCACTCACGTAATTACCTTTATTGTTCGTTCTCGACTCCTCTAAAATTGCCGCAATTTTTGAAATAATCTGTTTTCTTTGAGTGTCCCTCTGCGAACGCTGCAATGTCGGTAAAGCCAAAAATACCATTAGAAATATCAGGCCAGCAATCGCAAGAACTAAAACAACCTCAATAATTGTAAAACCACTATTTAACTTAAGCTTTTTCATACTCTTCAATTATAGCACACTCTCTAAAGAAGTCAATCAAAAATCGCCCAAAATTTGAGCGATTTTAATTTTATAAAAACAATTAAGTTTATTTGGCTTCTTAAGTTTTTTCTTATTTAGCTTCAACTTTTTCTTCCGCTTTTGGAGCTTCAGGCAAAGTATTTACAGCTTCACGGTCAAAAGAAACTTGTTTAAGACGAGCACTTTTACCACTTCGGTTTCTTAAGAATGAAAGGTAATTTCGGCGAACTTTCGAACGGCGAACAATTTCAATCTTTTCAATTAACGGATTGTGAAGAAGGAAAGATTTCTCAACTCCAACACCGCTAGCAATTTTCCTAACAGTAATTCGAGAAGTATGTGATTTCTTGCGGTCAGTTCGAATAACTACACCTTCGAAAATCTGGATTCGCTCTTTATTACCTTCTTTAATTTTTTGGTGAACGCGAACAGTATCGCCACTTTTAATATCAAGAACGGCTTCTTTTTTCTGTGCGTCATTAACTTTTTTGATTAACTCAAAACTCATATTTTCCACTCACTTTTAAATTTAATATATACAATCAAGATTCATTATATCATACTTTTTAGTTTTTGTGAAGAGCTAAATTACACGATTTACTTCTTCAATAGTTGTATCACCACGAAGTGCCGAAATCACGCCCTGCTGTAAAAGGGTTAACAAGCCATCTTTGCGAGCTTGAGCCTCAATAGCTTCAGTTGAAATCACGCCTCTTTCACCGCGTAAAAATGCTGCGATATTATCATTCACAACCATCATTTCCATAACCACAATTCGCCCCTTATAACCAAACGGACTATCTTCTGAAGCTACCGGTTTCCAGAGTTTAAAATCTCCAGAAATATCTTGCGGGAGTTTTTCAGCTGGGACACCTTCAAGAACGTTTCGAACCCATTTTTTAGTTGCTTCATCTGGGATATATTCTTTAGCATTTTTGTCGAGCTTTCGAACAAGTCGCTGAGCAATCAAAAGTCGAATCGCGCTCGAGAAAATTGGATTCATACCAATCATATCAATCATACGCGAAAAAGCCGCACTCGTTGAATTGGCATGAAAACTTGAAAGCACCAAGTGGCCCGTAATTGAAGCCTGAATTGCAGTTTTTGCCGTGTCATTGTCACGAATCTCACCAACCATTACAACATCTGGGTCGAGACGTAAAACAGAACGTAATCCGTCAGCAAAACTAGCGCCATGCGTTGTGTCAATCGGGATTTGTGAAATCCCACCAATACCATATTCAATTGGATCTTCAAGCGTAATAATCTTACGATCAAGCGTGTTTAAGGCATTAAGCATAGAATAAAGAGTTGTTGACTTACCAGAACCAGTTGGACCAACCATCAAAACCATTCCACGCGGGTGCGAAATAATCTCATCAATTTCAGCTCGCTCTTTTGGTGCAATTCCAAGTAAATCAAGCTGAAGCATACTTTCATCAAAGTTAAACAAACGCATCACCGCATCCATTCCATACATTGTTGGCACAGTTTCGACACGCAAATTTAAAAGATGAGAAGTTCCGTCACGATAAATATCCTTCTGCATATGCCCAGATTGTGAAGTTTTTGAAGCACTCGACACTCCCGCTCGCGAAGAAAGTTCACCCATAATAACACGGTACCGATCTCGCCCAAGCTCAGCAACTGGGTGAAGCGCACCATCAACACGCATCCGGATTCGAATCGTCTGGCGTTGATTTTCGATATGGATGTCACTTGCGCCAAGCCTATCTGCTTGATCGATTAGATAATCAAAAACCTGATCGGAAGCAACATTTGCCAAAGTTTGACTAACCTTCTCTAAAGTAGCACTATCACCCTCACCAGCAATTTCAATATCGTCATAAACAACCTTTTTTGGCGGGTCATAACGCCGCATAATATTCTTCCATGCACTTTCAGAAACCAAGAAAAGCTCAAGAGTCTTGCCTTCATCTTGATATTTTTTACTCAATTTTTGAATAACTGAGCGTGGAGTTAAACTGGTTATCAAAACTCGCCAAGGCTTGTTTTCATCAATATCACCAATTTGGAGTGGCGCCAAAAACGCCCGATACATCTGCTCATTTGTAAAAAGATCTCTTGCGAGAGGAAAAATATCTTCGAAATCTCGCGTATCAAGATATGTTAGTCCAAGGATTCTAGCCCGCTGCTCAGTCGCTTCTTCTTCCTTTTGCCTACGCATTAGCTGAACTTTATTTTCTTCCATTAACTCAATTTTACCACAAGCACTTTATTTTTTCAATCAAAAATGCTAAAATATTCTCATCGCTTCAAGCGAAATTTTTAGAATAGAGGTAAAAAAATACACCTTAAAAAATCTTTAGAGTATATAGTTCTGGCAAGTAGCCGAGATATTCAAAAACTCAAAAATACCGAGATTCCAAAACTTGATTGGAATTCATATCTTCAAATCGAAGGTGAAATCATAGTTGAAATTGGCGTAATTCAGCCACATTCTGCTTTTATGAAAATTTGCACCATTAATGAGTTTTATGATGCCAATTTTCACCCAAATACGGCTTCAATAGAAGTCAAAAAAGAATACTTGGAAGATTCTTATAACTTTAAGCTGGAAATCGGAGAAGTTTCGAAAGAAGTAGAAAAATACACTTTCGAACTTCTCGGTCATACCTTTTCGCTTCTGAATAATAGAAGCTAATCTTGAGCCTTTGGGCTCTTTTTATTTTTTAAAAAATCTGTTAAAATAGAAAATAATGAAAAATCCTAACTCTTTCAAAAATCAAAACCGTGCACAAAATCGTGAAATTGTCGTTTTAGCGCACAATATTCGCTCAACTCATAACATTGGCGCAATCTTACGCACTAGTGAAGGCTTTGGAGTTTCAAAAATTATCTTCAGCGGATATTCACCCTTCCCAATTTTAAAGGACGAGGATTTTCAAAAAACTGGCCGTTTGCCACATATTGCACAAAAAATTAATTCACAAATTCATAAAACCGCGCTCGGGGCTGAAAAAATTGTTCCAGCTGAAATTTCTAAAGATATTTTTAAAACGATTCAAAATCTAAAAAGTCAAGGTTTCGAAATCTTTGCGCTCGAACAAAGCAAAAAATCAATTTTCTTAAAAGATTTTGTAGCCGATAAAAATGCCAAAATTGCCCTGCTTTTAGGAGAAGAAGTTGAAGGAATTTCGAAAGAATTGCTCAATTTATGCGATAGAACTCTTGAAATTCCAATGTTTGGCCAAAAAGAAAGTTTCAATGTTTCAGTTGCAACTGGAATAGCCCTTTATAAAATTGCTTGCGAATAATTATTTTTCAATTTTTGCTCGGGCTTTTTCAAGAATTTTTAATGTAACTTCTGGCGAATCCGTAAAATCTTCAGGATGTTCTTTAATCATTTTTCGAAATTCTTTAAAATTTACTAGCTTAATTTCGGCAACTTCATCGCGCGCAATCGCTAGCTCTTCAAGATTAAAATTCGTTTTTGCAGCAAAAACTTGCATAAAACGCCGTTTATTTTCTTTGGTATGAATAAAAACCTTTTCAACTTTAATGAAATCTTGAAATCGCAAGTTCAAGCCAATTTCTTCAATAGTTTCACGATGAATCGCGTCCAGATAACTTTCACCAATCTGAACATGACCAGCCGATGCCGAATTTTGCCATTTTCCAGCAAATGTAGCTTTAGAAAAAGATCGCCGTTGAATCAAAAAATCACCATCTAAATTAAATAAAATTAGTGAAACTGTTCGATAAATTCGCCCCGTAGTTTTATCAAATTCATCCTTATTAATTGCGTCAATGATTTTATCATTTTCATCAACAATTGGCAAAATTTCTTTCATCTAAACCTCATCTTCAGCAACTTCTGTGAAACTACTAAAAAAGTCATCTTTGGTTTTTTTCCATTTTTCGTCCTGACGAACCAACCATTTTTCATCATCTTTATTTAAGAGTAGGATTTTTGTAGCCTCCTCTAGGTAAATTTTACCTTGAGAGCCTTTAAGTAGAACTAGAGTACCTCGCTCCATAATCTTATGGACGAAAGTTCCCGCATCAATTGCATTTTTTGCTTCATAAACCTGACAGCCCCGCAATCTTGCAGCCGGAGCAAGAAAATTATTTGCATGCTCACCAACAGTAACCACCCAGGAAAGAGAAATCCCATCAAGCATTTTACCTATTTTTTGATGTTCAAAAGCAGAAGCTTCACCAAGCTCATTCATACTTCCAATAACTGCAATCTTCGAAGGTGCAGAAAGAGAATAAAGTGTTTGGATTGCAGCTTCTAATGCGGCCGGACTCGAGTTATAAGTATCATCAATTAAAACAGAGTCTTTAACGCCTCGCATAAAATTCATTCTACCAGGAACTGGTTTCAAACTTGCCAAACCACCTACAATTTCTTGCGGACTCAAACCAAGCTTAATAGAGACCGCTACCGCACCAGTAATTGGTCTGAGAGAATGCTCGCCAAAAACTTTTGCTCGAACATTAATTTCACCATATTCTGGGGTCTGAATTTTACCACTAAAGCCATCAAGCAAAGAGAAATTATTAGCTATAAAATTATAGTCGGCTCCACCAACCGAGCTATAAGTTGCAATATTTGAATTTCGAACATATTTAAAAAAATCTGGCGAAATATCATCTTGATTTAAAATTGCCATTCTAGCAAAACTCGCAGCTTCAAGCTCTTCTTGTGCAACAGCATCAATACTCCCAAAAAACTCCATATGCTCGGGAGTAACAGAGGTAATAACTGCAATATTTGGAGCAAGATATTTGCTAAACCGTTCAATATCACCGGGGCGATCAGTTCCAAGTTCTTGAATGATAATTTGCGGCTCTTGGTCACTCGGTGATTTAATTCGCCTTCTTGCAGCTCTAAAAACTCTATGCCATTCCAAAAAATTACGAGGATTTCCAGGAAAATTTATTCCCAAAATCGCTAAAGGGGCACTCAAATGTGTATTGTGGTTCCCCTCGTGTAATCGTACACGATATTTTTGACTCAAGATAGTTGCAATTGCAAGTTTTGTACTAGTTTTTCCAACAGAACCAGCAACCGTAATTAATTTAATATCCGGATGAGTTTCGAAATATTTTCGAACATATTTTTCAAGTTTTCTTTGAATTCCTTTTTTAAACATAATCTTATTCATTATAATATAAAATCACCACTTTTTCAAGCAGTGATTTATTTGTTGATGTGTGCCCACCCTGGGCGGTTTTTGTTATTTATTTTTATTTATAAGTGTTATTTAGGGGAGAAAACAAACATCGCCCTTGATAACACATCAACTATAATGAAATTATAGCAAATGCCTCCGCAATTTTCCATAAAATAACCTTTTAAAATATTATCATTTGGCAATGTCCATGTAAATATTACAAGATAGAAAGATTTATAGTAAAAAAAATTAAAATAATGTAATATATAGGTTGAAGAATTTACGTAAAATTAGTCAAAAGCGAAATTTTTTGGTAAAATTAAGAAGATGAGTTGTACTGCAACTTTATGGAATTTTAGAACTGATAAAGTCGCAATGGCCTTCAGTGAGAAGCTGAATATAGCGCAATAGATTATGACGGCTGCGACAGATTGCAACTTGAATATCAAATTTAGAAAGAATTTAAGAGGTAACAAACATGACGAAAATATTACTGGTTGAGGATGATTTAAATATAATAGAGAGTCTAAAAGAGCTCTTGACCGCGGAAGGATTTGAAGTGATATCAGCAAATAGGCAATCCCAGGCTCTGGACTATATCGATGAAGAAAAATTCGATATGATACTCTTGGACATCTCTCTGCCGGACGGCAGCGGTTATGCGATTTGTTCCGCTGCGAGAGCAAATATAGCTACTAATAGAAACAAAGACGTACCTATAATTTTCATCACGGCATACGATGATGAAGCCAGCGTTGTAAC
>ERZ773267.647-NODE-647-length-22285-cov-12.231219_pt1 | contig 22285 bp, 21 predicted proteins | sample MGYA00511959_ERZ773267 | MGnify/ENA primary metagenome ERZ773267 (study PRJEB29015, sample SAMEA2738165) | human oral metagenome | biome: human oral; feature: human-associated habitat; material: saliva | place: China | collected 2240 ... | reverse complement strand
ACAGTAAAAATATTTTTGCAAATGTGAAAATTAACTACGGAGATGTTTTAACTATAAATGAAAAAATTGACAAATTTAATCAATAAATACGCAGCAACTATTTCAATGTTGTGCTTAGTGATTATTTGGCAAGGAGTTGGTAATCTCGGTTTACTTCCAAAATATATCATACCTACACCAGTTGAAATAGTAAAAGCTTTTATAAAAAACTACGAACTATTAATATTTCACAGTAAAATCACCCTACTCGAAGCTATTATAGGTCTATTCCTAGGGATAGTCATAGCATGGCTTCTTGCTTTAATTATGGATAGTATACCAATATTTAATAAATCTATCTATCCACTTCTTGTACTGACTCAAACTATACCAACTATTGCGATAGCACCTATACTTGTTTTATGGTTAGGTTATGGGCTTACGCCAAAAATCGTATTAATTGTTATAACAACAACTTTCCCTATAGTTGTTAGTATTCTAGATGGATTTAGAAACTGTGATAAAGATATGATTACTTTATTACAATTAATGAATGCCAGTAAATTACAAATACTTTGGCATGTGAAAATTCCAACAAGTCTTAGCTACTTCTATGCTGGACTTAGAGTTAGTGTATCTTATGCCTTTATTGCAGCTGTGGTTGCTGAATGGTTGGGCGGCTTTGAAGGACTTGGAGTTTACATGATTAAAGCGAAAAAATTATTTGAATACGATACTATGTTTGCAATCATAATACTAGTATCGGTTATCAGTTTATTAAGTATCGAACTTGTTAAACTGAGTGAGAAAAAATTTATTAAATGGAAACACATAGGAGAAAATCATGAAAAAGATATTAACTAGCGTTTTTGCTTTTATCTTAGCAATCTCATTAACTGCATGTAGTACAGTTAATAAAAACGCAGAGAAAAAAGAACTTAAAAAAGTAGATTTCGTTCTTGACTGGGCGATTAACACAAATCACACTGGTCTATATGTAGCAAAAGAAAAAGGATACTTCGCTGAAGAAGGTATTGATCTTGATATTAAACCAGCACCTGAAGATAGTACTTCTGACTTAATTATTAATAATAAAGCACCTTTCGGTATTTACTACCAAGACTCAATGGCTAACAAACTTTCTAAAGGCGCAGGAATTACTGCCGTAGCCGCAATTATCGAACACAACACTTCTGGTATCATTTCACTTAAGAAAAACAACATTAAAGAACCAAAAGATCTTCAAGGTAAAAAGTACGGAACTTGGAATGATCCAGTAGAATTAGCAATGGTTAAATCATTAATCCAAAAACAAGGTGGAGATGCTAATAAATTAAATCTAGCTCCAAATACAGATACAAACTCTGTTACACCTCTAGAAAATGGTCTTTTCGATGCAGCTTGGATCTACTATGCATGGGATGGAAAGTTAGCTGAAAACATGAAATTAGATATTAACTACTTCTATCTAAAAGATTTCAATAAAGACTTAGACTACTACTCTCCAGTAATTATTGCTAATAACGATTACTTAAAAGAAAATAAAGAAGAAGCTAAAAAAGTTCTTAGAGCTATTAAGAAAGGATATGTCTACGCTATAGAACATCCTGAAGAAGCTGCAGAGATTTTAATTAAAAATGCTCCAGAATTGAAAGATAAAAAAGATTTCGTCGTTGAATCTCAAAAATATCTATCTAAACAATATGCATCAAACAAAGATCACTGGGGTGAATTCGATGCTAACAGATGGAATGCATTCTACCGTTGGGTTAACGAAAACAAAATCACAAAACAACCTCTTGCAGATAACACTGGATTCAGCAATGACTATATAAAATAATGAATATATTATCAATAAAAAACTTATCTTTCAATTATCCTAACAATAAAATACTAAAAGATATAAACATTCATGTCGATAAAGGTGAAGTTGTTTCTATACTTGGTGGAAGTGGTGTTGGTAAAACTACACTTTTCAATATTATCGCAGGAATTAATCCTCTTCAAAGTGGAGAAATCTCTATAAAAGGTAACACAGACTATAAAGGTCGCGTAAGTTACATGCTTCAAAAAGACTTATTATTAGAACATAAAACTATTATTCAAAACATTATACTTCCTCTTTTAATAAGAAAAATCAATAAGAAAGAAGCAGAAGAAGAAGCAATAAAAAATCTGAAATTATTTAACCTTTACGAGTACAAAGATAAATATCCTAGTGAATTAAGTGGAGGTATGCGTCAAAGGGTTGCACTACTTCGTACATATATGTTTAAAGAAGAACTATTCTTACTAGACGAACCTTTCAGTGCACTTGATGCTATAACTAAAATATCACTACACTCTTGGTATCTTGAAATCAAGAATAAACTTGATATAACTACTCTACTAATTACCCACGATATAGACGAAGCTATTGACCTAAGCGATAGAATTTATATCATTAAAAATAAACCTGGTGAAATTGTGTCTGAAATAAAAATAGATTCTGATGAAAAAAATCAAGATGAACAAAAATTAAAATATAAAAAAGAGATACTAAATATACTTGGATTATAATAATACACCCTAGCGTGAATTTTCACACTAGGGTGTATTTAATTATTTATAGATACTATATTTTTTATTGATTAAATAAATTAATACTGCAGGAATTACTGCAAATAACATTAATTTATATCCAAATACTTCTAATGCTAGAAATATAGGTGCAATGTATGTCTTCGTAGCTGAAGAAAATACTAAGCAATAACCTAATCCCGCTGTTACTAAAATTGGTAGCCCTATCCAGCTTCCTAAAACTACTCCACAAGTCGCTCCAATCGCAAACAACGGAGTAACCTCTCCTCCACTAAAACCGATTCCTGTACAAATAGCTGTTAATATAATTTTCAATATGAAATCATAAACTTGAATCTGTTCAAAATTTGTAAAAGAAAGATCAATTAAATTGGTACCTAATGAAGCATATCTGTACTCGAAAATAATACTAACTATAATAAAAATAACTAGAAGAATCCAAATGATATTTTTATTCAAAGCTACTAATTCTTTTGTTTTTCTTTGAAGAAGAACAAATAAAATTCCTACAAAAACAAAAACTACTCCAACTAATATAAATTTAGAAATGAATTCTAAATTTATATTAAGTTCACTTACATCTATAGCTACAAAGAACTTTTCCAGGCCTAGTTTATGTGATACAAATGCACTTATATATGCTGCAACAATGTATGTTACATACTCATAAATTTTATTTATTGTAAAGTTAAATTTGTCACTAACAACCTCTAAAATAAATACAACAGCCGCTAATGGAGTTTGGAATAATCCAGCAAACCCACAAATCATACCCAATTTCACAAAAAATTGTTTCTGTTCTGTACTGAATTCGTCTAGAGCAATATTCCCACCAATAGCTCCACCTAACTGCACAGCAACACCTTCACGCCCTACACTCACTCCGAAGCTATGAGCCAATAAAGTATTCAAAGTTAAAATAAAAGGGAACTTCCACGTAACTTTCTCTTTTTTACCAGTTGCCGCTTCTATAAAATACTTCATACCTATCGCACTGGTGTGTAAATATTTATTACTAAACTTAGTAAAAACTAATATCAATGGTGTTAAAATCAATAAATACTTATAATAACTACTAGTTAATTCTATTAATTTTAATAACGTTTGACCAAATAATGAACAACAAATTGATATTAATAATACTGCACTTATTAATCTAAAATAATAATTCCTTAACATATTATATATATTTTTTCTCCTTCAAATATAAATCTGAGATTGACATAAAAGTTCTGAATTTTAAAAAAAGAGTTTATTATAACTAACAGATACAATGGTTTGTTGTTATCTAATAACCTGATCGGGAGGACTCGACAAAATCGATTTCTACGAAATCACGATTTTTGAGTCACTCCCTCTAAGATTCTTTACTATTGATTCTTTTTAAAGCTTAAACTTGTTTTTTTCGGTTGATCATAACTAAATCCTTCTCCTATAATATCATGAACTTCAGTTATTGTTACGAATGCTCGAGGGTCAATTTTATAAACCAAAGATTTTAGTTTCCCTATTTCATTTCTTGAAACTACACAATAACCTATATTCATATCTTTCTTAGAATAACTTCCTTGTCCTTTTATATAAGTTAATCCACGATTCATATCTTCTTGAATTTTCTTAGTGATGGCTTCTATTTCTGACGAAACTATCATTACTCCTTTTCCAGGAACACCACCTTCAACTACATAGTCTATAACCTTAGTACAAATAAAAATATAAATAAGCGTATATAAAATCGCTGGGAAACTTTTAACTACTACGAAAGTTAATGCTATAATTACACCATCAAGAATTTGAATAATTCTTCCAATTGAACTACCTGTATAAAGTTGTACAATTTTTGCGACTATGTCTACTCCACCTGTGGTTCCTCCTGCAAGAAAAACTATTCCAAGACCAAGTCCCGCTAGTAATCCTCCAAATACAGCAGCTAATAGTCTGTCCCCACCAATCTCTATTTCTATATTATACTTTTCAAAAATACCTATCCAAAAAGTCAACATGATTATACCATATACTGTATAGTACATTGTCTTTTTATCTAACATTTTATATCCTATAATTAATAAAGGAATATTTACCAGTATTGTCCCAACAGAAACTGGAAGACCTATAGAATATAATAATAACAGTGATATACCTGTTCCTCCACCTTCTGCCAACTTATTTGGAACATTAAAATGCATAATAGCAAAAGAATAAATAGCACAGCCTAAAGAGATAATAAATAATTCTTTAAAAATTTTTGTTAAATTTAAATTTTTGTACTTCTTTTCCATAGTGCCCTCCAAAAGCAATTTTATCCTAATTATAACAGGTTTTAAACTCATAAACAACCTGAGTAAATAATATTTTTTCAATTCTTAATAATTATAAATTTCATATTTTCTTAGACATTATTACAAATTTGTACTATAATTATAATATCAATATTGGAGGTTGACTTTTAAAATGAATAAAAACTTCATACCAAATTATCTTACCCTTTGCAATATTTTTTGTGGGTTTATGTCAATTCTGACTACATCACATGGATATTTTATCTGGGGTACTGTCTTTATTATCTTAGCCATGCTTGCAGATAGATACGATGGTATCGTTGCAAGAAAACTTGGTGTTGTTTCTGAAATTGGTCACGACTTAGATTCATTATGTGACGTAGTAAGTTTTGGAGTGGCACCTGCTATGCTTGTTTTTGAAATCTTTATTACTAATGATAAGCCATCAATTCTATTAATGGTAATTGTCGCTATTCTTTGTGGAATTTACGTATGCTGTGGTGCTTATCGTTTAGCAAGATTTAATGTAACAAAAATGAAAAATGGATACTATCAAGGTGTTCCTATTACAACATGCGGAACAGTCCTTGCAGTACTTGCTCCGATAAAATTACCAAGTATTGCAATGCTAATACTATTAGTGTTATGCTCTTACTTAATGGTAAGTAATCTAAAAATAAAAAAAATATAGAAAAAAATGTTCAGATACTAGTCTGGACATTTTTTATTTTTTTACAATATAATTTAATATTATTTCTTTATATTAAATCTATACAATAAATTTCTCCGTAAATCTTCTCTTTACATTACTATATTACGAGAAAGAAAAACATTATAACGTGTCTTATTAAGTTTATTCCACAGAGTATATTTTATCCTGAAAATTCAACTCCATATAATTACTTTACTTAATTATATCATTTCAAATTAGTATATTACTTTTTTTTTTAAAATTTTTGTTATATAATTTTATAAGTAATTTTGAATAGTAACAAACTAAAAAGGAGATTTCAAAATGATATTTACTGAAATTAGTAGTGAAGAACTTCAACAATTTCAAAAAGAAAATAACCACAGATATTATTTCTCTCAATCTGCAGAATATAATATTATGGCAAATAATAACAACTTAAAAACTGAAATTTTAGCCGTAAAAGAAAACAATAAAATACTAGCATACGGTATTTTCATTTATTTCCAATATAAAAAATACTTTTACAAAGTAACTGCACAATATGGACCAATTATGGATTACTCAAATTCTGAATTAGTTAGTTTTTACTTTGAACAATTAAAAAAACACTATGCAAAAAATCTAAGAGTATTATGTGTACGTGCAAATCCATTTGTAAATGAAAAAATCTACAATGATGTTGAATTTGTAGAAGAAAACGAAGATGCAGTTAGAACAAATAGAATTCTAAATAACTTAAATTATCACGCTATGAACGAAGATTTATTTACAAATCCTACACTAGCTTCTCGTTGTGTTTTCTCTAAACCACTAGACGAAAATATTACTGAAAGTAACTTATTAAAAAATGTTTCACAAATCGCCCGTTATACTATTAACAGAACGATGAAAGAGGGAGTTCAGGTTCGCGAAATTGATATATTCAATGAAGAAGATGCTAGAATCTTCGATAAAATCAATCGTGATACAGAGAATAGAATTGATTTTGAAATTCGTGACAATACTTATTTCAAATCATTAAAAAATAATATCGGAGATAAAGCTCACTACCTTGTTTCATATATTGATTGTGATCAATTCATTGAAACTACAACTAACACAATTGCAAATCTTGAAAAAGAGCGAGACGATTTAAAAGAAAAATTAGAACAAGGAAAAGTGAATGCTAAAAAAGCAACTAACCGTCTAAAAGAATTTGATGAAAACATTGCTATTTGGTATAAAAAAATTGATAAAATAAAAGAACTTAAAGCTGAAAATGGAAATGTTATTAACCTTTCATGTGCTACTTTTATAGAATCTGGTCAAGATTTAATTTACTTCACAAGTGGTGCAATGAGAAAATTCCATCGTTATGAAGGTCCATATGCAATCCTATTCCATATGATGAAATATGCAATTAAAAATAACTTCAAATATTTCAACTTCTTTGGTACTTCAAAAGATTTCCATTCTGAAGATGCTACAGATTACGGTGTTCTTCAGTTTAAACGTAACTTCAATGGAAACATTGAATACTTTATGGATAATTACGAAATTAGAAATGCTATTGGAAAAATTTGGAAAATATAATAAAAAAGGAATTGAGTTTTTAGCTCAATTCCTTTTTCTTATCTATTCTGTTTTTTTAGCTGCTTTTTTAGTAGCTTTTTTTGGTTTTTCTTTCTTCTGTGGTTTATTGTTTTCTGGATACATTACTTTATCTACTAAGCCATACTCACACGCTTCTTCTGCTGTTAGATAATTATCACGTTCTGTATCACGTTCAATAGTCTTAATAGTTTGACCAGTTCTATCTGCTAAAATTTTGTTTAATTTTTCTCTTGTTTTTAGAATGTGTCTAGCTGCTATTTCTATTTCTGTTGCTTGACCTTGTGCACCACCTAATGGTTGGTGAATCATAACTTCTGCATTTGGAAGAGCGTATCGTTTACCGATAGTCCCAGCTGCAAGTAAGAATGCACCCATACTAGCTGCCATACCCATACAAATAGTAACAACATCACATTTAATGTGTTGCATTGTATCATAAATTGCAAAACCAGCTGTTACACTTCCACCCGGTGAATTAATATAGAAATAAATATCTTTTTCACTATCTTGTGCTTCTAAAAATAAAAGTTGACTAGTTATTGAGTTTGCTACTTGATCATTTACATCAGAACCAAGAATGATAATTCTATCTTTTAATAATCTTGAATAAATATCGTATGCTCTTTCCCCTTGAGAAGTTTGCTCTATTACTGTAGGAATTAAATTCATTTTCTTACCTCCTAATTTTCTTTTCACTAGATATTATATATCAAAAATGGTCAATTAGCAACTTTTTTCCCTTTCTAACCTTTCTTCATTTTCTCCAAATACATTGTACTCTTTACAAATAAATACGACTCAAAAAACTATGTTTTTAAGTCGTACTATCCACGTTACTATAATCTATAAGAATGTTCTTTAAAGTTCCCTACTATCGTATTTACCGCACTTACAGTAATAAATGCTTCAGGACAATTTTTCGCAACTAACTTACGTAATTGATGCATTTCATTCTGCTGAATAACTACAATTATCATTCGTTTCTTCTCGTGTGAATATCCACCTTCTACATCCATAATTGTTGATCCTCTATGTAAAGTATTATTTATAACTTCAACCATTCTTTCAGGATTACTACAAATAATTGTACATTGAATATAAGCTGAGAAAAATTTCTGAACACCTTTCATCGTTTGATTACGTACAAAACTCATAACAAGAGCATACATTACATATTTTATATCAAAAAATATCCATACTATTGTATAAACTGTAATATCCTGTATAAGAAATACAGTTGGTAAATTAAAATCCATCTTTTTAGAAATGAATTTACCTGTAATATCTGTTCCCCCAGTAGAAGCGCCCGCAACTAATAGACAACACATCGCAAGTCCAGAAATAATCCCACAAAAAATTGCTGCGACAAGAGAGTCTCCTAAATTTACTGGTGTTATAATTTTTGGTAAACTATTTATTAAAAAAGAGGATATACTTATCACAATTCCTGTAAGAATTACGAACTTACGACTAATATATCTATATCCTATATAAAATAATGGAACATTTAAAATAAATTGTACAGTACCTATTTTTATTCCTGTAAGTTTGTTTATTACTAAACTTAACCCTAATGCTCCACCTGCTCCAATATTATTTACAGGTATTAGTAATCCAGCATAAATAGAGAATAATATTGTTCCAATTATTATTAGAAAGACATTCTTTGATTGTTTATGTTGCTCCGTCGTATAAATCGTATCTGATAATTTCATGATTTCCTTATCCTTTATTTTTATCCTGTATATATTTTAATACAAATATAAATTTAAAACAAATAAAAATTGATTATCTTTTATAAAACATTAAGAAATAATTCATTTTATAGGCATTTTGTGTTAAAATTTAAGTAATAGACTTTTTTAGTTATTATGATATAGAAGAAATTTGGGAGTCATTCATTAGTTAATTTATACGATAATTAACTTTTAATTTATGAATCTCCCTTTTAAAAGGAGCTATTTATGATTAAACTCTATAATACATTGACAAAACAAAAAGAAATTTTAAAAACAATTGAAGAAAACAAAGTAAGAATGTACGTTTGTGGACCTACTGTATATAACTATATACATATTGGAAATGCACGTCCGATTATAGTTTTTGACGTAGTTCGCAAATATTTAGAACACAGTGGATATGAAGTAGATTTCATCTCTAACTTTACAGATGTTGATGATAAAATTATTAAGGCTAGTAATGAAGAAGGAATTTCTACAAGTGAACTAACTGAAAAATACATTACAGCTTTCTTTAAAGACTATGATGCACTAGGATGTAAAAGAGCAACAAAAAACCCTAGAGTTACTGAATACATGCAAGAAATAATAAACTTTATCTCGAAACTTGTTGAAGAGGGATTTGCATACGAAGCTAATGGTGATGTTTATTTCAGAACACGTAAAAAAGAAGACTACGGAAAATTAAGTAAACAATCTATCGATGACCTAATTAGTGGTGCTCGTATTGAAGTCGGTGAACATAAAGAAGATCCTCTAGATTTTGCATTATGGAAAAAAGCTAAACCTGGCGAAGTTAAATGGGATAGTCCATTTGGAGAAGGTCGCCCAGGTTGGCATATTGAATGTTCTGTAATGGCAAAAGAAACTCTAGGTGATACAATCGACATCCACGCTGGTGGACAAGACTTAACATTCCCTCACCACGAGAATGAAATTGCACAATCTGAATGTCACAACCATGCACCATTCAGTAACTATTGGATGCATAATGCATTTATTAATATTGATAATATCAAAATGAGTAAAAGTTTAGGTAACTTCCGTCTTGTAAAAGAAATTATTGCAGAAATAGATCCAATGGTACTGCGCTTATTCATGTTAACAGTTCACTACAGAACTCCAATTAACTATACATTAGAAAATATTGAACTTGCAAAAACAAACTATGAAAAAATTAAAACTTCATATCAAAATCTACAATTCAGATTAAATAATGATATGTCTGATGAAAAACTAGATACAGAAGTTGTAACATTAGTTACAGAAGAGTTAAACAAATTTGAAGAATATATGCAAGATGATTTCAATACAGCAAATGCTCTTTCTTCATGGTATGAAATCGTAAGAATATCTAATTCATACACAGCAAAAGAAGCTGTCAACAAAGAAACTCTAGAGCTAATCAACGCTGCATTTGAAACTTATAGTTCTATTCTTGGAATAAACGTAAAAGAAGATAATACACTTGATAGTGAACACATCGAAAGTTTAATAGCTGAACGTGAAGAAGCTCGTAAAAATCGCGATTTTGCCTTAGCCGATAAAATTAGAGATGACTTAAAAGAACAAGGAATTATCTTAGAAGATACTAAACAAGGTGTACGATGGAAAAAAATGTAACTTTTAAATTCACTGAAAAAAACTTCGCTAATCCTAATCAAATGCAAGCTCTAACCCTTGCCTATATCGGAGACAGCATCTATGATATTATGAGTAGAGAGTACGTTATGAAAAATCACTTAGGTAAAATAAATGATCTTCATAAAACAGTGTCTACAATCGTATCAGCAAGAGCACAAGCAAGTTTTATGGAAAACATACTAAATAATAGTATATTAACAGAACAAGAAGAAAAAATTTATAACCGTGCAAAAAATCAAAAAAACAACTCTAAAGCAAAGAACGCAAGCATTATGGAATATAAACTTGCTACAGGTTTAGAAGCAGTATTTGGTTATTTATATTTAGAAAAAAACTTTGAAAGATTGGAGGAAATGTTTAACTACATAATTAGACTATATGAAGAAAAACAATAAACATTATAAAGAATTAAGACTAAAAAATAAAGAACAAAAACCTCAAGTTGAAACTCCTGAGGTTGATTTAGATAAAGAAGTAATTGCTGGTCGTAACGCTATACTTGAAGCTATTAAATCAGGGCGCGAAATTAATAAAATTTTATTCCAAGAAGGTATTGAAAAAGGAAGATTAAAATCTATTTTTGCTATTGCTAATGAGAAAAAAATCATTTGTCAAGAAGTTCCAAAACGTAAATTAGATAATTCTACTACTGAACGTCACCAAGGGGTTATTGCCTATGTTGCCCCATACGCCTACTTTGAACTTGATGAAGTAGTAAACAACCTAGAAATTAATAAGGATACTACCCTACTAATTTTAGATCATATCGAAGATCCACATAACCTTGGAGCGATAATTAGAACTGCTGAGGCTAGTGGTGTTAAGGCAATAATCATACCTAAACGTCGAGCTGCTGTAGTTAGTCAAACTGCAGTTAAAGCATCTGCTGGAGCAATTGAACACATGCCTGTTATCCGTGTATCAAACCTAACTGATGCTATTAAAAAATTAAAAGAAAAAGGATTCTGGATTGCAGGAACTACACTAGCAGAACGTTCTGAAGATTATACAAAAATTGCAAAAGATGTACCACTAGCTATTGTAATCGGTAATGAGGGTGAAGGAATGAGCAAAGTTGTTACTAATGAATGTGACTTCTTATATCACCTACCGATGTTAGGAAAAATTCAAAGCTTAAATGCTTCTGTAGCTGCCGGTATAATAATGTACGAAAGAATTAAATCTAATGATTAAAATATTAGAAACTAAAGAAGAGCTTAACCTTGGTTTTGCTCTTCGCATTAAAGTATTCGTCGAAGAACAAAAAGTTCCAGTGGAACTTGAACTTGATGAAAAAGATAATAGCGAAAATACGGTTCATATTGGATATTTTAATGACAACAAACTTATCGGTGTTGCACGTATTATAGATCTTAATAGAGACGTTGTTCATATCGGGCGTGTTGCTATCGATAAAAATTATCGTGGAAAAGGTATTGGTCGTGAACTTATTATTGGCTGCGAAAACATAGCTAAACAAATTCTAAAAAAAGAAGTAATTATCGAACTTAGTTCTCAAATACAAGCTGAAAAATTCTATGAATCATTAGGTTACAACCGAGTTAATGATACAATATATTTAGATGCTGGTATTGAGCATGTAGATATGAGGAAAACAATTAATTAAATTATTTAAGGAGGACTTTTTATGAAAAAACAATATTTATTTATTGATGGTTATAATTTACTTTTTCGTATGAAAGAATATAACTTAATAAAAAGCTCTACCTTCCCTACTGAACGTGATATTCTAATCGATATGTTACGTGAATATGCAGGAGGAAATAATTACATCGTCTACTGTGTATTTGATGCCTATCTAACTCGTGCAAAAGAATATATTAAAGAAGAACCGCCAATCAGTATTATCTATACAAAAACCGGAGAACGTGCTGATCAATGGATAGAAAGAAAAACTCGAGAATTAAGAATCGATCACTTTGTGGATATCATAGTTGTAAGTGATGATCACGATGAACGCAATACAACACTTGGTTATGGAGCGATTTTAAGAGATTGTCACATGTTTATAAAAGAATTAAAAGATAGAAAACAAAGTGTTTCTAAAATAACTAGAAAACATAATTCAAGAGAACTAAAAAATAGACATATTCGAATGAGCGATAAAGATAGAAGAAAACTAGAAAATTTCATAAAAAATGGGAAATTTTAAAATTATAAGAGATGGACTTTTTTTAAATCCACCTCTTCTTTTTTATTTTGAAAAATTTCTCCTCTAATCTAAACAAAGCTAATTTCAATTTTTCCTTTATCTGAAACTGCTGTTATCTGTTTATCTTTAGAATCAGCTGTATTTTTACTATAATTAATTTGATAATCTTGTTTATTTCCTTTAATTTTTGCGAAAATATCTCCAGATTCTGTTAGCATATTCATAGAATTTACCTTTGTTTGATCTACTATAATTTTTGTATTATTTTTAGTTTCAACAATCGCTTTATTTATAATATCCTTTGTAATCTGTACCTTTTTATTATCAGTAGTGATTTTAAGATTACCTATCTCAGCTTCATCAACTACAACCTCATCATTACTACTAATGATTAAATTTTCTACATTTACAAATATTTTAGAAGTTGCATCTCTATTTTCCAAACTTATATTTTTATATACTTTATTAGGAAGATATACGTTAAGGCTATTATCACCTAATTCCTCTGCGAAAGCAGTAATATTTAATAAATTATTATCTATAAAATACTTATAATTTCCTTTGTACCTTCCTTGTATTAAAATCGCCTCATTGTCATGATAATAAATTTTAATATTATTTTTCATTGCGCTAATTTTAATACTATCTATCCCTTTCTTCCCAATCCATTCACTAAAAACTTTAATAGAAGATTCTTTTGGAGCATTAGTTTCTTTATCCTCTTTACTGAATCTCACACAACCTGTTGCAATTGACACAGTGAATATTACAACAATTATTATGTTTAATAATTTTTTCAAAGTAATCCCCTCCTATATTCAGAATACTACTATGTAGATATAATATCAATTGAAAAAGGCCTAACCTCAATGGTTGCCCACCAATATTTTTATAAATTTATTATATATAAACTATAAGTATATTCAAAAAAATGAACAGGAAAACCTGATAAAATTGATTCTAAAGAAATCAAAATTTTACGATTTTCCTGCTTTTATCTTTATAAAATTATCTCATTGTTACGAATTCTTCAGAACCTGTTGGGTGAATTGCTACTGTGTTATCAAAATCGCGTTTTGTTGCTCCCATTTTAATAGCTACAGCAAATCCTTGTATCATTTCATCTACACCATAACCAATTCCATGTAATCCAATAACTTTCTCATCTTCACCAAGAGTTACTAGTTTCATAAAACATGGTTGTCTGTGACTAGTTATTGCTGAATACATAGGTGTGAATGATGATTTATAAACTTTAATGTTTTCTTCACCAAACTCTTTAATAGCCTGTTCTTCTGTGTATCCGATAGACCCAATCGCTGGGTGTGAGAATACAACTGTAGCAACATTAGTGTAATCCAAGTGTTCTTCTGGTTTATTATTAAATAGTCTTTCTGATAATCTACGTCCTGCCGCAACAGCAACTGGAGTTAGAGCTAATCTACCAGTTACATCACCAACAGCATAGATACCTTCTACATTAGTGTTTTGATATTTATCTGTTGGAATAAATCCACGTTCATCTACTTCCACACCTGCAGCTTCTAAGTTAAGATTCTCAGATAATGGTTTTCTACCGATTGCCCAGATTAATAAGTCAACTGTAGTTTCACGTCCATCTTCAAGTACTAGAGTAACACTATCATCAGCATTTTTTACAACTTTTTTAGGAATAGCATTTGTGTGAAGAGTTGGACCTTCTTCATTAATAACTTTTACTAAAGTATCTACTATATCTTTATCAAAAGTTCTTAGCGGACGATCACGACGTACAAATAAGTGAGTATCAACACCTAATCCATTAAATACCCCTGCAAGTTCAACTGCGATATATCCTGCACCAACTACAGCGATACGTTTTGGTAATTGTTTCAGTGCAAATACTTCATTAGAAGTAACACCAAACTCGGCACCTTCAACATTAGGGATAGTTGGTTGTCCGCCAGTCGCTATTAATATATGATCAGCTGTATACTGTTCACCATTTACTTCAACTGTATTTTTATTTACAAATTTAGCATATCCTCTTACTAGATCTACTTTATTATTGTTTAATCCACGTTCATAAGAACCATGAATTCTATCAATATATGCAGAACGATTACCTACTAATTTTGAGAAATCAAATTCTACATCTCCAAAACTAAATCCATAATCATTTGCGTATAGTTTTAAACTTTCAGATATTTGTGACGCATGCCACATAACTTTTTTAGGAACACATCCAACATTTACACATGTTCCTCCTAGTTCATTTCCTTCAATTAACAATCCTTTTACACCGTACATTGCAGCTCGGTTAATTGAAGCTATTCCACCGCTTCCTCCACCAATTGCAATATAATCATAATGTTTTGCCATGTTTTCACCTCTATAATATAGTATAACTTTTATCAATTAAAGATTAGTATTTTCCTTATCTTTTATTAAGTTACACTTAATCTCTATATTTCATATTATGCAACATTTAACAATTTAATTCAATAGATATGCTTACATTTGTAATCAAAAAATTGAAAATCATCTCATTATCAAAGATTTTCAATACTTTTCAATATTTTCTAGTTAAACTATTAAAGCATTGTTAATGATAAATACTTCTTTTTATGATATAATTTTTCCATAAATGAGGTGATTATATGTTTAACTATATAGAAAAATTAAACTCTATAGAACAATTTAAAACTTTAAAAGAGAAAAATGAAAAAATTGTTTTTGTATTTTCTGCAACATGGTGCCCTGATTGCATCATGCTTGATCGTTATTTAGAAGAAACGATGAACAAGTTTCCAGAAATAAAATTCATCTACGTTAATCGCGATGACTACCCAGAAATATCTCAAGCTCTTGATATTTTTGGTATCCCTTCTTTTGTAGGTTACAAAAACAATGTTGAAGTTAGTCGTTTTGTATCAAGACTTGCTAAAACACAAAAAGAAGTAGAACAATTTTTAGAGAAAATCTAATTAAACTATAAAAAGGCTCAGCATTTTGCTAAGCCTTTTTATACTACCTTAAATAATAAAGCGGTCCTAATATTTTTTTAATATTTTCAGTTGATTCAAATTTTAAATCTAATGCATCATCAACAGTTTTTATCTTATTGTTTTCTATCATTTCTTCTAGTGTTGACGGAATTACACTTAATTTAAACACCGGAGTGATTTTTAAATCTGATGTAGGAACGATATTATAAAGATCATTTTCTTCAATTTTTTGACCTACAAAAATCTCTTTTGTTCCTTTGCCCATATTTACTTTTACTGTTTTGTTTGCAATAAAATGAGATAATGAGTAACCTGATTTAGGTGCTACTATTATTTTATTATTTTTTGTAGCATCCCCAATATTATTAAATTCATCAACTCTTAAAATATTAGATGTACCTTTAGAAAGATTAATATTTCCTTCAAAAGTTTTTTCAAATTCTACATTAAATAACTTTCTATATACTGCAGTAAATTCAATATCTTTTCCTTTTTCTGTAACTACAGCACCTAATTCATTAGTTTGTAATAGTTTATTTTTTGATACTCTAATATTTTCTGAGTTTTCACCAGCCATTAAATAATCGCTATTTGCCTGCCAACCTAAGAACTCCTGCTCTGTAACTCCAGTAGCCGTTGGTAAATTAATCATACTATCTATTCTAGATCCTACTAGTACCTCTTGACCATCAGATAAGAATTTATCAATACCTCGTCCTACAAACTTAACAGTAACCCACTCACTATCCACTTTTTTAAAGTAAATCTCTAAAACTGTCTCTGCTGTAATATAATCATCATCGCTGATTACTTTCTTATTGGATCTAAATAATACCTCATAACCTGAACTCGGTTTAATTTTTTTACGAAGTTCTGCTAATAACTCCCCTATTTTTTTAGTTTCAGGCCACTCTATATCCTTGTCTTTTATACTATCATCAACCTTACCAAAACGTTTATTGTAATCATCTTGACGAATTTTAATAGTATTAGTATTTTCTTTATAATTTGCTTTTACTATAATACTATTATCGATACTAACTTCAGATAAATCCTTAATTTCATTAATTTTAGAATTATCTTTTGCATTTAAAATAGTATAGCTATCAACATGATATTTTTCTCTATCAAAGAACTTAGTATCTATTTCACTTAGTTTCTGACCGGTTAGCAACGTCACTTCTTTCTTAGTAATACCATTATCCAATAATATTTTTGTATTATATTTTGCTTCAATTTTTATATTATTTCCTAATACTTGAGAATTTGAAACTTCCTTGTCATCTAAATAATAACCAGAAAAATCATAACTTGAATCATTACTAGTTATATCTTTAATTTCATTTTCTTTAATGAAGTTACCAAACGATACTCCCTGTTTGATTAAAAACTCTTTATTATTCTTCTTAAATTCCGAAGGATATTCTATTTTTACATTATTCCAATATTCTTTATCCTGCGATAATTGTACTTCTATTTTTTTCGCTAAATATGGTACTTCTAAATTTTCCAAGCTTGTTTCCTTACCATCTACTACTATCTTTGCTTTAGTATAACTGTAGTACTTATCAGGACGATAATACTGCTCTATTTCATATGGTAAAACTGAGACCTTATCATCCTTAGGGGAATTTCTTAATTCAATCGTTCTATTTACTACCTCTTTTTTTCCTTCTGTTACAACTAGGTTGATATTCTTTTTAGTAAAATATATTTGACTTGATTTAGAATATTCAAGATTCTCTATATTTCCTTTATTATCAATTTCATAACTCATAACATTCATTATTATTCTACTATTCAGTACAAAAAGTTTTAGTAAACTTTTATCAACTATTTTACCAGCACCACTATTTTTTAATTGTATTCTAAAGATTTCATTTGGAATATTATTATTATCAAGTGAATAGAAAATTAGATAATTATATGAATTCTTTTTATAACTTAATAATTCTGCACTATACTCCAATTCTTCCATATTACTCTGAATTAGATTGTTTTTTATAACAGGAAGAGAGTAACTTCTACTTCTAGAGAATAAATCAAAATTAAATATATTATCCCTTAGTACTGTATCCATTACAGTTGTATTATAATCTGTAAAATAATCTGCTTTTATTTCAGTACGAGTAGTTATAGTTAAACCAAAACACAACAATCCAAAACTTATAATTTTACAATATTTCAACATTTCTCCTCCTTTCTTTCTAATCTCTATTATATCATATTCAGTAAAAACAATTATACATAATGTCATTAAAATAAAATTAAATAATATAATATTTCCTCAAGATATTATTATTTAATTTCTCATATAAGAATTTTTATTTAAATATCACAAAATTGACCTATAAGCGTATCACTTATAGGTCTGTTTTTATTAATGTTATTTTATATTTTAAGCTTCGCTTGTATTTTCTAACATTATTTGATCATTAGATATACTAACTTCATCATATTCGTTATCATCCGCAAAATCGTACGAATACTCCTTATATAGGAACATTTCATTAGAGTAATCTAAGAATTCCTCATCTGGAACAGAAAACTCTACTTCGTTATAGCTTTCATCAGCATAATCTGATAAAATCTCATCTTCATAGTCTATTTCAGTATTGAAGTCCTGGGAATATTCATCATCTTGCCCGTACCTGGGATCCGGTGACTCCAAACTAGATAAATTCATTGTATACATAATTAATCTCCTTAAATATCTTTTTTTATTATCATAATTATACATAATAGTTTAACTTTTTTCAAGCAAAAACTATAGTTTTTTCAAAATATTTTTTCTAACCTCATCAAGTGCTTCTACGCTTGCTCTAAAGCGGATTAAGTCCCTATCTCCAACGAATAAACATTCTTTTACAGTAACTTCTCCCTGAGCATAAATAGCTATATAAACTAATCCAACAGGTTTTCCACTTTCATCACTATTTGGTCCTGCTATACCAGTTGTTGCAACAGCAAAATCACTATTTAGTCGTTTCGCTACTCCTAGGACCATCTCTCGAGCAACTTCTTCACTAACCGCACCAAATTTTTCTAAAGTTTCTTCTTTTACTCCTAGTGTAGTAATTTTAGACTTATTAGAATAACAAACTATACCTTCTAGTAAAGAATCTGAAATTCCACTTTTTTCTACTAACATAGAGACTATTTTGCCTCCAGTTAAAGACTCAGCAATGGAAATCGTATAATTATTTTCAATAAGAAGATTAGCTACCGCACTATTCAATTCCGTTTGTGAACTTGATATATTTTCATCTCCAACCAGATAAATATACTCGCCAACACCTTCTCTTCTTTCTATTTCTTCCAGTTGGCGATTTATCATTTCTTCACATTCATTTTTATTTTCTGAACTTGCTGTAATTCGTAGTAAAACTTCTCCTGTTTTTGCGTATAATGCTAATGTTGGATTAGTTTGTCTATCCATTATATCTTTAATTTTCGTCTCTAACAATGATTCTCCAATACCATAAAACCTAACATATTTAGAAATAAATTTTTTCTTACTATATTTCTCTAAATAGGGTTTGACACTTTTTTCAAACATATCACGCATTTCTCTTGGTGGTCCTGGCATTAATATAATACGTTTATTATTTTCTTCAATAATTATACCTGGTGCTGTACCACAAAAATTCTCTAATACTATAGTACCTTCAGGAATCATAGCTTGTTTTTTATTATTATCCGTTATTACATTTCTACCTGATCTTGTTAATTTCTCGAGTATTTTTACCCATGAATATTCATGAAAATAGAAATCGCGACCAAAATATTCAGCTGCACATTCTTTAGTGATATCATCATCCGTTGGCCCTAATCCTCCAGTTATTATAACTGTATCGTTTTCATGAAATGCACTCTCTAAAGTTTTTAGCAACCTTTCCCGATTATCTCCAACCGTTGTCTGTCTAAAAACCCCTAATCCAAGTGCTGCTAATTCTTTTGATAAATACGCTGTATTAGTATTTACAATATCTCCTAATAATAACTCTGTTCCCACAGAAATTAATTCAACTCTCATAAATAAACCTCGCAAAATTTACTAAATTTCTTCTCTTAATTCTATTCTACATCATAATAACTTAAAAATAAATATTTCAGTCTTAAAATATTCTGATTTCATCTACCCTAGGTTTCAAAAAAAGAATACCTTGACAAAACTATGTTTGTCAAGGTATCTCTTATTTTCATATTACTTTTATTCTCTATTTGTATATTTTTGATGAAGTTCCAATTGATCCCCCATTAGTTCATCTATTGTTACCAACTCAAAACCTTGTTCGGTCAAATATTGCAATACAGATGGTAAAGCATCAATTGATGTTTGGTGAATATCATGCATTAAAATTATTGATCCTGGTTGAGTCTTTCTAACCTCTCTCATAATAGAAGCAGTATTTCTATTCTTCCAATCTAGAGTATCAATATCCCATAATATAAATGACTGATCTACTGCCGCTTGAATAGTAGAATTTATTCCTCCATATGGTGGTCTCATAATGTGAACATCTTGACCACTCGCCTTTTTTAAAGCTTCAGTAGTATCATTTATCTGGCTCTTAGCTTCTTCTAAACTAATTTTCGTTAGTAATGGATGACTCCAAGAGTGGTTACCAATTTGATGACCTTCTGCTACAACCTGCTTAATAATGTCTTCATTTCCAGCAACTGAACGTCCAACCATAAAGAATGTAGCTTTTGCATTATATTTTTTCAGCAATTCTAGAGCTACTGGTGTAGTATTTGGATTCGGACCATCATCAAATGTTAAAGCAACTGCCTTCCTACTTCTTTTCTTAATATATTCATTATATTTTGCTAAATCTTCAGCTTTTAGATATGTTCCATCAATATACTTATATAAACCATTTACTGGGATATCTACTGACTTAAGCCCTGATTTATTTTCATCAACCGCTATTTTAAATTTACCTTCGTCATATATGAATTTCCATGTAGCCATATCTTGATTACGAAGTTTAATAATGATAACATTAATATCTTCTTCTGATAATCCTTTTACAGCTAATTGTTGTTTTATTTTTGATAAAAATTTCTGTTTAGCCTCATCCGGTGAACTAAATAAGCTAGATAATGTAAATTCTTTATTATCTTTATCTAAATAAATACTTGAAACCATTGATTCACTAACAGATTCAACTTTCCTTGATTCTACTTTATGTGATACTTTCTTTGCACTTACTTCTTTTACCGCTGCAAAATTTGATTCTTTTTCTACAACTCCGTAAAATGCTATCTCTTTAATATCTTTATCAAAGTTTAAATTTCCCTCTACTAGCCCTTTGGTCTCATCATCTAAGCGTTCTTTAATCTCATTAGTTTGCTCGATGTTTGAATTTGGATAATATACTTTCACGTATTTATCACCTATCCAACCAGACTTAACAGTACTGTTTTTAGCTAATTCTGATTTGTCCCCATCTTCAACAATTTTTTTCACATCTGATTGAAAATTATATTCTTGCCATTCATTGTATACTGTATCTCCAAAAAATAATAAAAATGTGCATACCAACATACAAAGTATTCCAAGAATAATACCTAATTTCTTCATTACTTTATTCCCTCCTTAATATATTTCTTCAATAATATTTTAAAAATATTATTTTTGAAGTGACTCGAAATCACAATTTCGAAGAAATTGATTTTATCAAGTCGTATCGACCGTAAACTTACTAAATAGCCATCAAATTCTTATAAAGCAAATTTAGACATCAGAAAGCCTCTATGTCTATAAATCCTCACACAATCTCTTTTTAAATTTTAAACTCTTGGATTGTCCCCAATTTACTTTTATAAAGTATTTATTAATCATTATACATTAAACAATTAAATTACTCCAGCAAAAATTAAACAAAAGTGTACAAGTATTTTCCTAAAAAAAGATGTTAGCAAAGTATGCTAACACCTTATATATACCTATTTATTTTGCATTCTACGACCTTTTTTGTCAAAGAATTTTTTATCAGTACCACGGCGCTCATTTCTATTTTTTTTGTCTCTGTTATCAGATCTGCGACGTCTATCATTCCCTCTATTAGAACGTTTACCTTTATCTTGTCTACGTGGAAGTGGTTTTTCAAATGATAATTCCACATCAACTTCTTTTTTATCATTTATTAATTTACTTAATAATATAGTAATGATTTTCTCAGCATTTGTTTCAGCTAAAAGTTTATTAGCTAGACTATTAAACTCAACATGGTTTTTATCCATTTCTGAAATTACTTCATCAAATAATCTATTGTGACGTGCTTTTTTCACTTCATCTTGAGAGTAAGGTCTTAGCATTTTCATTCGCTCACCGCGAGAGTTTTCAATATCTTTTAGATACGGCATTTCCACAGGATTTAAGAATGTTATTGCTACTCCTGATTTTCCTGCTCTACCAGTTCTTCCAATTCTGTGCGTGTAACTTTCTACATCTTGTGGAATATCGAAGTTATAAACATGTGTAACATCACTGATATCAATACCACGTGCTGCAACATCAGTTGCAACAAGAATTTGTAATGAATTATTTTTGAATTTACGTAAAATTTCTAAACGTTTAGATTGAGTAATGTCTCCGTGTAGCCCTT
>ERZ773267.645-NODE-645-length-22305-cov-3.432854_pt1 | contig 22305 bp, 22 predicted proteins | sample MGYA00511959_ERZ773267 | MGnify/ENA primary metagenome ERZ773267 (study PRJEB29015, sample SAMEA2738165) | human oral metagenome | biome: human oral; feature: human-associated habitat; material: saliva | place: China | collected 2240 ... | reverse complement strand
GTTAGAAATCTAATTTCTCTCTGTAAAATACGGTTAAGCGTATGATACCCTAGCCCATGCAAGAACGGACTCGCGCAATCGCCTACATACAGAATATCCGGTGATTGTTCTGGCCGCAAACTCTCATACATATACAATTTTTCTGCGGGTGCTTCACGATAGTTCATGATATGCCGATCCGTTCGCTCACCCCAATTTCCCCACCCATAGAATACATCAGCCAATGCCTGTCCGAAAGAATACTTGATGAACTTGCTTGGTCGCGTTCCACCATGCGCCATGAAAGAAAACTTTACGCCTCGTTCCCCTTGTTCGGCCATAGCCATTTTAGTCTCTGTAAATAATGCCCCAGGAGAACTAACGATATATTTCAAGTTGGGAAACTTCTCATATTTCCAACGATAGACGGCACGACATGCTTCAAAGTTTTCCAAAAAGCAACATGGCATTTCTTTGAAAAAGATCTTTGATAACAGCTTTTGCCAATTTGATTCGACACCTATTCGCGACTGCATCATTGCCGATGCCCGCTCCCGAAACTCCAATAAGATTTTCGGCTCGACTGCTATCCGTTGTATCCATGGAGGTTGTTCTTCTCCGAAGCATACAACTTTTCCCATGCTCTTAACATGTAGCTTTTTCGCCAAAAATGCACTCCCAAAAGTGGACAGTACGATTTCGACACGATCAAAATCATCCTGGGAAATCCATTGATCTAAAGCATAAAAAAAGCATCGTTCGAATAACTTGTACGGCTCTTTAAGTTTATATAAAATGCGCCAAAACCACGAATCTTTTCCCGCACAAGATCCTGTCTCCCCAGCAATTTTCTTCTGTCGATTCATGCGTTTTTCTTCGACAGAAACCACACGCTGCCGAATATTAAGTTCTCCGTACTTTAACGCTAAGGAATACAAATGCCAGCCATAATAGTCTGCAGCCTCTTCTTCCATTTGAGCCAGCTCTTCTGGATTAAGCAGAATATGTTCTCCCTGTGCCTCATCCAATATTATCGTCTCAAATTCTTCCTGAGGATATCTCTTTCGCAATGCTTCCAAGCGCAAAAAACGCAAGCAGACAGCAGACATAAACACCTGAATCCAGGAAGAAAAAACACGCCGCCAATATTTTTGACTGAAGGTCGTTTCATGATATTGATTTAAAATCTCTCCTGCGACATCCACTAATCGCAGAGAAAATGTCCATATTTCATTTTCTTCAATACCTAATTCCCCAAAATCCATATCAAAAATCTCATAATCATATTGCTTCAATACTTCTATATTTTTATTCATCCAGACGAAATCTTCGATAATAAGATTTTTCTTGTCCTTGTCCCAGTAGGAAAAATCTTGTGTCAACGGAATAAACATATCCACCTCTTAAATATACAGAATATTCTACCAGCTTCAGGTCATCGCCTAGAAGTTCTGCCATTCCCGCCATATGGCGGACAGGTTTTCCCTATGCAAGATATTGGAAGATTTCAGCATTCACAGCCGCAGCACATTCAGCAGCAATCTTCAAGGATAATATTTTCTCCTTCACATCCTGCATGAAAGCGAGCCGTCAAACCAATTGAACAATATAAAACTCTAGACTTCATCACGAATACCTTCTGCCATTTTCGTCGCAAGAATTGCATTTTCTTTTCGCAAACACGGGATGCCATTCAAAATGGGATAAGCCAATAAACTCTCCATAGAGAAATACGCATTCCCTATTACTTCCAATGCTGTATGTGTAACCGGACAACAAAATTTACTCGCACTACGATCACTTTCAGCTTCTGGTTTTTTTTCGATGACAAGAACGCCTGCCGGGTTCAAAGCATTGCTGTCAATGCCAAACGGCTCATCAACGATGATCTTCCAACCCTTATTTCTCGCAATCACTGCCACATCTTTTACATAGACATTCTCATCCATACGTCTCTTCCCAGCGGCATCTAAATTATACGAAACACATCCGTATAAGACCCCGCTTGAAAGTCATACGAAATCATGATATCTTCGATTTCATTTTGCATTCGATGATCTGCACTTTTCAAATATCGAATGATATTTCCTCCGCTGAAATATATCTGTTTTATTTTCTTGATAACCTCCATGTTATTTATCACGCCATCCCCTACCTCCAAATCATTCACACACATATACCACAATGAAAATACAATCTTCTTCCATCCAATTATTCCATCAATTCCCATTGCACAGGAGTTCCACGCTCAACGTCTTTATTGACCCTCCTGCCCAAGATTATATCGTAATATTTAGGGGCTAGGCCAAGTCCAGGCCGTATCCTTCGCAGATTTTTTTCAGTGAAGGCTTCCCCCGCTTTCATATCCTCGGCAACGTATAGACTGCGGCGAAAAGCGAGAGATTTTTTTTCCTGCTCCTGCACCATATAACCAATCTCCCCCAGCGCTTCATATGCTGCGCGACATTCCTCCACAAGTTGCGACATCTCCGCAGGCTCCAAGGAAAATGCAGCATCCACCCCCCCTTCGGCACGAGATAACGTAAAGTGCTTTTCAATGACCGTCGCGCCCAGCGCAATGCTCGCAACCGCCGCGCCGATGCCGAGGGTGTGATCGGATAGACCAACGCGACAATGGAAAAGCTCCTGCATGTGAGGAATCGTGCGCAGATTGGTTCCCTGGGGCGAAGCAGGATAACTGCTGGTGCATTTCAGCAAGGTCAAATCCTCACAACCGTTCTCCCTCGCGGTACGCACAAGATCGTCAAGCTCAGCAACCGTCGTCATGCCTGTCGAAACAATAATGGGCTTTCCCGTCTTTGCCACTTTCTTTACCAGCGGCAAATCTACATTCTCAAAAGATGCAATCTTATAGAACGGTACACTGAGTTTTTCCAAAAAATCCACTGCTGTATCATCAAACGGTGTGCTGAACCCTAGAATTCCTACTTCCCGGCAGCGGTCAAAAATCGGCTTATGCCATTCCCACGGCGTATATGCCTTCTCGTAAAGATGATACAATGATTCGCCTTCCCACAAGCTATCTTTGTCCGCGATAAAGAATTCGCCTGTATCAATATCAAGCGTCATCGTATCCGCTGTATAGGTCTGAATCTTGATCGCATCGACTCCTGCCTCCGCAGCCGCATCGACGATTGCAAGCGCCCGATCAAGAGATTGATTATGGTTGCCTGACATCTCTGCAATGATGAACGGATATCCATCTTTATTCCACATATCTTTCTCCCTCTAAGACAATCATCCAACGCCGTCTACATGGCATTTCATGCAGCTAGGCGATAACATCCTCATAGATCTTATAGAATCGCGTCCCCTCTGCAGGTGCTCGGTATCTGGCAACAATGCTATGAGAACGATCTTGCATCGACCACAGAACATCCGAGAATCCGAGTTTGTGGCGAAACCGTACCGTACTGGAAAAGCGCGGGTTGATTTCGAATATATACGGAATGCCCGACCGAAGGCGAAGCTGAACGTTTATGCTTCCCCGTAGAGCAAGCGCCTCGGATAGACCATGGAGCAATTCCTCGATCGCAGAATCCATCGCGACAACACCGCTCCCCGTAAGTCCACCGCGCAGTTTTCGCCGAAGGACAATGCTTCGCACCTCCCCGGAAGACGCGCGGAACAATCCGCATGTATATTCTGCATCGTCACCTTCGATCAATTCTTGGAAGATATCATCTTCATTGGAAAATGCCGAACGATCGTACTCCTCCTCCACGAGGAGGCGCACATCTTTGTTGCCGCATCCCGTCCGGCTCTTCAAAATGCACGGAAATTCATGCGGCACGCCACGGGAAGCAATCTCTGTCCAAGGGTACGGAAAGTCATTCTCTCGCAAGAACTCTGCCGTTCTAAACTTGTCAAAGCCGATTTCCATCGCCTTTCTGTTTGCCGTGAGGAACAACTCCCGCCGTCCGAAAAAATCGTTTGCATACAATGCACGGAGCTCGGGTTCTGAACTTGGAATAACGAGATCTGCCTGCTCCTTTTCCACAAGTCGGAGCAGTGTATCTATATAATTCGGGGAGGTCGCTCTCTCAACAACAAAGCAGCGGTCAAAGAACACCCGCCCCGCATGATCCTCCTGTATATCACAGCCGATGACGGACCCCACCATCTCGGACTCCTGCAAGATGCGTCCAATCGCAAGTCCGATATCACCGCCGCAGCCGGTGACCAATACCTTATGGAACAGCATGACGTCCTCCTCTCTCATCAACGACGTAAAACTTCCTGCAAATAGACAATATCCTGATCATACCGGCGGCACTCATCTAGGACAGGCGCAATGTCATATCGCGTATGCTGCATCGTGATGACATCATTTTCCGTATGGATGATGCACCAATCCGCATAGCCGCCCCTCTCACGAGCTTGCCCGACAGAACCAGGATTAAGGATGCAGAAGGATTTGCTGCAACGAATCATCGGGTAATGCGTATGCCCCAGGAGAACATAGTCCGCTTCGATTCCTGTAAAATCAAACATTTCAGCATCGGCATCCGGATAAATGTAGCGATCCTTATCGCCAGGCGAACCATGACATAGAAGAAATCTCTTGCCATCACGTTCTTCCTGTCGTTGATCCGGAAGCGACAGCAATTCCTTCAACAACTTTTCTGGAAGCTGCTGCGCAGCAATTTCAAGGCCATGCCCATATCTGCTCCGTATATCTTCCCATTTCAGCTCGCCTCGGAGCGCCCGTTCCAACATCCGCTCGTGATTCCCGCGAATCATGAAACACCTGAGCCCAGAATCTTCCAAGAAGCGCAGAACTTCGAGGGGGCGATGGTAATAACCAATCAAATCCCCCAATATAAAGCATTCTTCGATATTCCAGCGACAAATCTCCTGCAATACTGCCTGCAAGGCAGCACTATTGCCATGAATATCGGAAAGGACAGCGATCTTGCTCATAGGATATACTTCCGGATTATGCTTTCCGCAACATCCTCCGGCCTGCGCAGCTTACCCTCAGCCTTAAGCGCCTGAAACTCCGCCAAGCGAGGAAATGACTTCGCATCCGCCGCACGTATTTTTTCCTGCATCTCCGTATCCATTACACCAGGGTCAACATGGACGATTTCGACATATCCCCCGTCTTTTTCCTGCTCTGCCAGAACGTCGAGAAACATCTTGAACGCCGCCTTCGTCGAGCAATAGGCGCTCCATCCCGCAATCGGATAATTCGCCGCCCCCGTGGAGATATTGATGATTTTAAGTTTCTGCTGCTTCTTGCGGCAAAGCCCAACAAGGTGGTTGCAAAAAAGCATCGGCGAAACAAAATTGATTTGCGCCGTTTGGCGAAGCGCCTCTTCGGAAAGCTCGCCGATATCTCCAATCGGCTCCACCGTGCCCGCATTGTTAATGAACGTCAAGGAGTCTCCCCCTGGGATAATCTTGCTTAAGGAAGGAAGATCTTCGGATTTTGCTAAATCCCAAGGCATAAAGGAACAATCCGCTTGTTGCATTTTCCCTGAGTCGATTCGTCCTATGGCAAGAAGACGCACACTCTCCAAGCCAAGCAGCTTTTGCAACAGACTCTTTCCAAGACCTCTTGAGAAACCTGTCAGAATAATACTTTTCATCATGCCACCTGTAAAAACTCATTTCCCAAAGACAGCGATCAACTTTCGCCTCAATCCTAGATCTTCCTCGGCATTTACGATGATACTATTGCATGAGACATCGGTGAAGGCATCGCATGTCATTTCGCGCGACATCCAAGCATGACCTATCGCAATTTGATGCTTGCCCATAGCACACCCCTTGACTACACGCTTCTCATACAGCAGAAACCCGCCTCTGCACTTCCCTCCAAAACGATTGAAAACTTGGCGATATGTTGTTTTTCGGACACATATGCGCACCAATCTCCTTTGCCCATCTGCTTTTTTCCGTTCCGATCTCCGAGTAGGGCATCTTCTCTTTCCGAGCCTTTTTCAACCATCCAGGCTGTACGACTTCAGCCAAGCATTCCCACGTTCCACAGATACTGTCCTGTCGATATGCGGACAGATTCCTCCTGTTGGCATTCGGATATGCCTGAAGAAGCGCCTCTCTATCTCCCAGAAGCCATGCCTCGACTTCCTCCACAGCAATGCAGAAAACGTAATCCATAGAGATATTCTTTTTCTGCGCCAACTTTTCAAGCTCTCTGCGAAACACCAAGGTATCCTTGTCATCATTATCCAGAACAACGAAAAGAGCGGCTCGAATGCCTCGCAAACTTTTATCAAACCCAGGAAGATAGACCTCTAAGTCATTCAATAATTTTCCTGTTTTTATTTCTTTCGGCGTCCTCTTTTTGCGAAATCCACCAATCCCATGAAAGCGTTTGATATTATAAGAAACATCGTCTGCATGGATCACATGGTTCTTCATCAATACGTCGATGAGGTCTGCACTTGATGCATCCTCTACCAAGAATTGGAAATGCATGACAGATCCCCCTCAGCCAAAATATTCGCTATACCACAAATCCCCCAAGGGAGCGCCTTCCTGTGCCAAGTCGCTGACAAACGCATAAGAAGATGCGCGCTTTACAGCAGAAAAACCGTCTGCTCCTTTTTCCAAGACCCAGACTTGTTGCGGAGCGAGCGCGTTGACAAAAAAGGGGCTGTGCGTCGTCACAAAGAGTTGCTTCGAATATCCCGTCCCGACACTTTTCCGCATCTCGTGCGCCAGCTTCCCCAGATTTTTGTGATACAGACCGTTTTCCGGCTCTTCCACGAAAACAAGCTGACGTGGATTATTCTCGTTCAACAGCAGATAGTAAGCAAACAATTTCAGTGTGCCATCCGACATTCTCTGAGAGAAGAACGGCGCTTCAAAACCTTCTTGGTAAAATTCCAAAACCATCTGCCCATTCGGCAGCTTGAGCGGTTTGATCTCCTTGATGTTCGGAATCTTGTCCTTGATCTCATTCAAGACTTTCTTAAATGCTCTCGGATTGTCACGATACATGTACTGCGCGACATTGTTGAGGTTGCTCCCGGTCTTATTGAGATACGGCACCGGCGCAACCGTTTGAATCTGCCTTGCCGCATCGGGCGTAAAGTAGCAAAGATACCAGCTTTGTAGAAAATTCAAGAACTTTTCGATACGGGAATACTGCTTCATCGCCCCGAGCGTAACGACACCGAGTTTTCGCAAATCAGAAAGGCGCACTTCTTTTTTCTCAACGCGATCGTCACCGCGTTCCTCGTCGGTATCCTCATCCATACCGCCATCCTCGCCTTCGAAAGCGAACCCCCGTCCCTCCTTTATATAGAGAAACGAGAGAGGTCTCCCACTCTTTTGCCCGAGGCGACGCTGCCGGAGGCGCTCCTCCTTGACATAGGGACGCCCTGCCTCATCCTTTCCGATAGTGAGTTCATACGTAATGGGACGAGCATTGGATGTTTCCCTATAATATATTTCGAAATGAATCGAACCGCTGCTCCCTTGCGAGCATAACTGATCATAGCCGCCTCTGTTGTTGGCGTCGCAAGCTGTTTCCACATCGTTGGACAGGCAGTCAGAAATAAAGCCGAATGCATCCGCCAGCGTGCTTTTCCCATTTCCGCTGGGACCGATGACAACGACCATATTGCCAAGTTCTTCGTCACCTTTGTCGCTGAAAAGCTGCCCCATCTTGATGTTTTTCAACGATCCGTAATTTTGAATTTTAATGCCGAGAATCTTCCCCATCATGAACCTCCGATACGTTGACACCGCCTCTGCATCTCCCGCAGAACTTGCGGCATGGTACATTTCTGTACAGCCGCCGCAATATCCTCCTCCGTAACTTCATCCCATTTGCCAAGATAGTATATATATCCCATCTCGGCACAGTCCCGACAAACCTCAAGCTGATTCTCAGCAATGGCTGTCACAATGGCGGGAAGCCCGAGGAAACATCGTTCCCATGTCGTCGTCCCGCCCGCCCCAAGAGAGAGGTCGGCCTGCGCCATCAACTCCGCCATATTGGATACCTGGCAATGATAGCGAAGGAAGCCATGCTTGCCGCAAAGCTCCTCGATATATGCGCGTCGCGGATTGCTCCCACCGACAACAACATCCACAGCAACAGAGGGCAAATGCAGCTGTAAAAGCACATGAATCGCCTTTTCCGTCTCGCAAGTTGCATCACTGCCGCCATAGAAGACGAGAATCCGGCGCAGGACTCCGTCCCGTGCGGCAAGCTTTTCTCGCGCCGCATAAAATTCCTCACGCAGCAGAGCATGAGAGGGGCCGAGCAGGAGTCTGCACTCCTCAGGCACAAGCCCATCATAGCGGCGCTGCATCTCCCGATAGAAGTTCTGGTCAAGCAGAATGTCGCAGTCATGGCGCCGATTGGCAAGATCGTCGATGACAAAGATCTCTCGGACAAGCGGGCGCATCTGCCTTTCCCATGCAGCATCAAGCGCGTAGCTGTCCACCACAAGCCGCTCCACAGGCTGAATCCGACGCAGAACCGCCGCTGTCTCCGCCGCATCCGTTGCCTGCGGCACCGTAAGCCATGCAGCATATCCCGTCAATGAATCATCTGGAGCGTGCATCGGAAGCCTATGCAGGAAAAAACCCCGATCCGTCACGATCTGACAGAGATTCCCTTCAAGCTCTCGGCAAATAAAGTGCACCGCTTTTCCATCATCCCGCATCTGCGCGGCCAACGTAAGGCATCGCATAAGATGCCCGCTGCCGATCATCTCAGAAGAATCGACTCGAATTGCAGCATTCGGCATCTGAGCACTCTCCCATCGAACATCGAAACCAAGAAGCTACATTTCCTGCAACAGGCGGTATTTCGCTTCCGCCAACTGCCAATCCATGAGGGTGTCAATATCTTGGACTTCCATTTCGTTCATGACAAACGGCACACAACGCAGATCATATCCACCCTGCTCGCTGCTTCCCTCAACGGAGCGGCGAAAGGCCTCCACTCTGTAGAAATAAAACTGTCCCGCATCATGATACCATGTCGGCAAATCCTGAGACCGCGTCCGTACATGTTCCGGATAGTTGTATGCCAACAGACCCGCTTCGATGGAAAAGCTGCGCTGCGGCGGATAAGAAAAAGCAACCACTGGCTCAAGCATATCCGCCCCGCTTTCCATAAAGGCCGTATGCGCTGCACGAAGCTTTTCCGCTGTGACGAAAGGAGCTGTCGGGTAAAGGCAGCACATGAAATCAAAACTCTTCTCTCGTTCTGCATAAGCAGAGAGAACCTCATGCAGAACATCAGCCGTCGTCGCATAATCATCCGATGCAGACGGACTCCGCATGAAAGGAACGGATGCCCCATGCGCTTTTGCAATCTCCGCGATCTCCGGGCTGTCTGTCGACACCATGACTTCATCAAAGAGCCTGCTGTCCAATGCCGCCGCAATGGCATAAGCCATGATGGGCTTGCCGCAAAAATCCTTGATATTTTTTCCGGGAATCCTCTTGCTTCCCCCACGCGCAGTAATAATCGCTACATCCGCCATACAACACACCTCGAAACAATCCAGGCAATGAAGAGAATCAAGCCTTCGTTTTTTCCATCAAGAACCAAGTTACGTCATCCATCGGAAAATTTTTGTCCCGATGATATTGGAATCCATAATCGAGCAAGCGAACATCCGAGAAGCGATCCATGAATTCTCCGGCAAAATCTCGCTTAAAGAGACGATCCGAGAAGCCACGATAATTGACCTCCACCGGAACCGGGTTATAGTATTCGCTGATCAGAATATATCGCTTGCTGTGACGATACAAGCGATCGTACACTTCCGTCAGCTTGTCCGGATTGATATGGATCAATACGCCGCTGATAAAGCTCAGATCATATGTTTCATCAGAAGAGAAATCAAAAAGCGAGCTGTTGTACACACGAGCGCCAGGGATCTCTGCGCAGCGGGCCGCCGCTTCTGCGTTGATCTCCACAGCTGCCACATCAAGATCCGGCAGCAGGCGACGGAGCGCCACCAGGTTCAAGCCGATATTCGCACCAAGCTCGATACAAGAACCCACGTTCCCGCCCGGCAGGCAAGAAATGATCTTCGCAAAGAAAGCCGTCTTGTTTGCCAAGGTCCCAGCCCCGTCATTTCGCTTGATATACTCGTGGCCGAATTCTCCTGCCCAGAACTTTTCCTGCTCCGTCTGATATTCCTGCATATAACAACATCTCCTTATTCAAGAAATCCCCAACGCCTTTTTCAACGCTCCCACAATCCGATCCTGCTCATCATCCGTCAGATCATAATACGGCGGAAGCGTAAACGCTTCCTCATAATACTTCTCGCTCTCTGGGAAATCTCCTTGTCGAAAGCCCAACTTCTCGTAATATGGCTGACGGTGCACTGGGATATAGTGGAGATTCAGCACGATTCCCTGCTCTTTCATCTCCTCGAAGATCTGCTGCTTCGTCTTGCCAATCTGATCAGGGATCATGCGCAGCACATAGATATGCCAAGAAGGATTCGCCCCTTCCATCACATACGGCGTCACAAAAGGAAGATCATGCAGCAAGGCATTATAACGCGCCGCGAGCTCCCTCCTGCGCGCAACGAAAGCATCCAGCCGCGTCATCTGGCTCGCACCAAGAGCCGCCTGGATATCCGTCATGCGGTAGTTGCAGCCGAGCGTAATCTGCTGATAGTACCATGCTCCGTCGGACTCATGCGTCATCCTGGCGGGATCGCGCGTGATGCCATGACTGCGATAAATCTTGAGATTTTCGTAGATTTCCCGCCGGTTGGTCAGCACCATGCCGCCTTCACCCGTCGTAACGATCTTCACGGGGTGAAAGCTGAACACCGTCATCTCGGAAAAGGCGCAGCACCCCACCTTTGTATCTCGATAATCTGCGCCTACCGCATGAGATGCGTCCTCGATGATCGTAAAGCCGTATTCCTCGGACAAATCTTTGATGCGAGCCATGTCGCAGGATTGCCCCGCAAGGTGCACGGGAATAACGACCTTGGGCAGCTTATTTTCTTTTCGCGCGCGGCACAGCTTCTCCTCCAGTGCCTCCACGCTCATATTATATGTCTTCTCATCAATATCGACGAAATCAACATCCGCACCGCAATAGCGGCCGCAGTTTGCCGACGCGACAAAAGTGATCGGACTTGTCCACAAGATATCCCCGGCTTTCAGACCGGCAGAGAGGCAAGCGATATGGAGAGCGGCTGTTGCGTTGCAGACGGCCACCGCATACTTTGCTCCGCAATACTTTGCAACAGAGCGCTCAAAGCGTTCGATCGCAGGCCCCTGCGTCAAAAAATCAGAGCGCAGAACCGCTTCGACCGCCTTGATATCCTCTTCGCTGATATTTTGTTTTCCATAATAAATCATGGGTTCATCTCCCTAAGTTCCTCCACGGTCAAGAAATGCGCATTGGAACCAGAGTCATAAGCGAAACTGTCAGGAACAGGACGCCCCTCTTCGCCAAGCATGTTCTTTGCATAATCGATGCCGAAGATCGGCGTCGAAGGGCGAATGACGAAATGATCCGAGAATTCAAGGGTGTCATAGTAGAGATCGGCGGGGCACATCACCTCGTGAAGTTTTTCCCCTGGACGAATGCCGATCACCTTGATCGGCACATTCGGAGCGATCGCTTCCGCCAGATCCGTGATCCGCATGGACGGAATCTTGGGGATGAAGATCTCGCCACCCTGCATGCGTTCGAAATTCTTCAGAACGAACTCCACACCATCTTCCAGTTTCAACCAAAACCGTGTCATGCGCGGATCCGTAACGGGCAATTCCTTTGCCCCCTCCGCCATCAGCCTCTTGAAGAACGGCACGACAGAGCCGCGCGATCCGACAACATTGCCATAGCGGACGACGGCAAACCGCGTCTCACGATCCCCGACAAGGTTGTTCGCCGCTGTAAAAAGCTTGTCCGACGCCAATTTCGTCGCACCATACAGATTGATCGGGTTCGCCGCCTTGTCCGTCGAAAGTGCGATCACCTTCTTGACCCCCGCCGCGATCGACGCATGAATCACATTCTGCGCTCCGTTGATGTTCGTCTTGATGCACTCCATCGGATTGTACTCCGCCGCCGGGACCTGCTTGAGCGCCGCTGCGTGCACAACATAATCGACCTGATACATCGCCTGCTTCAGACGCGCCTCATCGCGCACATCGCCAAGGAAATAACGCATACAGGGCGCATTGAACACCTGCTGCATTTCAAACTGCTTGAGCTCATCGCGGGAAAACACGATGACTTTCTTGGGCGCAAACCGCTTGAGTACAATTTCTATGAACTTCTTGCCGAACGATCCCGTTCCACCTGTAATCAAAATGCTTTTATTGTTGAACAAAACGAATCATCTCCCATGATATGTATATAACTATTACATATTGGCAATAGTTCTTTCAAGTAAATTATGCCCTTACCACTAAGAATCCCTTAGATGTTAAAATCCTCTTCTGCAGAATATCGCCGTTATCCACCGGCATACAGTCAAAAGAATTCCAATGAAAAACTTCTTTATATCCAGCTGATTTCATCCTATGTATGACTTTATTGTACGAAAGCAGGCAAACAGGATACTGCGCTGTATATATCTCAGGCGAAACATATTGAACCGCAATACGATCCTGATCCTCATCAAAATTAAAAAATGTTCGATCTACAAGAATATATTGAAACCCCGCCTTGATGCAACGTTCCAAGTATCTATACGGCTCATCAAAATACTGAAGTACACTTGAAAGAAGTAGGATATCTGCTGTTTTTCCGGATTTACAAAATTCTTCAATAGAAGAATAAAATTGGATTTCTGGCAATTCATTGCGCCCAAGCTCCACAAATTTTTCCTGTTCAACGATATGCCAACAAACACGCATCCCCAACCCAGAAAGCAACGTTCGATTTTGGTAATATGTACTGCCGAGACTTCCACCGAAATCCAAGATGTTCGCACTTTTTCCTATACTTGCCAAAGAGTAGAACAGTGCCGCCAACAATGGATAATTATAATCTTTTTTGTAAAAAAGAACACCATCTCGTTCAAATTCGGCTTCTCCTTCGCGCACGGTTTGAATCGCCTTCCATACTGTCTGAAGGATATTATCGGCTGCATAATCCTGCAACCCCTTACGCTGAAGTGCCTCCTCGGCATCTTTCCATGAGGAAAATTCGCCCTTGATGCCGTAAAAAGGCGCACCTATATGTTTCAAACGCAAAAGAATTGGCGGAATCATCGCCTTTATGATTTTTTTTAACAACGAAAGCCTCCGTTCAATCGACATGGAAATCATTGATCGCGCAAATGACAGTCTGTTGTTCTTCCTCTGACATTCCGTTATACACAGGAAGGCTCAAAACCTCTGCCGCATACTTCTCTGCAATCGGAAAAGCTCCTTCTCGATAACCTAAATAACGATATGCTTCAGCCAGATGCGGCGGTATAGGATAGTGAATCATCGTGCCAATCCCTTGTTTTTTCAGATGTTCTGCCAAAGAATCACGCACCGATGTATGAACAACGAATTGATGCCACGTCGAATCTGCCCCCGGACGTATCTGCGGCAATCGGACGTGCGGGTTATTGATCGCCTCCATGTATCTGCCGGCAATCCGACAACGCTCCGAATTAAATTCATCCATATACTTCAGCTTCACACGCAGCAGTCCTGCCTGCAATTCATCCAGCCTGCTGTTGCATCCCACAACCTCATTGTGATATTTCTTTTCGCTTCCATAGTTGCGAAAAACGCGGAACTTCCGCGCCAATGCAGCATCATCCGTCACAATGCAGCCGGCATCACCAAAAGCTCCACACCCTTTCGTCGGGTAAAAACTAAAGCAGCCAACATGCCCAAAGGTGCCCACCGTTTTCCCTTGCCAATGATTTCCGTGGCTTTGTGCACAGTCTTCGACAACCTTCAAGCTATGCCGCTGTGCAATATCCATAATTTTTGTCATGTCGCATGACTGCCCATAAAGGTGCACAGCTAGAATCGCCTTCGTACGGGGCGTAACAGCTGCTTCTACCTTTTCGGCATCAATGTTGTCATAAACGTCCGGCTCAACAAAAACGGGACGTGCTCCATTTATCGTAATCCCCATGACGCAAGCGATATAAGCATTGGACGCAACAATGACTTCATCGCCCTCCTTGATGCCCAGCAGGCGAAACGCCATCCACAAAGCATCGAGACCGCTTGCCAATCCCACGCAGTGTTTCGCGCCGATATATTTTGCCCATTCGCTCTCAAATGCCTCAACTTCCTTGCCTAGGATATACCAGCCGGAGCGAAGCACCTCAACCGCCTTTTCCTCATACTCTGCCGCATGAAGAGAAAACTGGCGCAAAAGGTTATTTGCCATAATCATGGTGTCTCAATCCCCCGTCACGAATCCAGATATTCATCCATATACTGCATATAATAATCTATCATGTGCTCCAATCCATCCTTTAAGGCTACCTTGGGCTTCCAACCTACAACCTTTGCCAATTTTTCGCTCGTACCATAAAAATCTCCAATATCGATTTTTTTGCGTTCTTCCGGGAATGGCACGATTTTCAGACTGCCTTTGCCGGAAAAACGGAGCATCATCTCAGCCACCTCTTTCAAGGAAGCCTTCTCCCCCGACAAATTAAATACATCTCCATAGGTTTCTTCACAAACAGCTGCCAGACACATGGCCTCTACGACATCATCCACATAATTGAAGTCACGCACCTGCTCCCCGGTGCCAAAAAGCTGAATTTGTTCCCCTGTCACAGCACGGTTGGCAAACCAACCGATAAAACCTTGCCGAGCATTCTTGATCAGCTGCCGCGGGCCATAAGTATTCGTCAGGCGAAGGGATACCGTACGCACACCATATACCTTTGTATAAAGCTGATGATAGTGCTCTGCCCCCAGCTTATTGATGCCATTCACGTCCGGCGGCGAAAGGGGATGTTTCTCATCCACGGGCAAATACTGCGGATGGCCGTAAATCTGCCGTGTACTGGAGAACACCACTACAACGTCCGGCGCATAATGTCGGCAGGTTTCCAACAATGTGAGTTGCGCCCTCGTGTTGACTTCCATATCCATGAAAGGCTCCCGCATGCTGTCCTGATGGCTCACCTGTCCTGCAAGATTGAAGATATATTCCTTGTCTCGCACCAAATATCTCAAGCTGTGCTCATCGCGCATATCAGAAAAGTTCAAACACACATCATCTTTTATATCTTTGATATTAAAAAGATTCGCCCCATATTCATCCAGCATGGAGTCAAGCAAAGTAACATTTGCACCTTCCTTGACGAGGCGAATCGCCAAATTGCTGCCAATAAAACCGACGCCGCCTGTTACCAAAACATTTTTACCTGCAAATGACATTATAGCAACCCCTTTTCCACCTGCCCAATCGCTCCTTATAACGCTGAATCGTATGCCAAAAGCCCCTCTGTATACCGACGATTCCTTTTGCAAAAGCAGCGTCATAACCATTCTGCACCAATTTCAAGGCTGCTTGCAGAGAATCAAGATATGGAAAATAAATATTCGGTACAGCTTCTTCAGGAAGCCTATACGTACTCAGGTCAAACATATGCAAGCACAGCCATTTCAAACCATGAAAATGATAAAAGACAACGGGGATGCCATCTACTTTCGGTCCTTCCGTGCAACAATACTGCTGCACATTCCATGGAGCAACCCCGCCACCAATATGTTCCAACTCATGCACCATGCCCGAAAATCGTATCATCCAATCGTCCAAATACTTCTGATCACCAAATTTGCCATCCTCAAACCGATCATAGCACCATTCTTCGCAGCGGTCACACCACCAGTTCAAAACATGCAATCCATTCTGTGTATTGCAAAACGTCATAAACTGCACGCAGTAAATGCCCGAAGTCTCACTTTGATCATACTCCGGCGTATAGCGATGCCTTGTAATCATGACGTCCTTTTCCGATGCATGAAACTCATCCAATAAAACCTGCGGCGACTGGAAAAAATACAAATCCGCATCCAGATATGTCACCTCCGGCACATCAAAGTGCTGCAGCACATAAAGGATGGAAAATGACGAGCATGTCCAGCAATATTCCCCCCTGCTTCGCGTCTTTTTTATCGATAGCAGACGCTCATTTTCAAAACTGCTCAAGGGAATAATCCGAACATGCGGCAGAGATAGCTTTGTCAAAATCGCTTCCGACAAATCATCAAAAGCAAAGATATAGAGCAGGAATGCTTCTTCCGTTTTTTCAAGAGAATCGTACATTGCCAACCCTCGAGTCAAATAGCCCGAGTCAAATAGTGTACAATAATAATTCATGCCAACCGCCTTCCGCCCTAGTCGCCTTTATTCCAGAAACCACCTATTCCGCTTCAAAAAAAGCCCTCCGGGTTCATAATCCCATAAAGCCAACTCAGGAGGAGCCTTGAGCATCGTCTCATTGACCGCCTCCCAGTATTTTTTCCGCAATACAGTTTCCTCTTCATCCGCTTTCCATTTTCCATCAACACGCAGATTCATTTCGTAAAGAAAATCTGCAATCTCCTCCGCCGTATTATCATGAAAGTCAATACCCAAATTTCTATACAGCCGGAGTTCATCCTCATCTGTTACGCCATATTTCCACGACAAATTCAATATTTCACGAAGTGTGAGATATCTGTTTTTCTTCCGATGCCACCATTTTTTATAAATTGAAAAATTCATTGTTGAATTATAATTATAATAATCGGCAGAACACCAAAAGATACTAAAATTATTTGTAAGGGCCTGCGGAATATTCATCAACCAAGGAATACAGGCAATGCCACTAGCGTCACCAAAAAAGAACTTCGCTTTTCCCATAATATAAAAATCCAAAAACTCATCGCGGCACATATTCGTATAATCGAAAATATGATTCCCTGACACCTTACGGGAATCAACTGCCCCCACACGCACAGCCTTTACTTCAGGAAAATTCAACTGCTCAATTGCCTGCACAAAATCCTCTATCGAACTGTTTCGAACCGCTGTCTGTGAGGCAACCTCCGTGCCATGATTCTCAAAATATGCTTCATGATACTCATTACTTCTGGAGAAAAAGCAGAAATACTGTTTTTCCTTTACGCCCATCTTAAAAAGAGCCGCTTGGCCTCGTTCCTCTTCCTCCTCTGAAAAAGAAAGATAAACCTTGGAAGGATACCGGTTGATCTCATGATGCAGCATCTGCTGCCGGTCCGGATAAACAACACGGCCAAAGGGATCTGCACTTTCGAAATCACAAATTTCTAGATGCTCTTTCACCACATAGCCCCAAAAAGGTGCTGTATCCGAATCGACAACTTCAACCAGTTCCTTGATTTTTTTCAGAAACCAATAATTAGCAATCCGTGGATTCCCCTCATCATAAACAGGTGTATCCCCGTCATATAGAAGAAGCACCAGTTTTTTATCCGTCGAATATTTCTCTAGCAACAACTTCAAGGAAAGATACAGATCGCACATCGGCCCAATGTTCAAAATGTTATTCCTTACGATATGTATTTTTTTATGCTTTCTTTCCAACTCCTTGAATTTCTTTTCATAAGAGTCCCTTGACAAGCGAATTTCAGATTCTCGATATTTTGAGATAAGAGCTTCTTTCATTTCAAAAGAAACGTCCCGTCGCAAATAACGAAGTTTCCTTCTCATTTGGAATTCATATTGTAAAATCGACTTCTTTTCTGCAGAAAGAGGCAGCCCCTTCCAAAGGCATTTAAGCAGGAACTTCACCGCCTTCTTCCCCTGCCGTGCAACTTTCATCATAAGCCCCTCCGCTTTCAAATGAACGCCTGTTTTACCCTGGACTCAATTTCGCCCGCACATCCTCTGCACCATCTCCATCGGCGATATGGACTCATACCCCATCTCCAAGGCATGGCTGTCATCCAAGCAGAACGGCGTGCGCAAGCCATTGTCCACGATGATCTCAGAAGTGGATCCGGTCAACCTCTTGATCTCATGAACAAGCTCCCGCACTGTTGTCTTCTCATGGGAGGCAAGACATACAACATCATACTTCCATGATGCCATTTGCAGGAGATGCACGACAAAGTTCGCCAAATCATCGTTCCAGACAAAATTCCGCGTTGCAAAATCTGGCGAATAAATGCGTACCGGCTCATTGCGCCGAAATTTCTCGATGGTATTCGACAGCCAGATAAACTGAGAACCTCTCCCGATAATTCCTGGCATCCGCAAACTGATGCTCTCGATGGATGTCTCTTCTCGTAGGAGGCACTCTGCAGTATACTTTGTCAGGCCATACGCATCAGGATTGATACGGACTGACTGCTCATCAATCACTGCATCGTGCATCTCTCCATAAATACCAATCGATGAAAAATAGATGACTCGACAAATATGATGATACTTTGCATAGTCGACAAGTTGTCTCATTGTATCGACATTGTTGCGCAAAAGTACTCGGAACTTCTTCTCACGCTGTGGGATATTTCCTGCGGCATGGACAATGGCATCGAAGTCCCCCATGTCTGCCCAAGGTTCTGCAAGATCAAGCTGTACTGTTTCAAACGGCACTTCGATACGGCTGGAATGGACCGTTCCAACCACATCGAATCCGCATAGATGAAGCTGCTCCGCTGTCCGACGACCCGCAAAGCCTCCAGCACCTGTCACGAGAACTCTCATCGCACCAACATCTCCCGAACATTCACTGCAATATTTTCAGATGCAAGTCCATTGATCTCCCGCATCGCCTCGCGATTACCGCAGCCTTTCGCACAGCCGTCAAGCCCCATGCGTCGGAACGATACCGCAAGACCACACTCCGCGAGCGCCTCTGCGACAGCACTGCCAAGTCCGCCATGAATGCTGTGTTCTTCGAGTGTAATGATATGCCCTGTCTCTTTTGCCGCCGCAACAATCAAATCTCGATCAATCGGATGCACCATTGGCATATTGATAACGCGCAGGCGAATGCCATCTGACTCCAACCCCTCGGCTGCTTGGAGCGCCTCATTGATGACAGAACCCATGGAGATGACCGTCGCATCCCTGCCATCTCTCAGAACATGTCCCCGTCCTACAACGAATTGATAATCCTCGCCATAAAATTCCGGCTCATTAAATCCTTCCAGACGAATATATACGGGACCATTATGCTGATAGGAAAATTTCGTCGCTTCTCTCGCTTCGATCGGTGTGGCCGGTGTGATGACAAGCATATTGGGAAGAGCTCGGAGAAGAGCAACCTCTTCCGTCCCCTGATGCGTCGCCCCCATGCTGCTGCTCACCAGTCCAGAGGAGCGTCCGAGAAACTTGACATTCTGATTCGCTATACAGACGTCATTCCGAATGAACTCAAAAGCATGCATCGACATGAAGTTCGTAATCGTGTAGAGAAAGGGAATCTTGCCACAGGATGCAAGCCCTGCAGCACTCGCCACCATATTTTCTTCAGCAATCCCATAATCCATATATTGCTTCGGCATATGGCACTTCAACTCATTATAAATTTCATTTGCATTATCCGCCGTCAATGCCATGACATTCTTGTCCTGTTTTGCCAACTCATAGACCATCCGAGTGCTTGCATTTCTCATAGATGCGTCAGCTCCTCTTTTTCAATATGGTATTCCCCGCATATCTTATCCCACTCTGCGCCCTTCGGCGCACGACTGTGCCATGCAGGATTGTTCTCTGCAAAAGAAACACCTTTCCCCTTGATTGTCCGCGCTAGAATAACAGTTGGACGATCCATCTCTTTGGCACGTCCAAAAGCATGTAAAAGCTCGGAAAAGTTATGCCCCGAGCATTCCAATACCGCCCAGCCGAAAGATTGCCACTTATTTTTCAATGGTTCGATCGGTGATATGTCATCAATATACGTACTTGCCTGCAATCCATTGCAGTCCACAACAACCGTCATATTTGACAACCCCTGATTCGCAGCAAAAGCAGCAGCTTCCCACACTGAGCCTTCTTGAGACTCACCGTCTCCCATGACGACATAGGTTCTATACGACTTTTCATCAATTTTTGCAGCAAGTGCCGTTCCTGTAGCAAAACATATCCCGTGTCCTAGTGCGCCGGTAGCAGTCTCGATACCATGCAGGGCAACACAAGGATGACCTCCAAGACGCGTGTTCTTTTGATAAAAGGTCAAGAGTTCCTCGCGCGGAAAATATCCTGCACGAGCCAGTACCGCATAAAGAGCAGCACAGGCATGTCCTTTGCTTAGAATAATGCGATCTCGCTCTTCTGAGAACCTCTCATCCCATGAAATGACATCTCCAAAATAAAGTGTTGTAAAGATATCCACACAGGAGAGTGCCGGCGCCATATGTCCGGTACCCGAAAGATAAAACATTCTCAAAATGTCCAACCGAAGATCCTGTGCTATTTTTTCCAAGTCCATAGTTGTTATCACACTCGTTCCACATTAACTGATACAAGTTGAATAAGATGTTCTCAATTCACGCTCTATTACTATCAATTGCATAGACGATGGAATCAATGGGAATATCTCCATAATGTCTCATATAGAATTTATAGCCTTGATTCAGTTCGTGCAATCGCAAAGGAATAGTGAAGATATCTTCTTTCCTATGATAGATAGAAAATGCAAGTGTCGGTTTGTACTCACGAATCATATTTTCTGCGCCCTTGATTGCCTGCATTTCCGCCCCCTCTATATCCGACTTCATAAAGGTAACCCTATCTCCAATTTCCTCATCAAGGCTGCAAACAGATACTTCGATATCTCCTTGATCATCGAGACACGAAGTCCATTTTCCTTCCGCAGAAAATCGCAGAACTGTATTCTCCGAATATGCTCCCTTATTGATGTAAGTTACATTCGGATAATGAGCAGTACGTCTCTTCAACTCCATAAAATTATTAGGGTCTGGCTCAAGCGCGTAAATGCGTTCATAAGATGCTTTAGATTCATCCACGTGCTTTATAAAAGAATCCACTGTATCACCAATATAAGCCCCAAGGTCAACAAACACTTCGCCTTGACCAAAGTGCAGTATGGACATATCAAAACACTGGTCACAATAGTCGAGATCATTGATGTCTGTAATCAAAGAACTATCTCGACTGATCTTATAATTCAAAAGATTTTCGAATACCTGTTTCGACCGCTCATCTTCGAGCAACCCATAGACACGTTCCAATTCTGACGCATGTTCCATATAGTAAGAATAGTAGTCTAATCCATCTTCCCAAAGATAGAATTCCGACCACAGCACACGCTGCAATAACCCAGAATCAATTTTCCCCAATCGCTTCATAAGGATAGATGGTCCGTATGAAGAAATCAAGATTTTTCCGGTGCGCTTCACCATTTCTTCAGGCGGTAGGACCTCTTTCCCACAAAAACCAGTTGCCTGTTTTCGAGGGTCATCATCTAAAAAAGCTTCTATCAAGATCCCATGCTCGCCAAAAAGTGTAAAGTAACTTTCTCCGCAGTTATCGGCACCAAATAGGTACAAAGGCTCTGAGTTTTTCTTCAAAGTCTCAAGCAAAGATACCATCTTATTTGGTGCTTGTACCAAGAAATCCAACATTAGCATATCCTTCCTCTCTATAGAGCAGATAAATCTATTCCGCTAAATGAAGTTAACATGTCGCATATCCGTATCAAGATAGGCTTGAATCAATTGATTCCGCTCCTCATATACGCAGAAATTATGGCAATCCCGTTTCGGCTGAAGTGCATTCAGTCGTTTTTTTGTTTCCTCTGAGAACCACATCTCACGAAAAGATTGCTGATGTAAATCCCCGACGACGGCCTGTGAGTCGTATGCCCGCGTATGACACAGATACACTCTCTGATCTGCCGCGATGATCGTAACCAAACGGCATGTGTAGCAAATTTCAAAGGGCAATATTGTAAAATGCTTATCCATCCAATCATTCTCATAATTATTAATAATACGAAAATCACTTCCTGCGCCATTTGGCGAAGCAGTAAGTTCTTTTTGTGCACGATGAAGCTGCTCGATTACCTTGTCTTTAATATCAAGATGGTAATGAGGTTGATTCTCTATAACAGCTGCAAACTTGACGTTATCTGCCCCGAGCTCCTTCAGCAGTGCCGCCGCCTCATATACATAGTCACAGTTCGCCTTGCTGATGACGAAGTTCACACCGAGCACGCAGTCCTTATCTTTATTCTGTGCAAAGCGGCGGATATTCTCACAGACTTTATGAAAGGAGGTTTCCGGAATGCTGCGTAGGGACGAATAAACGGATGCCAACGGGGCATCAAACGAGATGCGAACCCATTTTGCCGTATAAAATTCTTCTGCAATATTCCCTTTCAAGAGCTGACCGTTTGTAATCAACGAGAGATC
>ERZ773267.643-NODE-643-length-22315-cov-12.457367_pt1 | contig 22315 bp, 18 predicted proteins | sample MGYA00511959_ERZ773267 | MGnify/ENA primary metagenome ERZ773267 (study PRJEB29015, sample SAMEA2738165) | human oral metagenome | biome: human oral; feature: human-associated habitat; material: saliva | place: China | collected 2240 ... | reverse complement strand
GGATTGAAGCTTCTTTAATTTCAGCAATAATGTTTTCAATGTTCAATGCCATTGTGATTTCCTCCAAATGTGTTTTTTTAATATAGTGTTTTAAACGTAGCTTAGGCTACGAGTTGTGAAGATGGGCTTATGCAGCACCGTCTTCTTTGCTTTCTGCAACCGCTTTGACAGCGTATGCAACGTTGCGCACTGGCGCTTGAAGTACAGAAAGGAGCATAGAAAGCATACCTTCTTTGTTTGGAAGTGATGCAAGAGCGTTGATTTCTTCAACTGAAGTGAACGCGCCGTCAACAACACCACCTTTGATTTCAAGAGCTTCTGCGTCTTTAGCAAATTCGCTAATAACTTTTGCTGGTGCGATAACATCTTCGTTTGAGAATGCTACTGCAGATGGACCAACAAAAAGTTCTTTAAGGTCTTCAAGACCTGCTTCTTCAGCTGCACGGCTCAAGATAGAGTTTTTGATAACTTTAAATTCAACGCCTGATTCACGAAGATTACGACGAAGAACTGTATCTTGGTCAACTGTAAGTCCACGAGAGTCAACAACAACGATAGATGCTGCTGCTTTCATTTTCTCAGCGACGATAGCAACCTGTTCAGCTTTCTTAGCAATAATAGCTTCACTCATTAGTAGTTTTACCTCCGTTTTTATTTTTGGGCTAGGCACAAAAAAATCGTACCTAAACCTAGACACGAAAGTACAATACGTTCCAAAAAATAGTTACGTTTTGTGCCTCGGTTGGATGTTTATGAGTTTAACTCCCCAACTGTCTTAGGTCAGTTTTTTCAAACCTTATTTATAATATCATGACCTAAATCAGACGTCAAGAAAAAAATGCAATTTTTTTATTTTTTTCTCTATCTTTTTTCGAAGACCATAAAACCTCTCAAAATCTAAAGATTTCAAGAGGTTATTTCTAATCATACCTAAGAGCTTCGATAGGATCGAGTTTCGAAGCTTTATTAGCCGGTAGGAGACCAAAGATAATCCCTACAGCTGCTGAGAAGGCTATGCTTCCCATGGCTACACCAAGAGAAACCGTCGCTTTAAGGTCCATGGCATTCCCAATTGGTCCAACGACTAGGGCTGCAAAGCCTAGCCCAATCAAACCTCCCAGAATGGTCAGAACCATCGACTCAATCAAAAACTGGGTCAAGATTTTACGACGTGTAGCACCTAAAGCCTTACGAAGACCAATCTCTCGTGTCCGCTCAGTTACCGAAACCAACATGATGTTCATAACACCGATTCCGCCAACCAATAATGAAATCCCAGCAATAGCTCCGACAACGGTGGTAATGGTTCCAAAGATCGTGTTCACCTGATCTAGGGCCGAACTCATATCTGCTGCCTTATATTCTCCATTGTCATCTTGGGCCAACTGGGTCAAGCGTTTAGCAGCATCCTTAGCAACGCTACTACTATTTTTTACATCGGTCACATGGAAAAAAATCTGGCCAATAGCATCAGTGTTATTTTCAGCTGCTAACTGGGTATTGGCCACAAGAGCTGTTCCAATTTCACCATAGGCACCGATTGCTGTGTCTTTATTCTTATAAACACCAATCACACGATAATCATTGTTCCCAATAGTAACCACTTGGTTAAGGGCATCCCCATTCGTCTCAAAGAGTTTTTTAGCCACCATCTGATCAATGACAATGACCCGCGAAAAGTTTTTGTAATCATTGTCTTGCAAGGAACGTCCAGTCAACATTTCTAACTTTTTAGCTTTAAAGTAGCCCTGACTGGCACCTGTGATATTAACATTCTTCACGGTCTTTTTTTGGAGGGAGATTGAGGAAGTTAGGTTGTTGGTCACAAAATAACTATCGATACCTGGCGTCTGCTTAGCCACTTGCTCCAACCAAACTTCTTTAACCGGTTTGGTAGGTTGTGCCAAATCTGCATAAGCAGGATCTAGCTCCTCACCCTTGGCTTCATAGTAGACTTGAACAGTATCCTTGTCACCAGTCACACTATCGGTAACACTCTGACGCATTCCATTTCCTAGCCCCATGATAAGTACTACCGCAGCAACACCAATGATGATTCCCAACATGGTCAGGAAGGACCGCATCTTGTGTGAACGAATAGAACTAAGAGCAAATTTCCAATTTTCCATTCTTACCTCCTAGTCAATCCGAACGCTATCAGTCGTGTCTTGAGTGATTTCACCATCACGAATGACAATCTTACGTCGGGCATAGTCCGCAATCTCTGGCTCATGAGTAACCATGATGATAGTCTTTCCTTCACGGTTCAGCTGGGTTAAGAGCTCCATAATCTGCATCCCTGTCTTGGTATCAAGAGCACCCGTAGGCTCATCTGCCAAAATGATTGCCGGATCGTTAGACAGTGCACGCGCAATGGCAACCCTCTGCTTCTGTCCACCAGACAGCTCCGATGGTAGGTGATGGCTACGGTCTGACAAGCCAACTTTTTCCAAGAATTGTTGTGCCCTTTGCTTACGTTCACGTGGAGATTTCCCCGCATAAATCAAGGGAAGCTCTACGTTCTTTTGGGCACTTAACTTTGGCAAGAGAAAAAACTGTTGAAAGATAAAGCCAATCTGGTCATTTCTTACCTTGGCTAGGCGATTTTCAGAGAGTTCAGCCACATCCTCGCCCTCGAGTTGATAGGAACCTGTAGTCGGTTGATCAAGAAGTCCAATAATATTCATAAGGGTTGATTTTCCTGAACCAGAAGGGCCCATGATTGCCACGAAGTCACCTTCATCAACTGATAAGTCAATTCCCTTAAGGACCTGCAAGGACTCTTGACCATTTTTGAAAGACTTGGTAATGCCCTTTAAAACCATAAGAGCTGGCTTAGTCACTAGACTTCACCTCTTCTCCACTAGTCTCTTTTGATTTTTTACTATCTGCATCTGTCACATCCTTAAGGGTCTCACCATCCTTAAAGGATTTTTCAGCCTTAGTAATAACCTTTTGACCTTCTTTAAGTCCTGAGGCAATTTCTTGTTGCTTAGCATCTGCATTGCCAAGTTTGACCTTGACTTGCTTGATTTTTTGACTCTCGTCATCGTAAACCCAAACGTAGTTGTCAGAGCCTTTCTTGGTCACAGCAGTTACTGGAACTAACAGGGCATCATCATCTTTGGTCACTTCAAGAGATACATTGAAGCCTTGCTTGAGCTTACCAATTGGGCTGGTCAATTGAACCTTGTATTCATACTGAGAACCTGACTGACCTGAGTTGCCAGATGTCCCCGTTGACTGGTTGGCATTTTGCTTAGGATAATTGGAAACATAGCTGACCTTCCCTGTCCAAGTTTGATCAGGGTATACTTTGGAAGTAATCTTGACCTTTTGACCTACTGAAATATTTGGAATGTCATATTCTGTTAAGGTCCCTTGAATCTCAAATTGGCCTTCACTGGTCACATGTACTAGGGTCTGGCTCTCTTTTGAAGCAGGGTCCACAGAGTCCGCAACTTCTACGACTGTCCCATTAACATCTGAAACAATGACCGTTTGGTTGAGGACGTCTTGTGCCTTTTCTAGCTCTGAGGCTGCGTTAGCAACGGCATCATTATAATCTTGCAAGGTTTGGTAATTACTTGCCTCGGTTTGCTGACGCTGTTGAGGGCTAACGGTCGTCGTCGAATCATCCTCATCCGAATCACTACTTGTTTGTGCCGAAGCTGCAGGAGCTGTTCCATACTGTTGGAAATAATTACGGTCACGAACTGCCTTATTATAGGCACGGCTAGCCGTATCATATGCTGCTTGGGCAGAGGTACTGTCGTATTGGACCAGTTGCTGACCAACACTAACTTCCTCACCAACAGAGACTGTCACAGCTGCATTGCGTCCAATGGTATTATCAAAATAAACGTACTGTTCTGACTGAGCCTTCACCATGCCAGTCAGAAGGGTGGACGAGGCCAACTGCCCCTTGGTTACCTTACTTGCTGTAGGGGACTCGGAAGCCTTATCATCTTTGCCACCACCTGCAAAAAGGTTAAAGCCTAGGACCAAAAGGACAAGGAAGCCAATTCCTCCAATGATCCAAACTCTTTTTTTATTTTTAAATAACTTTGGACTGATTTTCTTTCGCATAAGTCTCTCTTTTCTTTTGTATCATATAAATAAAACAATTGTAATACTTTTAACTTTCTGTGTCAATGGCCTTCGCTTAAATCCATGACACCATAGTGCAGCTTTTGATTGGGACGAATCTGACGTTCAAACCCAAGTTCCTCAAAAACGGTATCTCGAAAATGCGCCTTGATGATAATTTTTTCTCGTGCGACACGCTTAGCCTCATTTAACCATTCTTCTGTCAGACGGCTGCCATTGGCCAAAGGTTTGATAGCTTGTAGATTTTCCGATTCCTTGATAGTCTCTGAAAACATAGGATCAGCATAAATGATATCAAAAGAGTGATCAGCCTGGGATTCCAAAAAGGATAAGCTATCGCTCTTAATAACCTTAATAGACCGCATCGCTTTTTCAAGCTGCTTGTCATCTGTCTGATAAGTGGCAAGACCACGAGAAACCACCTGAAAAATCACTTCTTGACTCTCAAGGGCTGTCACCTTATTTCCCGCTGCCGCCATAACTAGACTATCGGAAGCCAAACCCATAGTCGTGTCTAGAATAGACTTGGTAGACGAACCTAAAAGACTGACTAGAGCATCGTGCGGTGCCTTAATCCGAAGAACTGCTGTATCTGGATGAAAGGACAGCTCACTGCCATCCACATTGACAAAAGACAGTCTGTCTTTATATAGAAGATAAAAAGCTCCAAATCGCTCTAAACATTTTGCCAAGGATAACTTGCGACGAGGCTGGTAGTCAACTCCTAGCTCCAGAGCTAATTCTTGAGCACGCGCAATCAAGGCCTCATTTTCACGTAAAGATGTGGTAATAATCATGTTACTAGTATAGCAGAATCATAGGAAACAAAACTATAGACTTAGCTTTCATTTTTAACTTCTTAGCTTACATTTGTGTAAGAAAAAGCCCCAGTAAGGCTGAGACTCAGAACATAATTAAACTATTTTTAAATATGAAATAGATTTTGCGAACCTAGTAAGCTTATACCGAGACTTTTCGCAGTGATAAAAACGTCTGAAACGATTAGTTTCAGGCGTTCGGAAGTTTTGAGACTTTCGGCTCAAAACTTAGTCATGGAACTTCGCAGAAGGTCGCTGACGTCCGTCATCACTTAAGAAAAGTCTCAAAAGAAAACTTTGTCATCAATAAAAAAGCCCCAGCAAGGCTGAGACTTTATTTGGTAATTAGATAGCTTCTGTTGTAAAGCTACGGCTTTCAAGCACACGCACCATAGCATCTGCTGTATCAAGCGCTGTGAAGAGTGGAATTCCAGCTTCAATAGCTGAGCTACGGATAGCTGCTCCGTCTTCGTCATAAGTACGTTTGTTACCAACCGTATTGATAATAGCTTGCGCTTTACCAGTACGAACAAGGGCTGGAATGTCGTTATCATCATTTTCACCCAATTTGTTAACAAGCGTTGCGTGAACCCCGTGTTCATTCAAGAACTTAGCTGTTCCCTCAGTTGCGTAGATACCATAACCGATAGCATCGAAGCGACGGGCCAAGTCAAGGGCTTCTTCTTTAGTATCATCATGAATAGTAAAGATAACATTACCAAAGGTTGGCAAGTGGAGGTAAGATGCTTCAAAGGCTTTATAGAGTGCTTTTTCAAGAGTCGCATCTGTACCCATAACTTCACCAGTTGATTTCATTTCAGGTCCAAGGAGGCTATCTACCTTAGCCAATTTTGTGAATGAGAAGACTGGTGCTTTGACATGAACATGGTTGCTTTCTGGGTAAAGACCATCTTTGTAACCTTGCTCAGCCAATGATTTACCAAGAATCAAGTTTGTAGCAACTTGAGCCATTGGGATATCAGTAACCTTAGACAAGAATGGTACGGTACGGCTAGCACGTGGGTTAACCTCGATAACATAGACCGTTTCATCCTTAATAACGAACTGAATGTTCATCATACCGATACAGTTAAGACCAATAGCCAAGCGTTTAGTGTAGTCAGCGATAGTCTCTTGGATTTTCTTAGAAAGGGTTTGTGGTGGGTAAACTGCCATTGAGTCCCCTGAGTGAACCCCTGCACGTTCAATGTGTTCCATGATACCTGGAATCAAGACATCCTTACCATCAGAGATAGCATCCACTTCACACTCACGTCCAATGATATAGCTATCAACAAGGACTGGGTGGTCTGGACTTGCCTTAACGGCTGTACGCATGTAAGAACGAAGGTCATCTTCATTTTCAACGATTTCCATGGCACGTCCACCCAAAACGTATGATGGACGAACAAGAACTGGGAAGCCAATCTTACGAGCTGCTTCAACCGCTTCTTCTTCATTTGTCGCTGTTTGTCCTGGTGGTTGTGGAATGTCCAAATCTTTAAGGGCTTGTTCAAAGAGGTCACGGTCTTCGGCACGGTCAAGGTCAGCAACCTGTGTACCCAAGATTTTCACACCAGCTTTAGACAATGGCTCTGCCAAGTTGATGGCTGTTTGTCCACCAAACTGAACCACGACACCCTTAGGTTGTTCCAATTCGATAACGTTCATCACGTCTTCGAAAGTCAATGGTTCGAAGTAAAGTTTATCTGAAACTGAGAAGTCTGTTGAAACCGTCTCAGGGTTAGAGTTCATGATGATAGCTTCGTAACCTGCAGCCTGGATAGCTTTTACAGAGTGAACTGTCGCATAGTCGAACTCAACCCCTTGTCCAATACGGATAGGACCTGAACCAAGAACGATGACAGATTCTTTATCAGATTTGATTGATTCATTTTCCCACTCGTAAGTTGAGTAGAAATATGGTGTTGATGACTCGAACTCAGCCGCACAGGTATCGACCATCTTGTAAACAGGAACAATGTTATTTTCCAAACGTGTCGCACGAACTTGGTCGGCTGTTTGATTCCAAAGATCAGCAATCTTACGATCAGAGAAACCGTTACGTTTAGCTTCTTTCAAAACTTCAACATCGCCTACGTGAGTAGCCAATTCTTGTTCCAATTCAAAGACATGGAGCAATTTGTCGAGGAAGAAGATATCAATCTTAGTCAACTCTGACAATTCTTCAATAGTATATCCACGACGGATGGCTTCAGAAAGGTAGAAGAGACGGTCGTCTTGAGCTTTGACAATCTTTTCAACCAAGGCGTCGTCTGTGACGTCCGCAAGCTCAGGCATTTCATTGTGGTAAACACCGATTTCAAGTGAACGGCAGGCTTTAAGAAGTGACTCTTCGATGTTACGACCGATAGCCATAACTTCACCTGTTGCTTTCATTTGAGTACCAAGGCGACGTTCACCGTGTTCAAATTTATCAAATGGGAAACGTGGAATCTTAGCAACCACATAGTCAAGAGCTGGTTCAAACATAGCATAAGTTGTACCAGTGACTGGGTTAATCATTTCATCAAGTGTCAAACCAACAGCAATCTTGGCTGCCAATTTGGCGATTGGGTAACCAGTTGCTTTTGAGGCAAGGGCTGATGAACGTGATACACGTGGGTTTACTTCGATAACATAGTACTTGAAGCTATTAGGGTCAAGAGCCAACTGTACGTTACAGCCACCCTCAATTTTAAGGGCACGGATAATCTTCAAGCTGGCATCACGAAGCATTTGGTTTTCAATATCTGACAAGGTTTGCGTTGGGGCAAATACGATTGAGTCCCCTGTGTGGATACCAACTGGGTCAAAGTTTTCCATGTTACATACCACAAGAGCATTGTCTGCGGCATCACGCATAACTTCGTATTCGATTTCCTTGAAACCAGCGATAGAACGCTCAATCAAACATTGTGTTACTGGTGACAATTTCAAGCCATTTTCAGCGATTTCACGAAGTTCTTCTTCGTTGGCACACATACCACCACCAGTACCACCAAGGGTAAAGGCAGGACGCACGATAACTGGGTAGCCAATTTCTGTCGCAAAAGCAACTGCTTCTTCAACCGTATTAACGATCTCAGATTCTGGAATTGGTTGTTCCAAATCTTCCATCAATTGTTTGAAGAGGTCACGGTCTTCGGCTTGGTCAATGGCAGACAATTTTGTTCCCAAAAGCTCTACTCCAAGCTCTTCAAGAATACCAGCTTTTGACAATTCCATTGCCATGTTCAAACCAGTTTGTCCCCCAAGTGTTGGCAAGAGAGCATCAGGACGCTCTTTACGAAGGATACGTGTGACAAATTCAAGCGTAATTGGTTCAATGTAAACCTTATCTGCGATTTCTTTATCAGTCATGATTGTCGCAGGGTTAGAGTTAACAAGGACAACACTGTAACCTTCTTCTTTCAAGGCCAAGCAGGCTTGCGTACCAGCGTAGTCGAACTCAGCAGCCTGACCGATGATGATAGGACCAGACCCGATAACCATAATTTTTTTAATATCAGAACGTTTAGGCATAATTTATGATACAAAGCCCGTTAAGGACCCAGTGAAAATAGGAAACGTGACGACGACGCCCAAGCGTCTAGTCACCGTTTATCTTTTTCACACAGTCCTTAGGGCGTGTTCACTTCCGTGAACCTGTATCTTCTCCTTTCTATTTGACAACTCTCTGGTTGTCATTAAATAAGGTAGTAGACTGGGGCGAACAAGAGTCACACCCCACTATAGTCACTAGACAGTTGCAATTAACGACGTGCTTTTTCAGCTTGGAAAGCATCAATCAATTCCAAGAACTCATCAAAGAGATAGCTAGCATCGTGTGGACCAGGTGCTGCATCTGGGTGGAATTGCACTGAGAATGCAGGGAAGTCACGGTGACGAACACCTTCAACTGACTTATCGTTAATTTCTTCGTGTGTTACCATGAGGCAATCTGGAAGTGACTCACGGTCAATGGCATAACCATGGTTTTGGCTGGTGAAATCAACACGACCAGTCGCAATTTCACGAACCGCATGGTTAAATCCACGGTGACCGAACTTCATCTTGTAGGCCTTGGCACCATTAGCCAAACTAAACAACTGGTGACCCATACAAATACCAAAGATTGGAATTTTACCTTGGATGCCACGAATCATATCAAGTGCATATGGTACATCTTCAGGGTTACCTGGACCATTTGACAACATCACACCATCTGGATTAAGGTGAAGAATTTCTTCAGCAGTGATATCATGTGGCACAACAGTCACGTTACAATCACGTTTTGAAAACTCACGCAAGATAGAGTGCTTGAGACCAAAGTCAACCAAAACGATATTTTTACCAACACCTGGTGCTGGGTAGGCTGTCTTAGTTGATACCTGCTCAATATTGTTGGTTGGCAAAACAGTCGCACGCAATTGATCTTGCAAGTGCTCAATACTGTCACCAGGGCTGGCCAAAGTGGCTTTCATAGTACCGTGTTGACGGATAATCTTAGTCAAGGCACGTGTATCAATACCAGAGATACCAGGGATGTTTTTCGCCTTCAAAAACTCATCCAAGGTCATTTGGTTACGCCAGTTGCTGGCACGACGGCTAGCCTCTGACACAACGACACCCTTAGTCGTTGGCTTAATTGACTCATAGTCGTCACGGTTAACACCGTAGTTACCAACAAGTGGATAAGTAAAAGTCAAAATTTGACCATTGTAAGACTGGTCTGTGATAGATTCTTGATAACCTGTCATACCAGTATTAAAGACGATTTCACCCGTCACATCCACATCAGCACCGAAGGCCTGACCTTCAAAAATAGTGCCGTCTTCCAAAATAAGTAAACGTTTTGCCATTATAGTAAATTGTTCCTTTCACTAAGATACAAAGGGCGTTAAAATCTGAATGAAAAGCAAATCTGACAGAGAAGCTCTAACCTCTAGAAAGATTTGTCTCTTTTCAAAGATTCAGCCCATGTTCTTTTTCGTCTGATTCTCTCAGGAATCGGTTAACGTTGTTTACGCTTTGCCATTTAAAATAGCTTCAATAATTGCCATACGGACAAAGACCCCGTTTTGCATCTGAGCAACGATACGAGCCTTAGGCGCCTCAACCAGACTATCAGCAATCTCCACATCACGATTAACCGGAGCAGGGTGCATGATAATCGCCTGATCAGCTAACTTGGCATAACGTTCTTCAGTCAAACCATAGAGAGCATGGTAGTCTTCTTTTGAAAATCCTTTATCATCCCCATGACGCTCGTGCTGAACACGAAGCAACATGAGAACATCCAAATCCTCAATGACGTCGTCAATGGACACATGCTGACCATAAACATCAAACTCATTCGAGTACCACTCTGCCGGACCAGCAAAATAAAGCTGAGCACCCAAACGCTTGAGAATCTGCATATTTGACTTAGCGACACGCGAATGCGTAATGTCACCTGCAATACAAATCTTAAGATTTTCAAAGGTTCCGAACTCTTCGTAAATGGTCATCAAGTCAAGCAAACACTGACTTGGGTGTTGCCCTGAACCATCACCACCATTGACAATAGAGGTCTGAATAGTTCTACTATCAATCAACTGCTTGTAGTAATCGACTTCCGAGTGGCGGACCACACAGATGTCAACGCCCAAAGCAGACATGGTTAAGATCGTATCATAGAGGGTCTCACCCTTGTTCACCGAGCTAGTTCCTGCATCGAACTCAATCACATCCAAGCCAAGCTTTTTCTCAGCCACTTCGAAGGACTTGTGTGTTCGTGTTGAATTTTCAAAAAAGAGATTGGCAGCGAAATACTGTCGATCCAGCTGGAAATCAGCTCTGCCATTTTTAAAATCTCCACCTCGACGAATCAGGCCCAAGACCTCTTCATTCGTGAGGGTTTCCATTGTCACCAAATGTTTCAGTGACACTTTTCCATCTGCAATCGCCATAGTTTTTCCTTTTAAATTGATTGACTAATCTTTGCTACCTTTTTTAGGATCTGGCAAGATTTGATAGAGCAAGATACCAAGAATGGTTGAACTTGCCACACCCGTGATTTGAAGACCACCAAGGTCAATCATCAAACCACCGATACCAGAAACCAAGATAACACTAGCAATCAAGAGATTCTTTTTATTATCAAAATCAATCTTATGTTCAACTAAAATTTTCAAACCGCTAGCAGCGATAACCCCAAAGAGGGCAATAGACAAACCGCCCAATACAGGAGTTGGAATAGAATGCAAGAGTGCTGATAGCTTACCAATAAAGCTCATCAAGACCGCAATCACTGCTGCGCCCGCAATAACGTAAACTGAGTAGACCTTACTGAGGGCCATAACCCCAATATTTTCACCATAAGAAGTTACCGGAGGAGCTCCAAAGAAACCAGCGATAATCTGTGCCAAACCATCACCAGTAAGGGTGTGGTCAAGCCCTGGATCTTTGAAGTAATCACGCTCAGTCAAACTGTTTAGAACCATGACGTGACCAAAGTGTTCAGTCATCGTCACAAAGGCAATCGGAGCCATGGTCAAAATCGCACTTGGATAGAGCTTGAAGCTATAATCCACAAATGGAATGTCAAAGTTTGGAACTTGAATCCAATGTGCCGCAGCTACCTCTGAGAAATTGATAAAGCTATGTCCTGTCAGCAAACCAAGAACCGCTGAGAAAATATAGCCCACAATTAAACCAAGTAAAATGGGGATAACACCGATAATCTTCTTGCCATACATGTTAAAGAGGATAACCGCAAAGAGGGTCACCATCGAAATCAAGAGAGCATAGATACTATAGCTTTTATTTAAAGTTGTTGCATCATTGACTGCATTAGCTGCAAGGTTCAAACCAATCACCATGATAATAGGGCCAACCACAATTGGTGGAAGGACCTTATCAATCCAGTCTTTACCCGCATACTTAACAATCAGAGCCACAAGCAAGTAAACCAAACCACCTGCCATGGCACCTTGAGCCACTGCCGCAATGCCATCAGTCTTCATAAGTGTCTGCATAGCCGCAATATAGGCAAAACTAGACCCCATGTAAGCTGGAATTTTGTACTTGGTCACCGTCAAGTGAGCTAAAGTTCCCAAACCAGATGAGAAAAGAGCAATAGCGGGATCAATCCCAACCAAAATCGGCACAAGCACCGTCGCACCAAACATGGCAAACAAGTGCTGGAATGACAAACCAACCAATAAACCAGGTTTTGGCATATCATTCACATCATATTTTACGTTATTCACGATATCAAAGGACTCCTTAAATTAAGATACAAAGGGACGCTTTGGCTTAGCCAAACATTTCTGTAGAAAAATAGGAAGTCGACAAGGCACTCCAAAGAGTGCTAGGAGACTTATCTTTTTCCCTAAGAAATGAGTCCCGTGTTCAATTAACAAGATACAAAGGGCGTTTCACCCTATCTGTCAGCCAACTTAGCTTGGATCAATAATGTTGACGCTATCTTTGCCATCAACTTCTGTCACCAAAACTTCGATTTCTTCTGACTCACTTGTTGGGATATTTTTACCAACATAGTCCGCACGGATTGGCAATTCACGGTGACCACGGTCAACCAAGACAGCCAAACCAACACGCGCTGGACGTCCATGGCTAACGATATTGTCAATAGCTGCACGAATCGTACGACCTGTGTAAAGCACATCATCCACAAGGATAACATCTGTTCCATCAATTTCAATAGGGAAAACAGATGTGTCTTGTTCAGCCTTAACATCATCACGGAAAGCCTTAGTATCAAGCTCAATCAATGGCACATCAAGGTTTTCCAACTGTTTCAAGCGCTCTTGGATACGCTGAGCAATATAAACACCACGTGTCTTAATACCAGCCAAGACAATCTTGTCGAGATTTTTGTTACGCTCAATAATCTCATAAGTGATACGTGTAATGGCACGTTTCATGGTTACGTCATCGACGATCTCTTTTTTCTTCATAAAAAGAACCTTTCTAAATACAAAAAAATCCCCTCGAAAACAAGGAGATACACAAAAATATGAGTACAGTTCACCCGTACACTTCTCATGGCTCCTTGCCTGCCTCTCTGGACAGTGATTAAAGGACTTATTTAATTAGGTAAATTATAGCAAATTTCAGACTCTTTTACAAGAAAAAAACGGACGCCTCTCCCAAGAAAGACTACCCGTTTAATAACTGTTAAACTTCTCTCAACTTCTCCAAGGTTTCCTTGAAAATAGCAGGTTCTTCCGCTGTAAATTCGACCAATTCTCCAGTCGTAGGATGCGTGAAACCAAGGGTCTTGGCATGTAGAAATTGGCCATGGCCCTTGAGGGTCTTGCGTGGCCCATAAAGAGGATCTCCCGCCACCGGGTGACCGATATAAGCCATGTGCACACGAATCTGGTGCGTGCGACCTGTTTCCAGTTGCAACTCTACCAACGTATAGTTGCCAAAACGTTCAAGAACGGTAAATCGTGTAACTGCAGGTTTTCCTTTAGCTGTAACCGCCTGCTTCTTGCGGTCCTTGTCTGAACGCCCAATCGGAGCCTCAATCACGCCTCGATCGTTAGGAAGATTGCCATGCACGATAGCCACATACTTACGAAGGGACTTCTTATCCTTAAGCTCCGCCGCCAAAGCATTGTGGGCCTTATCATTCTTAGCAATCATAAGGAGACCTGACGTGTCCTTATCGATACGGTGGACAATTCCTGGACGAACCACACCATTGATAGACGAAAGGTCCTTGACATGATACATCAGGGCATTGACCAAGGTACCAGACGTGTGACCAGCTGAGGGATGGACCACCATACCTTGAGGTTTGTTGACTACTGCCACATCCGCATCTTCGTAGATAATATCCAAAGGAATATCTTCAGCCTTGTATTCCAAGACCTCTTCTTCTGGCAAATCATAGGTGATGACATCACCCTCTTTAACCGAATACTTGGCCTTTGCCGACTTGCCATTAACCAAGACTGTCCCAGCCTTGATTGCTTCATTGGCCTGACTACGTGACAATTCTGTCAAATCTGCCAAAGCCTTGTCCAGACGGTTTCCCGCCTCTTTAATGATGACTTCCATTTTCCTCTTTCCATAAGATTAAAATCAAGAGCAGTACGCCCACCGTTAGATAGGAGTCTGCCACATTAAATATTGCAAAATCAATAAAATCAAGCTGAACCATATCAACCACGTAACCCAAGTGCAGACGGTCGATGAAGTTGCCAATACCACCTGAGATAATCAAAACCAAAGATAGTACCAGCCAAAGACTCTTCTGGTAATTCTTAACCAGATAAACCATAGCCGCACCAATCACTAGAACTGTCAAAATCACAAAGAAATATTTCTGATTCTGTAAAATCGAAAAGGCAGCACCACGGTTTTGCAGATAGGTCAAGCTGAAAAGTCCAGGAATCGCCTTGATAACTTGGTTAAGGGCAATATTTGCCACAACCCAATGCTTAACCCACTGATCCAAACCAATCAGAGCCAGAATAGCCAAAGGAATCGCAACCTTACGCATAAATCCTCCTATGGTTTGTAGGTATCAAAGTAGTCAAACATAACATTGACAAACTTGAGAGCACAAGACGACAAGTTAATCCCCTTACGACGGACATAAACCATCTTGTTATCCAAATTATCCTCAAGCGGAATCACCGTAATCCCATTCACACTTTGTGCATCCAAGAAGCCAGACCCCGTCGCATAAGCATCCGTCCGTTCCAAGATACCGTTCAAAGTCGCACGGTCTGTCACGTTAAACATAAGAGACGAATCTGACGTATCCACAAAGTTCTCAGAATAGTAAAGGTACTCGTCCTTCTCCTGAGTGAAACGCACCGTAGGCAAGGCCGCCAAGTCCTCCATGACCAGACTTTCTTTTTTAGCCAGAGGATGCCCCTTACGAAGATAAATGTGCGTCTTAAACGGAATCAAATCAATAGCCTCAAGCCCAAGCTTGTCCATATTTTGCTGGATTCCCTTGCTATTTTGACGATTCAAATAGATAATCCCAATCTCACTGTGTCCCTTGGCTACCTCATCCAAAATCTGAATGGTCGTAGACTCAAAGATACGGAAATCCTTGTAATCAGGGTAACGCTCTGAAAAAGTCGTAATCAAAGGTGGCAAAAAGTCATAGTGCTGGCTGGCAATCGAAAACTGGTTACCCTTTTCAGAAGCATTGAGATAGCGATTTTCAAAACTATCAAAACTGCGTACCACCTCAAGTGCACGTTCGTAAAAGGTCATGCCCTGACTGGTCAAGACAGCCCCCGTCGTTGTACGGGTGAAAATTTGAAAATTCAGCTCCTGCTCCAAATCCTTGATAGCCACTGATAGGCTAGGCTGGCTCACAAAGAGCTTGCTGGCTGCCTCACGGAAGGTTCCGCTGTTGGCAATGGCTACGACATAACGTAGTTGTTGTATGTTCATCTGTGACACTTCTTTCTTGAAAAATCAATCAATTCTATTATACCAGATTTTATCCTCTTTTGTTGATACTAAAAAGCCCAGGCAACCCTGAGCTTGAATGACTAACAAAGTAGTACTATTCGTCTGATTTATCTGTCAAGAAGTACTCGTTTTCACGTTTATCATAGTCAAAGGTTAAGTGAACCGTCTTAAGTTTACCACTGTCGGGACTATAATCGTAGAAGCTAAGCGATACTTTTTGAGTGAGGTCTCCCTCATCAGTCTGAGTCAGCTCATGCGTACTAAAGCTGGCTTCAGAGTGGTTTGAGACAACATCTGAGAGACGTGTTCCCTTAAGCAAATCTGCTTGAGTACCCACAGTTAACTTATCAAAATCCTCTTTTGTCCAGTTGCTTTGATAGTCACTAACTTCCTTAACCTTATCATAGCCGAAGTCTGCGGAAGCATGCGCTAGGATGTAAATACCATCTTTAGACTTATTAAAGGTCAAATGGACAAAGTTATCACTACCCCTTCCCTCTTTTGCATAAGTAAGGTCTAATGTCTGTGTTTCACCATCATCGCCCCACTCAGCATCCGTAGCCTTACCGTGAGTATCCAAGACCTCGTCCAATGTCAAGGTACCAACCTTCAACTCCTTAAACTGATCCTCAGTCCAATCAAACTTATAATTCTTATCTATATACTCATTTGCCCTTAAACTCAAGTTTCCAGTAAACTGATCAGCATGGTTCATGACATATTTCACCGCTTGATAACCTGCTCCAGCAAGCGAAGTCATGAAGAAGATAATTGACATGACTAGGGCAATAATAGATAGTGCCTTGCGTGTCGATTTCAGACTCAAAACCAAAGTCACAATCGCCAAAATGATAAGGAAGAAAGCAAGGAAAGTAAAGACAAAACCGATAGGAAGCGTCCAAGACAAAATGACAAATAGAAGCCCCAAGACTAGAATAATGATTGGCAAAGCAATATTAACAAAAGCATTGTTCTTGGTTACTTTTGGCTTGTAATAAGGGTTTTCCAAAGGTATTTGACTTGTCTTTGGAGCCTCTTTTTCTTGCTCTTTCTCCATATTCAACTCAGGCATTGGCTTAGGAGCTTCCTCCTCTAATGCCGCCTGAGCTTCATCTGGTTGCGTATCTGCTACTGAGTCAGCTGTCACCTCTTCAGTAGCTTTAGAGCTATCCACCTGCTGAGCTTCAACCTGCTCAGACACTTGGACAGTTGATTCCTCCGAAGCAATGACAAAGCCCTCTTTCTTAGCTTCCATAAACTCCTCAGGACTTGGTTTACGACCATTGACGTCCTCAAAGTGACGCACCCATTCTTCTCTAGTTGCCATAGCTGACTCCTTTATCTCTTTTTCTTTATTTTATCATACTTTAATCTGGTCTTATGAAAATAAGGTCGGATATAAGAAAGAATTTTTTGAGACTGCCTGATGTGCTTAAGTGACAAGCTATCTCATAGAAAATGGATGAAAGTCGAAAAAAACTGCACCCTAAAGTTTGATTTTCTCTGTCACACTTTTGGGGCAGTTCAGATATTAGTATGACTAGTTTTTATACTTGTATAGTTAAGTATCTAATCCTTTTTAATCTCCAAACTAAGCTTATAAAAACTATTAAGGCTATAAGATATTGCAATAATTCCCAAGAAAACAAAGTATACATTATCCTTTAAACTCTTCATATAAATGCCAATTATTACAAAGAGAAAGGTATTAATCAAAATGACTAATCTTTTATTTTCTATCTTGCCTATTTTAACTACCAATAGTCTAATAATAAGTATCGATGGAGAGAATAAAACGGCAATTATTGTAAGTAAAATATTCTTTCTGCTAATTAAATTAGCTTTAATGCCTTTTTGAGATTCTTTTTCAATATTCATCTCTTTAAATAATAAATCCAGTGAAACATTATCAGGTTCACTTTTTCCTAATTCCCATTTAGAAATGGTCTGACGAGTAACAAATACTTTATCTGCAAGTTCTTGCTGAGTCATACCTGTTTTAGTTCTATATTCTTTGATCAACGTGGCAATGTCCATTTTAATACCCCTAGCTTATTTCTATTCTTTGATAAAAGGCTCTGCTAACAAAATTGCTATTACTATTATATAGAGAGGATGTTTATAAATAAAGTAAGTAGCAACGAGTAATAGAAACAATAACATTCTCGTAACCCACGGATATCTGTTTGATAAACTGACCAATAAATTAACTAAAGGTTTCAGTATCAGCCCCATTAATCCAAAAGTAAGCACCCATATAAAATTAGCTTTGTTTTTCTTAATAAATTGTAACATTAAGAATACCTCCTCAGATTTGTTACTTTAAATTTATCAAGACCCATGAGTAAAAGCACGCAACGAATAGTAAAATATGCGCAACTCCCTTAAAAACTAGGGTGCAACGCCCCATTTCATTATGCAACGAGGAGAATATTACCTCTTAAAAGTGCGAAATGGCAGTACATTAGAATCTAAAGACAGTGGTGTGATAATAGAGAAGAAATAAATAACAATTGAAGTGATAAATAAGCCAATAAATCGTTTCCAGCTTCCTTTTTGATTGAGCTTTTCTACGGTCTCCTTAGTGACAAGAGACTGACTTTGCTCAATGTATAATTTAAAAATCTCAATAGTTTTCTCCTTTTATCAAGAAAAAACAGGAAGGTCTCCCCTCCTGTTCCTTAATTAATCCTCGCCATCTGGACCTGATTTATAAGTAAGGTAGAACGTATCGTCATCTTCTTTGGTATCAAATGACAAGTAAACACTCTTGAGTTTACCATCTCCAGCATCATAGTCACTATAAGAAATACTCATTTCTTTTTTGAATTCACCTTGACGAGATGTTGAGATTGTGTATTCTGCACTTGAAGCTTTAGGGTGATCCTTAACGATATCTTCAAGTTTCGTACCATTTGATGGATCAGTGTAATCACCCTTCTTGAGAGCATCAAACTGTTCTTTTGTCCAGTCAGCTTTGTAAGAGCGATCAACTTCTACCTTATCTTGAGGGAATCTACCTGAAGCATATGACAAGATAAATGTACCGTCATATTGTTTCTTAAAGTTTAGGTAAACACTTTCACCATAGTCTTTACCAGAGTAATTCAACTTCATCTCATCGCCAGAGATTTGTGCATCAGAAGCCTTACCATAAGTCTTGATGATAGACTTAACGGTATCCTTACCTGCTTTCAACTTCTTGAACTTAGATTCATTCCAGTCAAATTTAGCATTTTTGTCAATGTAGTCGTTGACATCAGTACTGTCACCTTTTGAGTCAGATTTAGAGTCAGATTTTGAATCACTGTCATCATCTTTCTTGTCAGCGTCATCATCGTCTTTATCAGCAACTTTTGATGTCTTGCTTGAGCTTGTGTTGTTGTTGCTAGCATTTTGAGAGATTTGGAAAATCAAACCACCAATAGACACAAAGAGCATGAGACCAGCAACACCTGTTGCGATGATTGAAAGCAATTTCTTGCTTGATTTAAGGCTAAAGACAAGCGAAACAACTGCTACCGCAACTGCGAGGACTGTCAAGATGATGAAGAGCCAAGCAGGACCTACAAACCATGCCAAGACTGCAAAGATTACTGAAAGTGCAATCGCAACGATCGGCAAGATAAGATTGAAAAGAGGTTTATCTGCTGAGCCAGCTGCAGTTGGATTAGGAACTGTTCCAAATCCTTGAGCTGAAGAGATAGGTGCCTTTTCAAACATGCTTGAATCAAATTGTGGTGTTGGTTGTTGCACAGGTGCTTCTGAGAAAGCTTCTGCACCAAATGGTGATTCACTGCTTGCTTGTTCTGCGACGGCATCCTCAGCTGTTTCAGCCACATCTGCGATATCATCTTGTTCTGCGACTTCTTCAGTAGCAACTGGTTCTGGAGCTACTTCTTCAGCGACAGGTTCGTTAGCTGGTGCTTCTACAGATGCTGCTTGAGCAGCCAAAGCACTTGTATCAAAGTCAGCTGCTTTAGCATCCAAAAATTCTTGGGGGCTAGGCTTACGCCCATGTACCGACTCAAAGAGTTCAGCCCATTCTGCTTTAGTTGACATAAAAATCTCCTTTTTTCAAGAAATCCAAACAAGAGGTCCCTTCAGCTTAGCAAAGTTTTCTATAGTTAGGATTTAGACACCTATCTCTGATAAGAGCAAGTAGCATGCGTCCTTCCAAAAGTCAGCCCTCACCTTTTAGCCTGAGGCAACCTTTTTCCTATATCTAGTCCCATTGTTCATCTTCTTGTTGATAATCCCATTCTACCATATTTAAAGACCTCTGTTAACCGTTTCCCAAAAGGTTTTTTTCTGCTACAATAGTAGGTATAATGCACCAAAGGAGTTATATATGAAAAACATTAAAAAGTACATTCCATTAATTATTGTACTTGTTATCGCAGGCCTAGGTTTTGCCTTTCGTGAGAACATCGCACGCGCCGTTCGTGGAGATGCTTATGTTGATAATAAGATATTCACTAAACAATTAGAAAAAGCCCAAAAATCTGGAAAAGATGCCTTTCCACAGTTGTCTGACAAGGTCGGTAAGGACGAAGCTGAAGTTATTCTCCATACTTCAAAGGGTGATATCACAGTCAAACTCTTCCCTACACTTGCTCCAAAGGCTTCTGAAAACTTCTTGAAACATGCCAAGGACAAATACTACGATGGTCTTACCTTCCACCGTGTCATCAAGGACTTCATGATTCAAAGTGGTGACCCTAAGGGTGACGGTACTGGTGGAGAATCTATCTGGAAGAAAGGTTTCGCTGTTGAGCCTACACCATTCCTCTACAACATCCGTGGAGCACTTGCCATGGCCAATACTGGTGCTAAGAATTCAAACGGCAGCCAATTCTACATTGTTCAAAACAAGGACGATCAAAGCAAGCAACTAGGAAACGCTGGCTATCCAAAACCTATCATTGACGCCTACAAAAAAGGTGGTTACCCAGCTGGTGATACCAAATATACTGTCTTTGGACAAGTCATCAAAGGCATGGATGTCGTTGATACCATTGCCAACCTTGAAGTCGATGACAACAGCAAACCAAAAGAAAATGTAACGGTTAATTCCGTTGAAGTCGTGAAAGACTACAAATTCAAATAAACAAAAATCCGAGAAGTTGATTCTCGGATTTCTTTTTATTTAACAGCAGTGAGGAGATAGTCACCAGTGTTAACACGAGCTTCTTTAGTCGTTAAGACATCATCAAAGTCTGCTGTATTAGTCACAATGACTGGTGTGATGACTGGTAATTTAGCGTCTCGGATAGTTGCTAGGTCAAATTCTATAAGTTTTTGCCCTGCTTCTACGACATCCCCTGCCTCCACATAGGTCTTGAAACCTTTACCAGCAAGAGAAACAGTGTCCATACCAATATGGATGAGAAGCTCTGCACCATTTTCAGTTGTCAAACCAATCGCATGACCAGTAGGGAAGACTAAATTAACGGTTGCCTTAGCTGGTGCGACAACTACCCCATCAGTAGGATCAATAGCAATACCTTTACCCATTGCTCCTGAAGCAAAGACTTGGTCAGGTACTTGGTCAAGTGGGACAACATTCCCGATAAGTGGGCTCGCAATAATTTCTTGTTGAATTTCCTTAGGAGCAGGTACAGCTTCTTCAGCTTTTTCCTCAACCTTAGCTGCCCCACCACCGTATAGATTTGGTACTCGGACAAAAAGTTGGATGAGGAAGGCAAGAACACCACCCACAATGGCAATAATAATGGCAAAGATAACTTTAGAAAGGTTACCATCAGGTCCGATAAGGCTTGGGAAGACAAAGATACCCATACCTCCAATTGAATACGACTTAATATCTAGTGCCATCATGGCAGCCCCCATAAGTCCTGAGACACCACATGAAATGTAGAATGGTGTTTTCATTGGAAGGGTCACCCCATAGATAGCAGGTTCTGTTACCCCAAAAATAGATGAAACAAAGGCTGGCATAGAAATGATACGGACTTTTTCTTCTTTCGTTTTAAGCATGATAGCTCCCAATACACCTGTTTGCGTGAAACATGGAAGAATAGCTGCCGAAAGAATACTTGAACTTCCGTTTGTTGCCACATCTAAGATAGCAAGGGGAACAAGTGCCCAGTGCATTCCGAACATAACCAAGACTTGCCATAGGATACCAAGTACAAGACCAAAGACAATCGGACTAAAGTTCATGATTGCTTGGAAAAGACTTGTCAATCCATCAGAGAAAGCATTGGCAATTGGTCCCACCACCAAGAATGTTAATGGTACCGTAATGAGCAATGTAAAGAAGGGTACCACAAAGACTTTAATGACATCAGGAGTAATCTTGGTAAAGAATTTTTGAATGTAGGAAGCCACCCAAATTGCCAAGATAGAAGGCATTACAGTTGAGAGGTAACCCCCTGCAGGAAGCGTAAACGGAATAACCCCTAGAACATGACCTTGACCTGCCTTTTGAAGAGTTGTCACTAGCGTAGCAATATCAGGATAAACAAGTGCTCCTGCAATCGCAATAGCTGTAAACTCATTAACCTTGAAACGACGAGCTGAAGTCAAGGCAATCAAGATTGGCAAGAACTGGAAGAAACCATCCCCCGCCGCATTAAGGATGACATACATAGGACTTGTCGCAGCTGACAGGCCACATGCTGCCATGATAGCGACTACCCCTTTGATAATCCCGGCTGCAGCCAATGGACCAAGGAAAGGTTGGAAAATACTTGATACCAAAGATACAAAGCGGTCAAAGAGATTTCCCTTTGGTGCATCCCCCTCATCAAGATCAATACTTCCACCTGCTGGAAGACCTCCAACTTGGAGAACCTCCGCATAAACATCAGGCACATGGTTACCGATAACCACCTGATATTGTCCACCTGCCTTAACAACAGTAACAATGCCGTCACGGTTCTTAAGGTAGTCATCATCTGCTTTAGATTCATCTTTCAAATCAA
>ERZ773267.639-NODE-639-length-22380-cov-3.346204_pt1 | contig 22380 bp, 24 predicted proteins | sample MGYA00511959_ERZ773267 | MGnify/ENA primary metagenome ERZ773267 (study PRJEB29015, sample SAMEA2738165) | human oral metagenome | biome: human oral; feature: human-associated habitat; material: saliva | place: China | collected 2240 ... | reverse complement strand
ATTTAGCTCAGTTGGTAGAGCAGCTCATTCGTAATGAGCAGGTCGTAGGTTCAAGCCCTATCATCAGCTCCATTTGGACTTGTGCCTCCCTTCGGGGAGGCTTTTTTGTTTGACGCATGTGGGAAATCCATATATAATACCAGAGGGAAACGGAATCTCTTTATCAGAGATTCCTATATTGAATGGAGGAAACGATTATGGCAAAGAGCATCACGGAAGTGTTAGGAATCAAGTACCCGATCATTCAGGGCGCGATGGCCTGGATTGCGGACGCAGAACTTGTCGCGGCGGTATCGAATGCGGGCGGCGCCGGCGTCATTGCGGCGGGCGGACGCTCGACCGAGTGGGTGGAGCAGGAGATCAAGAAGGCGCGCGGGCTGACCGACAAGCCCTTCGGCGTCAATGTCATGCTCATGGCGCCGAACAAGGATGAGATCGTCGAGGTCATCTGCCGCGAGAAGCCGGCTTTCGTGACGCTCGGTGCAGGCAACCCCGTGCCCTTCCTGGAGAAGTTCAAGAGCGCGGGCGTCAAGACCGTCCCCGTCGTGCCGAACGTGAAGCTCGCGAAGCGCATCGAGGCGGCGGGCGCCGATGCGATCGTCGTCGAGGGCATGGAGGCGGGCGGCCACATCGGCGTCTTGACGACGATGGCCCTGATGACGCAGGTCATCCCCGAGGTCGGGCTCCCCGTCGTCATGGCGGGCGGCATCGCCGACGGGCGCGGCCTGGCGGCAGCGCTCCTGATGGGAGCCGCCGGCGTGCAGATGGGCACGCGCTTCCTCGTCGCCGAGGAGTGCAATGTGCATCCGAAGATGAAGGAGAAGCTCCTGGAAGCGGTCGATACGGATACGATCGTCACGGGTCTGTCGATCGGCGGCGCGGTGCGCGGCATCAAGAACAAGTTCTCCGAGGATTTCGTCGCGCTCGAGTTCTCGGGCAAGGCGACGAAGGAAGAGCTCATCAAGCGCGCGACGGGAACGAACAAGCTCGCAGCCGTCGACGGCGACGTCGAGAACGGCATGATGCAGGCGGGTCAGAACCTCCTGCTGCTCAAAAAGATCGAGCCGGTCAAGACGATCATTGAGGGAATCGTCAAGGAAGCGCGGGAAACGCTCGCGAATGCAGGAAAGATCGAGCTCTGACAGGAAGAGCGGCGTTCGACGCTCGCGATCCGTTTGCAAGAGATGAAGAAGGGGCAGCTCGGCGAAGTCCGCATGACTTCGCCGGGCTGCCCCTTCTATTATCGATGGAGACAGAAGGGAGATATGGAAGGGCTTTCGAAGCCGCAGCGGCTGGATACCGCCTGCGCACGGCGCGTCATCCATTTTCTGATTTTTCATTGACAAAGGTCAAAAAGACAAATATAATAAGGAAAAGTCAAATGGTCGAAGAGGGGGCGGGCGCGCTCGATATCTTCGCACGGAAGGCTGCCCGGACGGCAGTTTTCGCAAATATATACAGGGAGGGTGATACGATGAGCAGCAACATCGCTGATCTGATCGAAGAATATATCCTGCGGCAGCTGGCAGCGCAGCAGGATGGCAAGGTGGAACTTCGGCGCACGGAGATCGCCGACAAGATCTCGTGTGCGCCGTCGCAGATTTCGTATGTGCTCAACACGCGCTTCACGCAGGAGAAGGGGTTCACTGTCGAGTCGCGGCGTGGCCTCGGCGGCTTCATTCGCATCGTGCAGGTGCCGCTGCAGAATATCGTCTACCGGGAAATGCTTGAGGAATTGACGGAGGATTCGAAGCCCGAGCTCGTGCAGTCGATGGTGCGCTACCTCGTGCAGCACGAGATCATCTCGACACGCGAGGCGGCGCTCGTCATGCAGTCGGTGACGATGGCGTACAAGAAGCTCAAGCCGAAAGACCGTCTGGCGTTCATCCGGTCGCTCTTGATGACCTTGGAAAAGTTTTCGTGAGGAGGCGAGGTCATGCTTTGTGATGACTGCAAGAAGAATGAGGCGCGCGTGCATTTCATCGTTCTGAAGAACGACGGCACGACGGAGATGAATCTTTGCCGCGAATGTGCGACACGCTACAGCAAGGCGATGGCGGGCATGAGCAGCGGGGAATACTCGGTCAACGATTTCCTTCGGGGCGTGATCCAGCGTATGCCCGCTCCCTCGGCGGATGAGAAGGAGGAGGAGAAGCAGCCGGCAGAGGAGGCGGAGTCCTTCATTTGCCCGAACTGCTCCATGAGCTACCGCGACTTTGCGCGCGAGGGGAAGATTGGCTGCAGCGTCTGCTACGATACGTTCCGCGAGGAACTGACGCCGCTCCTGCTGCGCATCCACGGCGCGGGGAATCATCGCGGCAAGATACCGAAGCGGGCGGGCGGCACGCTTGAGCTCAAGCAGCGCATCGAGCGCCTGCGCATGAGACAGGAACGCGCCGTGGCGAAGGAGGAATACGAGGAGGCGGCGCAGCTGCGCGATGAGGTTCGTGCCCTTGCCGTGCAGCTTGCTGCGCGGGAAAAGGCAGAGGCGCATGGCGGCGGGATGGGCGACGTTCCTGCAGACGCGCAGGCTGCGGCGGAAGGAGGCGAGGCATGATGGCGGAACACGAGCTTTTCGCAGGCTCTCACCTCGCCTGGCTTGCGGCAGAGGGGGAGGACAGCGACGTCGTCCTTGCGAGCCGCATCTGTCTCGCGCGCAATTTGCGGGAGATCCCCTTTCCCAACCGCGCCGACTTGAGCCAGCTCGCCGAGGTGGCGGAGCGGACAGCTGCCGTGCTCGGGGACGTGGAGGCGGCGATGGAAGAGCCGTTCGATTGCGTCGATTTGGCGAAGAGCACAGCGATCGAGCAGAACGTGCTGTGGGAAAAGCATCTCGTCAGCCGTGTGCTGCTCAAGAATCCCGTCCATCGCAGCGTCTATATCAGCAATGACCGCTGCACGAGCATCCTCGTCAACGAGGAGAACCATCTGCGCATCCAGACGATGGCGGCTGGATTCGACCTCAAGACGCCGTATGAGCGGGCGTCGTGCGTTGACGACCTCCTTGAAGCGAAGCTCGATTTCGCCTTTGACGAAAGTCTCGGCTACTTGACGAGCTGTCCGACCGACCTCGGCACGGGGCTTCGCGCGTCGGTCATGCTCCATCTTCCGGGACTTGTCTACACGGAAAATATCGGCAACATTCTCAACATATCGCCGCAGATCGGGCTTTCGATGAGCGCCATGTACGGCGAGGGGGGCGAGTCGGCGGGCAATGTGTTCGCCGTGGCGAACAAGCTGTCCCTGGGGCTGACGGAGCGCGAGCTGTGCGACAACCTGCGCATCTCGGTCGGCGAGATCGTGGAGCAGGAACGACGGGCGCGAAAGGCGCTTTTGCTCTACGACAAGGATCGCCTGGAAGATGAAGTTTGGCGCGCCTACGGTGTGCTGCATTACGCGCGCGCCCTGGGCGACGCCGAGACGCTCGCTCTCCTGAGCCGCGTGCGGCTCGGTGCGGATCTCGGCATCCTTGAGGGGACGTCGGCGAGCATGTTCGGCGACCTTTTGATCGCGAGCCGGGCAAATTATCTTTGCGGTCTGGCAGGAAACGAGAACATGTCGAAGAATGAAATAGATAGGAAGAGGGCGGAGGTCGTTCGCTGGCTTTTGGAAAACACAGCATGAATCGCGGGAATCTTCCTGCTCCGCCGGATGATCGGCGGGAAAAGCGCGTCAAGGGCGCGTCTTTCATATAAAGGTGGAATTTTTATGACGAACCGCTTTACGAACCGTGCGCTCAAGGTGCTGGAATTCGCCCAGTACGAAGCGCAGGAGTTGGAGCAGAACTTCATCGGCACGGAGCATATCCTTCTGGGGCTCCTGCATGAAGGCGAGGGCGTCGCGGCGCGCGCCCTGCGCTCGCTGGGACTCGATCTCGGCCATGTGCGCATGCGCGTCGAGGGCATGATGAACGATTGGGAGCTGGAGGAGCGGCGCGCATCTTATTACACGGATCGCGCCAAGCGCGTGATGGAGCTTGCCGTCGAAGAGGCGCGCTCCTTTGGGCACAATTACATCGGCACGGAGCACATTCTCCTCGGGCTTATCCGCGAGAATGAAGGCGTGGCAGCGCACGTCCTGATCTCGCTCGGCGCCGATCTCGACATCGTGCGTGCGACGGTCATCGACATGCTCGGCGGCACGCACGAGGGTCCAGAACCTCCCCAGCCCGAGAGACGCCGCCGCTCGGAGGATATGCAGAGCGCAGCCGGCGCGGGGACGCCGCTCTTGAACAAGTACGGCAGGGACATCAACCGGATGGCGAAGGACGGCAAGCTCGATCCCGTCATCGGCAGGGAGAAGGAGATCGAGCGCGTCGTGCAGATTTTGTCGCGGCGCACGAAGAACAATCCGATCCTCATCGGCGAGCCGGGCGTCGGCAAGACGGCAGTCGCGGAAGGCCTTGCCGCACGCATCGCCACAGGCGCCGTGCCGCGCCTCCTGCAGCAAAAGCGCATCGTGTCCCTGCCGATGGCAGGACTCGTGGCGGGCGCGAAGTACCGCGGCGAGTTTGAGGAACGCTTGAAGGGCATCATCGACGAGGTCATGAAGAGCGGCAATGTGATCCTCTTCATCGACGAGATGCACACGCTCATCGGCGCGGGCGCAGCGGAAGGCTCGCTCGATGCCGCGAACATCCTGAAGCCGCCCCTTTCGCGCGGCGAGGTGCAGATCATCGGCGCGACGACCTTGAAGGAGTACAAGAAGTATTTCGAGAAGGATTCGGCGCTTGAGCGCCGCTTCCAAAGCATCCTCGTCGAGGAGCCGACGACGGAGGAGGCGGAGAAGATCCTCCATGGGCTGCGCCCGAAGTACGAAGCGTTCCACCATGCGAAGATCCGGGACGAGGCTCTGAAGGCGGCCGTGCGCTTGTCGCACCGCTACATCCCCGACCGCTGTCTGCCCGACAAGGCGATCGACCTCATGGACGAGGCGGCGTCGAAGGCGCGCATGAAGACTGTCGTGCTGCCCACATCCATCAAGAGGGCGGAGGAGCGGTTGAAGAAGATCGGCATGGAGAAGGACACGGCGATCAAGCTGCAGGATTATGAACGTGCAGCAGCCTTGCGCGACGAGGAGGGCGCCTTGAAGGAGGAGCTTGCTGCCGCCCGGAACCGCTGGCAGGCGCGCGAGATGAGGGAGGTCACGGTCACGGCCGATGACATCGCCGATGCCGTCGGCCTTTGGACGGGCATCCCGGTGAAGGAAATCGCCGCGAAAGAGTCGGAACGCCTGCTGCATCTTGAGCAGATTCTCGCGGCGCACGTCGTGGGGCAGGAGGAGGCTGTGACGGCGGTCGCCAAGGCGGTGCGCCGCGCACGCGCGGGACTCAAGGACCCCAAGCGTCCCATCGGTTCCTTCCTCTTCCTCGGCTCGACGGGCGTGGGCAAGACGGAGCTTGCGCGCGCGCTGGCGGAATCTCTCTTTGGCTCGGAGGAGGCCATCGTGCGCTTCGATATGTCCGAGTACATGGAAAAGCACACGGTCTCCAAGCTCGTCGGCGCCCCGCCGGGCTATGTGGGCTACGAGGAGGGCGGCCAGCTCACGGAGGCCGTGCGCCGTCATCCGTATTCGATCATCCTGCTCGACGAGGTGGAAAAGGCGCACCCCGATCTTTTCAACGTGCTGCTGCAGGTTCTCGACGACGGGCGCTTGACGGACGCGCAAGGCCGCACGGTCGACTGCAAGAACACGGTCATCATCATGACGTCGAACGCAGGCGCGGACTACCTCAAGCAATCGACGGCGCTCGGCTTCACGGCGGGGCTGCCGACGCTCGACGACGCATACGAAAAGGGAAAGTCGCGCGTCTTCGAGGAGGTCAAGCGCGTCTTCCGCCCCGAGTTCTTGAACCGCGTCGACGAGATGCTCGTCTTCCGGCCGCTCGGCAAGGAAGAGCTGCTGAAGATCGTCGACATCATGCTGCGTGAAGTCGAAGGCCGTCTCGCGGAGAAGGGCATGGCGCTCGAAGTCAGCCCAGCGGCGAAGGCGAAGCTTGTCGAAAGCGGCACGGACTTCAAGTATGGCGCGCGTCCCTTGAAACGCGCCATTCGCAAGCTCGTCGAGGACGAAGTCGCCGAACGGCTCTTGAAGGGCGAGTTTGGCCGCGGCGATACGATCTACGTCAAGAAGGTCGGCGATCGCCTGGATTTCGTCAAGAAGCAGCCGAAGGAAATGGCGAAGGCGAAGAAGGGAAAGCCGCTCCATGCGGACGCAGTGCAATAAGCTCGCCCAGGGAGGCGTCGCTTCCTTGGGGAATATGCTCGTCAATATGGCTTGGGCGCCGCTTTGGCTCTTGCGCTCGCTGCTTCGCTTCCTGCGGCGCTCTTTGACGGCGAAGCCGGGAAAGGCGGAGTGAATTGGCTAAGAAGAAAAAGACGGTCTTCGTTTGTCAGGAGTGCGGCTATGATGCGCCCAAGTGGATGGGCAAGTGCCCAGGCTGCGGCGCGTGGAACACGCTCGTCGAGGAGGCCGCCGCGCCGGAGAGCGCAGGCGACGGACTGCGCCTCGGGCTTTCCGACGGGGCGCGTCCCGTCGCTGTCGGCGAGGTCGCCGTGGAGGACATGCCGCGCTTTCTGACCGGCTCGGGCGAGCTCGACCGCGTCTTGGGCGGCGGCGTGATTCCCGGCTCGATGGTCTTGATCGTCGGCGATCCGGGCGTCGGCAAGTCGAGCCTCACGCTTCGCGTGGCGGCGGAGATCGCGCGGGGAGGAAAGCGCGTGCTCTATGTGACGGGCGAGGAGAGCACGCGCCAGGTGCGCATGAGGGCCGACCGCCTCGGAGCGGTCGCCGACGATCTCTTCGTCGTCAGCGAGACGAATCTTGAGCGCATCACTTCGCACGTCGAAACGCTGCGGCCTGCGCTTCTCGTCATCGACTCGATCCAGACGATTTTCCGGCCCGACGTGACGAGCGCACCGGGCAGCGTCAGCCAGGTGCGCGAGTGCAGCGTCGAGCTTCTGCGCCTTGCGAAGACGTATGGCGTCGCCACCTTTGTCGTCGGCCATGTCACGAAGGACGGCACACTCGCGGGGCCGCGCGTCCTGGAGCACATCGTCGACACCGTGCTCTACTTCGAGGGCGAGCGCAATGCGCAGTTCCGCGTGCTGCGCGCCGTCAAGAACCGCTTCGGCAGCACGAACGAGCTCGGCTTGTTCGAGATGCGCGATACGGGACTCCTCGACGTCCCCGACGCTTCGAAGCTCTTCTTGTCCGACCGCGAGCCGGACAGCGGCACGGTCGTCGTGCCGACCGTCGAGGGCACGCGGCCGCTCCTCGTCGAGATTCAGTCGCTCGTCGCCGAGACACCCTACATGCCGCCGAGGCGCACGGCGGATTCGGTCGACGTCAAGCGCATACAGCTTCTCCTCGCCGTCCTGGAAAAGCGCGTCAAGCTGCCGATCGGCGCCTGCGACGTCTACGTCAAGGTCGCTGGCGGCATCAAGATTGACGAGCCTGCCGCAGATCTCGGGCTGTGCGTCGCCATGGCGTCTTCGTTCGCCAACCGCCTCGTGCGCCCGAAGGCGATCGTCTTCGGTGAAGTCGGCCTCTCGGGCGAGGTACGCGCCGTGAGCCAGGCCGACGTGCGCTTGAAGGAAGCCGCGAAACTGGGGTTTCGCGCTGCGATCCTGCCGAAGAAGAATGCCGATCGCTTGAAAGGCATTCAAGGCGTCGAGCTCTTCGGCGCGGCGACGCTCGCAGAGGCCCTGCGCCTCGCCATGCCGCGGGAGTGAAGGGACTTTTGCTTAAGTTGTTTGCAGGCAGTGCAATCTATGCTATAATGATAGGCGACGCGAGAAGGCTCGGGGCCTCCCGAGCTTCTTCTTTATGCTATTTTATATGTTTTATGGAGGGGATCAATTCATGAAGATGAAGAAAATGCTGCTCGGCGCTGTGGGTCTCTTGGCTGCGGCTTCCTTTGTCGTCGCGGGCTGCGGCGGCTCCGGGGATTCTGGCTCGGCGTCGAAGACGCTGCGCATCGGCACGAATGCGGACTTTGCGCCGTTCGAGTTCCAGAGCGCGGACGGCAAGGAGTATGAGGGATTCGACATGGATCTCGCGCGTGCGGTGGCGGAAGAGATGGGCATGACGGCGGACATCCAGAACATCAATTTCGACGGCCTGATTCCGGCGCTCGTGTCGAAGAACATCGACATCGCGATCTCGGGCATGACGATCAACGATGAACGCAAGAAGAACGTGCTCTTCTCGGAGCCTTACTATCAGTCCGGCCTGACGATCGTCGTCAAGAAGGACAACAAGGACATCAACGGCTTCAAGGATCTCTCGGGCAAGACGGTCGCCGTGCAGATCGGCACGACGAGCGCGAAGGAAGTCAAGAAGAACCCCGACATCCAGGTCAAGGAGCTCAACAGCTCGGCGGACACCTTCCTTGAACTCAAGGCGGGCGGCGTGCAGGCTGTCGTCAACGATCGTCCGGTCAACGACTACTACATCGCCAAGAGCGGCGAGCAGGATGTGCGCGTCGTCAATGAGCTTCTGACCTCCGAGGACTACGGCATCGCCATGGCGAAGGACAACCAGGAGCTGCAGAAGAAGGTCGACGCGGCTCTGAAGAAACTCAAGGAAAGCGGCAAGTACGACGAGATTTACAAGAAGTGGTTCGGTCAGAAGGCCGAGTGAGGGCAGTCGTGAGGTGCAGGCATGAATTTTGATTTTGACTTGGCGGTGAGCTCGTTCCCCATACTGCTCATCGGTGCGCTTGTGACCATAAAGATCACGGCGATCTCCGTCGCGCTCGGCGTCGTCATCGGTCTCGTCGTCGGCGTGGCGCGCATTTCGCAAGTCAAGCCGCTGCGCATTCTGGCGATGGCGTACATCGACTTTCTGCGCGGTACGCCGCTCCTGGTGCAGATCTTTTTGATCTACTTCGCGCTTCCCGTTGTTTCGGGACAGCGCGTCGACCCGTTCTTCGCGGCGATCACGGCCTGCAGCATCAACAGCGGCGCCTATGTTGCCGAGATCTTCCGCTCGGGCATCCAGTCGATCGACAAGGGACAGATGGAGGCCGGCCGCTCCTTGGGCATGACGTGGATGCAGACGATGCGGTATGTCATCCTGCCGCAGGCGGTCAAGCGCGTCATACCGCAGATCGGCAACGAGTTCATCGCGCTCCTGAAGGACTCGTCTCTCGTCTCGGTCATCGGCTTCGAGGAGCTGACGCGCAGCGGCCAGCTCATCATCGCCCGCACCTATGGCTCATTGGAGATCTGGCCTTGCGTCGCCATCATCTATCTCGTGATGACGCTTTCCATTTCGCAGCTCGTAGCCTATCTCGAACGGAGGTTCAGAACCGATGATAAGCATTAAAGGCCTCTGCAAGGCGTTCGGCGACAACCTCGTCCTGAAAGGGATCGACCTTGAGGTCGCGGACAAGGAGGTCGTCGTCATCATCGGGCCGTCCGGTTCGGGCAAGTCGACGCTCCTGCGCTCCATCAACTACCTCGATGTGCCGTCCAAGGGAAAGATTTCCATCGATGGCAAGGAGCTTTCGTCCGCCGACATCAATCGCGTTCGCGCCGAGGTCGGCATGGTGTTCCAGCGCTTCAACCTTTTTCCGCACATGACGGTCTTGGACAACATCACGCTTGCGCCTCGCAAGGTCAGGAAAATCGCGCGCGAGGAAGCGGAAAAGGAGGCGCACATGCTCCTGGCCAAGGTCGGCCTTGCGGACAAGGCGGAGGCCTATCCTGAGCAGCTTTCGGGCGGGCAGCAGCAGCGCGTCGCCATCGCGCGCGCTCTCGCCATGAAGCCGCGCCTCATGCTCTTCGATGAGCCGACGAGCGCACTCGACCCCGAGATGGTCAAGGAGGTTCTGGATGTCATGCGTTCGCTGGCAAACGAGGGCATGACGATGGTCATCGTCACGCACGAGATGGGCTTTGCGCGCGAGGTTGGCGACCGTCTCCTCTTCGTCGATGACGGAAGGATCATCGAGCAGGGCAAGCCGAAGGAAGTGTTCGAGCATCCGCAGGAGGAGAGGACGAAGAACTTCTTCTCGAAGGTTCTTTGAGGCGGCGTTGCGGCGCTGCAGGAGGATGGGCGGCGCAGCGCCGACCGCCTTCGAAAAATTCCTGCCGGACGGTTGCAATGGCTTTCCCTTTGTGATAGAATGGGAAGGCATATGGGCGGTCCGCTGGGGGAGATGGACTCTCTTACGAACGTCTGAAATTAAGGAGGAAAAACAATGAACATCATTCAGGCTTTGGAGCAGGAGCAGCTGCGCTCGGACATCCCCAAGTTCGCTCCCGGCGATACGGTGCGCGTGCACGTCAAGGTCGTCGAGGGAACGCGCGAGCGCATCCAGGCGTTCGAGGGCGTCGTCATCGCGCGCTCGGGAACGGGCGTGCGCGAGACGTTCACCGTGCGCCGCATTTCCTATGGCGTCGGAGTCGAACGTACTTTCCCAGTACATTCGCCGCGCTTGGACAAGATCCAGCTCATGCGCCGCGGCATCGTGCGTCGTGCGAAGCTCTATTACCTGCGCAACCTTACGGGCAAGGCGGCTCGCATCCGCGAGAGGCGCTGAAGCACATTATGGGGACTGCCCAAGGAGAATGCCGGCGAGGCATTTTCCCTTTGCAGTCCCTCTTTCCTTTTTGGGAGGTATTCTATGAGTTCGTTGGGAGAGGAAGTCAAGGATTGGCTCGTGGCGATCGTCGTCGCCGTCGTGCTCGCCTTCGTCATCCGTCAGTTCATCGTGGAGCTTTACGTCGTGGACGGCCCGTCCATGCGGCCGACCCTGCAGTCGCGCGAGCGCCTCGTCGTCAACAAGTTCATCTATCGCATGAGGGAACCGGAGCGTGGCGAGATCATCGTCTTCCGCTATCCGCGCGACCCGAGCCGCGACTTCATCAAGCGCGTGATTGCCGTGCCCGGCGACACGATCGAGATTAAGGACGGCAAGGTGTTTCTGAATCAGCAGCTGTTGAACGAGGACTATATCCTCGAAAAAACACTGACGAACTACCCGCTGTCGACGGTGCCCGCCGGACATATTTTCGTTATGGGCGACAACCGCAACAATTCGGAGGACAGCCGCTTCGCTGATGTCGGCTTCGTTCCTTACGATCTCGTCAAGGGCAAGGCGATGGTCGTGTTCTGGCCGATCGCCGAGGCGAAGTCTCTGCCTTGAGGCGCAGCCCTGCATAAGGAGGCAGACATGGATTTTCAGGTGGAAGGGAACAGCATCGTATCCAGGAGCGCGGACGGCGCCGTGCTCGCTCGCGTAGATTTTTCGGAAGCGGCGCCGGGAGTCTATGATATTTTTCATACGGAGGTTGATGCCTCGCTGCAGGGGCAGGGCGTCGCGGGCAAGCTCGTCGCGAGGGCCGTCGCGGAAATCGAGCGGCGTGGCGGAAGAGTCATGGAGGGTTCTTCCTGCTCGTATGCGGCGGCATGGTTGAAGCGACATGCGGAAAAGGGTGCATCGTGATTGTTCAATCCATGCTTTTGCCGTAGGATTTGCAAGGGAGGAAGCGATGGAAGTCGTTCTTCATGCGGCTTCCATCGCTTCCTCCTTGTTTTTGTCATACACTTTCCCGAAAGAGCGGATGTTGTCCGGAGGAGGGCGAGATGAAACAGAGCAGCTTTGTCGAACGGCGCATGTCGACGGTGGGCCTGGCGCTGTTTTTCTTTTTCCTTGCGCTTCTGACGCAGTCGGTTTCGGCGGAGGAGGAGCCTGAGATCGATCTGGCTGCCGCGCTCGTTTCTTCTGCCTCGTATTCCGGCGACGGCGGGCTTCTCGTGCGCAGCTGGCTGAAGGAAACGGATTGGGATTTCCAAAGCCGCAGCACATCGACGCGGGCGGCGCAGGGGCGCGTCTATCTGGCGCGAAAGACGCTGGCGGATGGCAGGCGCTTCGTCGTGCTCTCGTTCCCCGGCACGGAGCGCAGGAAGGACATCGAGATTGACTTGCGCCTTTCCGCCGTTCCTTTTGGCGGCGCAAGTCCCGCGGAGTTCGCCGCCGTCGCAGGAAAAATCGGTGACAAGGATCTGCCGCGCGTCCACAGGGGATTCAACGATTTCGTCACGGCGGCGCTCTTCACGGAGGCGATGCCGGAGTTCGACGGCTTGACGGCGGGCGAATCGCTGGCAGAGGAGCTCAAGGAGAATCCGTCGGAGGTGCTGTATCTGACGGGGCACAGTCTCGGCGGCGCGGCGGCTCTCTTGACGGCGGCGCGCCTGTCCGATCTCGGCGTTTCCCGAGATCAGCTGCAGGTTGTCACGTTCGGTGCGCCCGCTGTCGGCGATGAGAGGTTCGCTCGTCTCTATGAAACGAAGATTCACCTCAAGCGCATCGTCATGAAGGCGGATCCTGTCGCGGCCATCTTGCAGTCCGTGACCAAACGTTTCGTGCAGTTCGGCGAAAGGGTCGACTGGAACCCCCGGACGCGGGAAGAACGCTTCAATCACGAGATGGCGCTCTACTTGGACGAGGCTTTGCGTCGTTATTATGATGCGTCCGAGACGGAAGCCGTGCATGGGCTCTTCCAGGGCAGGGCGCAGGAGCTTGCGGGCGGTCTCTATGTCGCAGCTCCTTCCTTCGATCTGCCGGAAGCTCTGGCGCAGGATGCGCCGTACATCGAACGCGCCGTGCACGATGCGCTCGATGTGCGTTATGCGCCGACGGTCTTTTCCTCGCAGGGCAGGACGCAGGAATCGCTTTTTGCCGCCGCACGCGCCGCCGGCTGCAAGTACGTCCTCGTCGATCATTTTTCGGGCAGCTTGCTGCGCGAAGAGCGTGGCAGTTTCCGCCTGACGCTTGAAGAGGAGCTTTATGATAGCGACGGACGGCTGTTGTCGCTGGAATCGCGCAGCACGAGCACGGGGGATCTGCCCGCGATCGAAGCCTGTCTCTATCTCGCGTACAAGGGAAGCGAGACGCGCGATGCGGCATTGGGACTGTGAATGCGCGTGAAGATGTCCGTTTTGCGAACCTTGTGCGCCGCCCTCGCCTTCGGGCGGGGGCTTTTTCTTGCGCAGAGGGCTTCGTTATTGTATCATGTTCTAGGGAAACACAGATAAATTCAGCCACCGATCAGCGATTCCCTGGAAAAGAAAGGAGCGATGCTTTTTGCAGTGGGCGGAAGTGAGCGTGGATACGTCGCACGAGGCGACGGATCTCGTGTCGGAACTCTTGCAGGAGCTGGGCGCCGGAGGCGTGGTCATCGAGGATCCGGCGCTCCTCAACGAATACATTCGTTCAGGGCTTTGGGACTACACGGATCTCAAGGAGAGCGAAGAGACGGAAGTCGTGCGGGTCAAGGCGTATTGGGCGCTGGACGAGGAGCTTGAAGGAAAGCTGCAAGATCTCGCCGCGCGGCTTGAGGCGCTGTCGGCTCATGGCATAGACAAGGGCGCGGGAACGGTCTCTTGGACGGCGGTTGCCGACGAGGATTGGTCGGAGACGTGGAAGGCGTTCTTCCATACGGAGAAGGTCGGTCGACGCACCGTCATCAAGCCGACGTGGGAGGAGCATGAAGCCGGGGCGGGCGAGATCGTCGTGGAGCTTGATCCGGGCGCGGCTTTCGGCACGGGACAGCACGCGACGACGGCTCTTTGCATCCGGACGCTCGAAAGACTCGTCGAGCCGGGCATGACGGTGTTCGACGTCGGCACAGGCTCGGGCGTGCTCTCCATCGTCGCGGCGAAGCTCGGCGCAGCGCGTGTCGAGGCCGTGGATTTCGATCCCGTCGCCGTGCGCGTCGCCGAGGAAAACGTGCGCCAGAACGGCGTGCAGGAGGTGGTGCGCACGGGACGCAGCGACCTCTTGCGGAGCGTCGAGGGCAAGGCGGATCTCATCATCGCGAACATCATCGCCGACATCATCGTGCGCCTTTTCGGCGAGGTGGGGGGAAGTCTTGCCGCAGGCGGCAGGATGCTCTTGTCGGGCATCATCGAGGATCGTCTGAACGATGTCTTGGAAGCCGCCGCGCTGCATGGTTTCGTCGTCGAGAAGGTCGAGCGGGAGAAGGGTTGGGCTGCCGTCATCGTCAAAGGAGGAGAGCGATGAGGCGCGTCTTTCTGGAAGGCGGCATCGCCCCTTTGATGGAGGTCGCAGGCGCGGATGCGCATCATCTGCAGCGCGTCATGCGCGCCAAGGTCGGCGAGAAGCTCCTCGTCGCTGACGGTGCGGGCGGCTCGGCAGAGGCCGAGGTCGCGGGATTTGCGGACGGCAAGGTGCAACTGCGCCTTCTGCGGCGCTTGGAGGAGGCGCAGGAATCCCTGGCCGAGATCGAGCTTTTCCAATGCCTGCCCAAGGGCGACCGCATGGACTTCATCGTGCAGAAGGCGACGGAGCTGGGCGTTGCCTGCATTCGCCCTGTGCTGAGTCAAAACGTCGTCGTGCGCTACGACGAGAAGAAGGCGCGCGCACGGAAGGAGCGCTGGCAGAAGATCGCGGCGGAAGCGGCGAAGCAGTGCGGGCGCACGCGCATCCCCGAGGTGAAGCCGATCGCGTCTTTTCGCGAGGCGATCGAAGGGCAGGGGACGGCGGAGGAGGTCTTGCGCCTCTTTTTCTACGAGGCGGAGAAGCGGAAGGAATTGCGCACGGCGCTCGCCGGCTCTGCCCTGCGGCGCATCTTCATGCTCGTGGGGCCGGAGGGAGGCTTTGATGCAGAGGAGGCGAAGCTCGCGACGGAACGCGGCTTTTCGCCTGTGACGCTCGGGCGGCGCATCCTGCGCGTCGATACGGCGGCGATCGTCGCGCTCGCGCTCGTGCAGTATGAAAAAGGAGATCTGGGTTTTGCCGAAAGCAGCATTGACGACCTTGGGCTGCAAGGTCAATCAGTTTGAAACGGAGACGATGGAGGGGCTTTTCCGCCAGAGGGGCTATGCCATCGTCCCCTTCGACGAGGCGGCGGACGTCTACGTCATCAATACATGCTCTGTCACGAGCCTCGGCGAGAAGAAGTCGCGCCAGCTCATCCGACGCGCACGCCGCTTGAACGAGAGAGCCGTCATCGCTGTGACGGGCTGCTACGCGCAGGTGTCGCCGGAGGAGATCCGCGCGATCGAGGGAGTGCGCGTCGTGCTCGGCACGAAGGAACGCGCCGGGATCGTCGACCATGTGGAGCGCGCGGCGCGTGAGGCGGGCATCTTCGACGGCACGGGCGACATCATGCACGCGGAAGAGTTCGAGGACATCCCGCTCTTCGGCGCTCCTGCGAGGACGCGCGCCTTTTTGAAGATCGAGGAGGGATGCGAGAACTTCTGCTCGTTCTGCATCATTCCTTACGCGCGCGGCCCCGTGCGCTCGCGCCTCCTGCCGAGCGTGCGCCGCGAGGCGGCGAAGCTCATCGCGATGGGCTTCAAGGAGATCGTCCTGACGGGGATCCACCTCGGCTGCTACGGGCGCGATCTCGGCGACGTGACGCTCGTCGACGCCGTGCGCGAAGTGCTGTCTTTGCCGGGGCTCAAGCGGCTGCGCCTGGGCTCTTTGGAGTCGATCGAACTGTCGGATGAGCTGCTCGCGCTCTTGGCGGATGAGGCGCGGTTCGCGCGTCATCTCCACCTGCCCTTGCAGGCGGGGGCGGATGAAATCCTTCGCGCGATGAACCGCCACTACGACACGGCGAAGTTTGCCGCGCTCTTCGAGCGCGTCGAGCGCGCCGTGCCGGGCGTTGCCATCTCGACGGACATCATCGTGGGCTTTCCGGGCGAGACGCAGGAGCTTTTCGCAGAGAGCGTCGCTTTCGTCGAGCGCATGAATTTCGCGCGCATGCACGTATTCCCCTATTCGCCGCGCCAGGGCACGCCGGCGGCCGGATTCGCCGCGCAGGTGCCGGACGAGGAGAAGAAGGAGCGCGTGCGCATCATGCAGGCTCTCGCCGTGAAGAAGAGCGAGGCGTTCCACGCCTCTTTTCTCGGCAAGAAGATGCCCGTCCTCTTTGAGACGGAGCGCGAGGGCGTCACGGATGGCTTGACGGAGAACTACATCCGCGTCTATACGGATGCACCCGTTCGGGCGGGGGAGATCGAAGAGATGCATCTCGTGCGCCTGCACCGGGACGGCGTATGGGGAGAGCGGCGGAGCGGCTGAATCTTCGGGAGACGCATGAAGATGCACAATATTTTCCTCATGCGGCAGGGTTTTTGCAGCGAAGGTCGAAGCATATAACGAGGGTGTGGATCAAACGATTGCAGGATGGGAGGTGGAAGAGATGGCAGACTGCATTTTCTGCCGCATTGCGGCGAAGGAGATTCCCGCTGCGGCGGTATACGAGGATGATGCCGTCATCGCCTTCAAGGATCTGGAGCCGCAGGCGCCCGTGCATGTGCTCATCATTCCGAAGAAGCATATAGGAAGCTTGCTTGCCCTGACGGAAGAGGACAAGGCGCTCGTCGCGCACATCCATGTCGACGTCGTGCCGCAGCTCGCGAAGGAGCTGGGACTTGCGGAAAGCGGCTTTCGCGTCGTCGTGAATACGGGAGCAGAGGGCGGGCAGACCGTCGGACATCTGCATTTTCATCTCCTTGGCGGACGCGCGATGCAATGGCCGCCGGGTTGATGGTTGACACCGAAACGGGAAATCATGTATAATAGCAAAGTGCACGATGCAGCGTTGGCAATTTTTTGCCTGCCTTCCCGTGCGCCCCAAATCTAGTGGAGGGGGGGAAGAACAATGGCAAATGAGGTCAAAGTAGGAAAAAACGAAACGATCGACAGTGCTCTCCGCAGATTCAAGCGTACCTGCCAGAAGGCTGGCACATTGGCAGAAGTAAGGAAACGTGAACATTACGAGAAACCGAGCGTCAAGCGCAAGAAGAAGTCCGAGGCGGCTCGCAAGCGCAAGTTCCGCGCGTAGTTGCTCGTGAATGAGACGTGTGAGAGAAGCTGAAATAAAAACCCGCAAAGCTTGCGCTTTGCGGGTTTTTTTCTCGTGCTGCCCGTGAAGCGGCGGGTGAGGAAGCAAAAAATGATTGATACAAAGAGAAAGTGAGAGAGAATAATATAAATAGACAGCGACTCTTCCCAAATGCACGGTAATCTGCTATAATGACAGAAGAAGAATTGAATAAGCGAAATTTTAGGCGGAGTCTGTTCAACCAAGGGCTTCGTCTATTTTTTCGGTCGGCTGCCCGTCCTTTTCTGCCTCTCCAGCTTGACGGGGGAAGGCGGACAGAAGGTGCAGGAGACTGCCTACAGGCAGTCAAATTCAGGGAGGTTTTTATGGAACAGGAAACAATAGCTGGTATCATCTTCGTCGCGATGTATGCGGTGATCGTCTCTGAGAAGATCCACCGCACGATCATCGCGATGATCGGCGCGCTCCTCATGATCGTCACGGGCATCATGACACAGGAGACAGCCATCCACCACATCGATTTCAACACGCTCGGACTCTTGATCGGCATGATGATCATCGTCGCCATCACGAGCAAGACGGGGCTCTTCAATTTCATCGCCGTCTGGGCAGCGAAGATGGCGAAAGCCGAACCCGTGAATCTCTTGGTCTATCTTTCGCTGATCACGGCCGTTTGCTCGGCGTTCCTTGACAACGTGACGACGGTCCTCCTGATGGTGCCGGTCACGTTCAGCATCACGACGAAGCTCCATGTCGACGTCATGCCGTACCTCCTGGCGCAGGTCATCGCGTCGAATGTCGGCGGTACGGCGACCCTCATCGGCGACCCGCCGAACATCATGATCGGCAGCGCCGTCAAGGAGCTGACGTTCGCGGCGTTCATCGATAACCTCGCGCTCATCTCGATCCTCAACCTCATCCTCGTCACGGCGATCTTCGTCCTGCTCTACCGCAAGAAGCTGAAGACGAAGCCCGAGCTCAAGGCTCTCGTGATGCAGGAGAACGAGTGGGACGAGCTCAAGGACATCCCGCTTCTCAGGAAGTGCCTGTTCGTGCTCGGACTCGTCATCTTGATGTTCTTCCTCCATTCGATCACGGGGCTTGAGTCCTCGCTCATCGCCATCGCCGGCGCGTTCCTGCTGCTCCTCCTGGTCGGCAAGGAAGAGTTCGTCGAGCACGCGATGCACGGCGTCGAGTGGCCGACGATCTTCTTCTTCATCGGTCTCTTCATCGCCGTCGGCGGTCTCGTGGAGACGGGCGTCATCCGCGATCTCGCGGTGCAGGGCGTCAACCTCACGGGCGGCGATGTGACGAAGACGTCGATGCTCGTCCTGTGGATGAGCGCGATCGTCTCGGCGTTCCTCGACAACATCCCGTTTGTCGCCACGATGATCCCGCTGATCCAGGACATGGGGACGATGGGCGTCTCGAACCTCGAACCAGTCTGGTGGAGCCTCGCGCTCGGCGCCTGCCTCGGCGGCAACGGCACGATCATCGGCGCGTCCGCGAACGTCATCGTTGCGGGCATGGCGGCGGAGAGGGGCGTTCCCATGACGTTCGTCCGCTTCATGATGGTCGGCTTCCCGCTGATGATCTTGACGATCATCACGTCGACGGTCTACGTCTATTTGCGCTATCTGATGTGACAGCCTTTCCTGCCTCCCCCGTTCGCGGGGGAGGCTTTCTTTTGTGCGGGGCGAGCGCCCAGGGACCGGAATCTTTACGCCAAGGGCGCGAAAGAAATGACCTTAGTCGAGCAGGATTTATTCCGTGGGAATCGAAAAGGTCAAAGGCAATGATAGAGGGCGCCGTGCGGTCTTCATCGCTCGTTTTTCAAGGCGCTTCGTTTGGAGGGATTCTTTGTGAAATTTTCTTCGGGGCGCGGTTTCGGTCTGTGCGCCTTGTTCGTCTTCGTGGGCGCGGTGCTCGGCGGTCTTCTGGGCGATTTTTTGCGCGGCGTCGATGCGCTTTCTGCCGTGGCGCCGCTTCTGGCAGACAGGCATCCCGCCTTCGTCCTGGCGCCCGTCGCGATCGATCTCTTCGTCGTCAGCGTGAACTTCGGCTTCTCCTTTACGCCGAACATCATGAGCCTCGTCGGCGTCATCGTCGCGCTCGTTCTTTATCGCCGCTATTGAGGAGGGGAAGGCTTTGTTCATCTTGGCATCGGCTTCGCCGCGCCGGCGCGATCTTCTCGTGCAGATCGGCGCGTCCTTTCGCGTGGAAGTGAGCGAGGCAGAGGAACTTTTTGCGGCGGAGGACGCGGGCGGTCTCGTCCTCGCCAACGCGCTCGCCAAGGCGCGCGCCGTGGCAGCGCATACGGGGCTTCCCGTGCTCGGCGCCGATACCGTCGTCGCGCTCGATGGACGCATCTTCGGCAAGCCTGCCGATGAGCGCGAGGCGTGTTCTATGCTCGCCTCGCTCTCCGGGCGTGCGCACGAGGTTCTGACAGGCGTCGCCTGGGTGAAGGAGGGGCGGGAATTCTCGACGGTCGCCAGGACGCAGGTCTTCTTTGCGCCGCTTACGGAAGAGGCGATCGCGCGCTACGTCAAGACGGAAGAGCCGCTGGACAAGGCGGGCGCCTACGCGGTGCAGGGACGCGCCGCCGTCTTCGTCGAGCGCATCGAAGGCTCGTTCTCGAATGTCGTCGGGCTGCCGCTTCATGACACGGCAGAGCTGGCAGAAAAAGCGGGGGTCGATCTCTATGACGCTTCTGGTGCGTGACCTGCCCGCAGAGGAACGGCCTCGCGAGCGACTTCTGACGGCGGGGGCGGCGAGCCTTTCCAACACGGAATTGCTCGCCGTCCTCCTGCGCACGGGCGTCAAGGACGATTCGGTGCTGCATGTCGCCGAAAAGGTGCTCGCGCTCTATAAAGAGCGCGGACTTTCCGCCATCACGCAGATGAGCGCGCAAGAACTTTCCTCCATCAAGGGCGTGGGAATGGCGAAGGCGGCGACGATTCTCGCCGCCGTCGAGCTCGGCCGACGTCTCGCGCTGAAGGCGGCCGAGCAGAGGACGGTCGTTCATGGCCCGGCCGATGCCGCAGATTATGTCATGCCGCGCTTTCGCTTCGAGCGCAAGGAGCATTTCGCAGTCCTGCTGCTGAACGCGAAGAACCATATCCTCGCCTTGAAGACGATCTCCGTGGGCACGCTCACGTCCTCGATCGCCCATCCGCGGGAGGTTTTCCAGGCGGCGATCGAGCAGGCGGCGGCGGCCGTCATCCTCGTGCATAATCATCCGTCGGGGGATCCTACGCCGAGCGCGGAGGATCTTGCCCTGACGCGGCGCATGGCGGAGGCGGGAGAAGTCATGGGCATCCCCGTGATCGACCACATCATCTTAGGTTATGATAAATTTATTTCCCTAAAAGAAGAAGGTATGATACAATAGAACTCGTATCTTCATACGCCATTATATCTATGATTGGCAGCACGTTCATCATGGAGCCCCGAGAGGTCGAGCCCGAAGGGCGCTGACCGGCCGACTGGTCTTCTGCAGGCGTGAGGACATATATCATGTGCGAAGAGAAGGGAGTTTTATTTCAACATGTGGAGTCTTTTTGGTGGCTTGTCCCGCGATATGGGCATCGACCTTGGAACCGCGAATACATTGGTGCATGTGAAAGGCAGGGGCATCGTTCTGCGCGAGCCTTCTGTCGTGGCAATAAAGAGTGAGAACGGGGAAGTTCTCGCCGTCGGCGAGGACGCGAAGCGCATGATCGGCAGGACGCCGGGCAACATCATCGCCATCCGACCGATGAAGGACGGGGTCATCGCCGACTTCGACGTGACGCAGGCGATGCTCAAGTATTTCATCCGGAAGTCGATGAACACAAAATCTTTCGTGCGTCCGCGCGTCGTCGTCGGCGTGCCTTCGGGCGTGACCGAGGTGGAAAAGCGCGCGGTCATCGACGCGGCACAGCAGGCGGGAGCCCGCGAGGCGTACCTCATCGAGGAGCCGATGGCGGCGGCGATCGGCGCAGGGCTTCCCGTCGAAGAAGCGACGGGAAGCATGGTCGTCGACATCGGCGGCGGCACGACGGAGATCGCCGTCATCTCGCTCGGCGGCATCGTCACGAGCCGCTCGATCCGCATCGGCGGCGACGAGATGGACTCTTCCATCGTGCAGTACATCAAGCGCCAGTACAACCTCATGATCGGCGAGCGCACGGCGGAAGAGATCAAGATCACGGTTGGCTCCGCCATCGTGACGGCTGATGTTGACCGTGACATGGACATCCGTGGCCGCGACCTCGTCAGCGGTCTGCCGAAGACGCTCTCGATTCGTGCGAGCGAGGTTCGGGAGGCGCTGAATGAACCGATCTACAAGATCGTCGACGCTGTCAAGGGCACGCTCGAAAGGACGCCGCCGGAGCTTGCGGCAGATGTCATGGATCATGGCATCATGATGACGGGAGGCGGCGCTCTCTTGACGAACCTCGACAAGCTTCTGAGCCACGAGACGGGCATGCCCGTTCTCATCGCGGAAGATCCGCTCTCCTGCGTGGGCGAGGGAACGGGCAAGTCGCTTGAAAACATCGAGCTCTTGAAGCGCGTCGTGATGATTTCCAAGAAGTTGAGACAATGAGCCGCATACGCAGAGATGACCAGGATCCGAACCGCAAGGTCTGGCTGCTTCTCGTGTCGCTCGTCTGCGTCCTCTGCCTGGTCTTTTTTGCGGGAACCGGCAGGTTTCAGTCCCCGTTCCTGAGCCGTGCCGCAGCGACGCTGCTGCGTCCCTTTCAGTCTGTGACGGCCTGGGTGGGCGACAAGGTGCATTCTTTAGGCACGGAGTTTTGGGAAGTCTATTATGTCTACGACCAAAACCGTATGTTGAAGAATGAGGTGGAGGAGCTGCGCGTGCAGAACCTCGAAGCGAATGAGGCGCTTGCTGAGAATGCGCGGCTCAAGGCTCTTCTCGGCTACAAGCAGGAAAAGACGCAGTTCGATCTCGTGGCGGCGCGCGTCATTGGACGTGACTATGCGACGTGGTCGGGCGTCATCGTCATCGATCACGGCACGGCGAGCGGCGTGCGCGAGAATATGCCTGTCGTGACGGAAAAGGGGCTCGTCGGCGTCGTCGTCGAAGCGGCGCCGTATTCTTCCAAGGTGCGGCTGATCCTCGACCCGCGCGCCGCCGTCGGCACGATCGTGCAGCGGCAGGAATCGCGCGTCGCGGGCATCGTCGAGGGTGACCCCGCGAACCCCATGATGCCGCGCATGAAGAACATTCCGAAATCCGCTGATGTCGTTGAGGGCGACGTCGTCGTGACTTCGGGATATGGCGGCGTCTACCCCAAAGGCATCCTCGTCGGCACGGTCAGGGCCTTGAAGAACGATGAGGGCGGGCTGCTGAAGTACGCGGTGTTGGAGTCGGCCGTCGATTTCCAGCGCTTGGAGGATGTCGCCGTCATCGTGGCGTCGCGCGAGGCGCCGCCCGCTCCGATCACGCCGCCCGCGCAGACGCCGGGCACGGAGACGGATCCGGCTGCGCAGAAGGCGGCGGCAGAGCAGGCGAAGCGCGCTGCACAGCCCGCGCCGTCCGCCTCCC
>ERZ773267.637-NODE-637-length-22435-cov-6.098347_pt1 | contig 22435 bp, 30 predicted proteins | sample MGYA00511959_ERZ773267 | MGnify/ENA primary metagenome ERZ773267 (study PRJEB29015, sample SAMEA2738165) | human oral metagenome | biome: human oral; feature: human-associated habitat; material: saliva | place: China | collected 2240 ... | reverse complement strand
CTACCCCGGCCCCTGCTGCGGAGCCTACCCCGGCCCCTGCTGCGGAGCCTACCCCGGCCCCTGCTGCGGAGCCTACCCCGGAGACCGTGGGGTCTCTGCGCGCTCAGCTAGCTGCCGCCGAGGCGGCTCTGCAGTCTGCGCAGCGTACTACCTGGGCTACTCGCGCCGCCGTGCGATATGGGCTACCCGAGGCTCTAGCTGATCGCCTGCAGGGAGACAGTGAGGCCGAGCTGATGGAGGATGCCGAAAAATTTAGTGACCTAATCAAAAATGGCGGCGCCACTGGCATCACCCCCGCTAAGCCGGTAGAGTCTGTGCCACAGGCTCCCGCCACCCCTCCTACCCAGCGCCCGGCTAGCCCCATCCGTGGGGCAGTCGCCGCCCCTGCTGTAGACGCCATCGCTTTAGTGCACAAAAAGCTAGCCGCTCGAATTTAAGGAAGTGTAACGATGGCTAACACCATTTTTGAGCCCCAGACAGCCTCTAAAGTCGTTTTAGAGGCTCTGCGGCTATCCTCCATTCTTCCCCGCACTGTGTGCCAGGAAGTTGAGGAAGATTTTGTGGAAGGTCGGGGTGCAACCGTTAATGTGCGCGGGCCGGTGACCACCACTGCCCGCGTCTACGACCAGGCGGAACGTACCGCCGACGCCGCCATCCAGTATAGTGACCTCACCCAGGCCTGGGTGCCTGTCACCCTCGACAAGCAGATCTATTCCGCTGTAAAGTTGCCTGACCTGTGGGCAACCACAAACCTGGACTCTCTGGCCGATAAAGTATTTATTCCCCAGGCTAAAGCTGTGGTTGAGCAAATCGCCACGCCACTGACTGACGAGATGCAAAAGACTAAGGCCGTCAAGGCAGATGGCAGTGCCGGTCTAGTCGATAAGACAAATACTGCAGCGCTCAAGTTTGGGGCTAACCCCGACGACGCCATCGGCACCATCGTCAAGCTACGTACCGTGCTGAACAAGCGTAAAGTTCCGCAGGCAAACCGCGTCCTAGCCGTCGGTAGCGACATTGCCGATATTATCCAGCGCGTACCCAACCTAAACCGCGCCAACGAAAATGGAGATGGCGATGCACTGCATGAAGCTATCATCCTGCGCCTAAAGGGATTCACGATTGTAGAAGCCTTAGACCTGCCGGACAAAATGGCCGTAGCATATGAGAAATATGCATACGCGTCAGTTGTCCGCGCTCCCCGCGTTCCCGAGGGAGCCCCCTACGGCGTCAACCTAATTCAGGATGGATACGGTCTACGCCACGTCATGGGCTACGACCCGTCCCGACTCCGCGACCAATCCGTAGTCGACGCTTTCTCGGCTGCCGCCACCCTCTCCGAGGACCGCGCAGTAGCCATCAGCCTCACCTAAAGGTCGTAATAGCTAGGAGAGACGCAGCCATGCAGCTAGTAGACGTCCAAGCGCTCGCTGACTACTGGGGCGACGCCATTACCGCCCCGGAGGATATCCGCCGTGCCGAGCGTGTACTGCAGGCTGCGTCTAACCTGGTGATGGGGCATCTGGAGAGGGTGGAGCCGTGGCCTGATAGTCAGGTGCCGCCTGTAGTGGAGGATGTCGTACTAGCCGCTGCTCTACGCGGCTACACCAACCCCGAGGGGTGGTCATATGAGTCGGTCGACGATTGGCGGGCCGGTGGCCGCACCGTCCCCGAAGCTGGCTTGTATCTAACTCCCACTGAAAAAAAAGTTTTGGAGCCATACCGCGCACAAAAATTGCGCGGCGTAGGATTTTTAGGGACGTCCAAAGGTGACCCATGGACTCCTACGGCCACTGGCTCCGCTGCGCCTGGCTGGCTGGTGTGGCCGTGAGACCTATGCCCCCTGCTCGCCGCCGCCGAGCATTGCAGCTCATGGTAGATCGCTGCATTATTACGCGCGCCCAGCTACGGCGCGATGAGTCTGACCGTGAGGTGTGGTACCCCGCGCCCGTGTATGAGGGCCGCTGCAAAATCTCGTCCTATGAGGCATACGAGCAGTCACCCGACTCTGGGAGGCACGAGTACACCGTGCAGCGCTACCGGCTAGACCTCCCACTAGAGGGCACTGACCAGGTGAGTGTAGGGGACCTAGCCCACGTGGAGGGCTACCGCTACCCGCTACGCATCGCCTCGCTTTTTAAAAAAACCCACCAGACAGCCAGGCGGCTACTGGTGGATATGGTCACGGACTAGGAGGAACTATGCAGCTAGATTTTGACACTAGCGAGCTCACGTCCCTGGCCGCCGACCTGGGGCAGGTGCCAGGCCGGGTGGCACAGCAGGTGCCTGCAGTGGTATCCAGGGGTGCCCTGAACATAAAAAAGCAGCTCAAACGCGAAATGGGTGCGTCACATAGTTTCGGGCCCGTTTCACGCGCTATCAGCTATGACCTATCCAGTTTCAGCGGATTCGGTGGCGGCGAGTATAAAGCCGAAATAGGGCCGGAAAAAGGCTCGCCTGGCTCGCTCGCCAATATCGCCTATTTTGGTACCTCGCGAGGCGGTGGGACTGTCCCTACCCCTGACGGTGCCCTCGCCGCTGAGGGTCCGCGATTTGAGTCAGCGCTAGGGAAAATTTTGGAGGGACTATTGTGACCGATGCTGCGGCGACTGGCCGCTATGAGGCTGATGTACTGGCCGCTATGGATGCCATAGCGGCTGCGATCCAGCGAGGTGGCATAGACGCATATCTAGGCGAGGTGGCCGCACCTACCCCACCCTACCCATACGCGGTAGTGTGGGGACAACTAGCTATCCCCCAGGGGCTGACCCTCAGTGGGGATCGTGTAGACGTGCGCAGCATTGTGCGCGTGACGGTAGCAGACACTACCACCCGAAATGTTTTGCTTACCATGGCCCGTACACGAGCGCAGATTGAGGGTCTAAAAATTGAGATCGAGGGACGCTACGTACACCCACTGATGCTGGTGGAGACACAGCCCGTGACTGTGGATCAGCAGGTGACAGTGCCTCACAGTGACCGCCACCCGCTCTACGGAGTAGACGGCTATGCACTTGTGACTACCCCAGCTAGAGAGTGCCCCACTAGAGAGGATGCATGATGCTCGATTTTGTCGATGTCCTAGAGGTGGCTACGCGGCAACGTCGCGTCATCCCTCGGGCCTGGCTCGATATTCCCGAGGTGGCCGCCCTGTACACTACTGATGTGAGGGACCCTGCGCCCCCTGACTGCTGCGGCCAGGCCGCTGTATCTGCTCTATCCGCCCCCACCCCCGACTGATCCGAAAGGAAGGCTAAAATGCCTAAGCGTCTTGCCGACACTAACCTGGCGTTAATCGCGCTAACTACCCGCCCTGCCGACCCTGCCGCCCCGACCGTGGCCGAACTTGAAGCAGGCATAAGGTGCGAATGCGCCATTAACAAATCTGATTACAAGCTCGGCCCGACCGGCTCTAGTACCATCTCCGAGCAGGAGCTATGTAAAGCGGGTGAGGCCAAGGACTGGGGGCCCGCAGCCTACGAGGGCCAGCTGACCTGTTTTATCTACCACAACGCGGACGGAACGCGTAATGAGCAGGAAAACAAGGTTTATAACTTGTTTAAGACGAAGGGCACGGTCTTGCACCTGTATCAGCGTGAGGGTAAGCCCTATGCTGACGCTATCGCCGCTGGTGACGTCGTGGACCACTACGAGGTCAGCACCGATACCCCGCAGGCCCCCGATGACCGTTTCGCGGGCTACATCAAGCGAACCATCCCCCTGGCTGTGCTAGATGCACACCTGGACGCAGCCGTCAAAGCCTGACAGCCTCCCCGCCCATCGCATGGCCACCCTATCTGTGTAAACAATTTTTTAGGAGCCCATCATGACTGACGCCTCTCTGGCTGACCCTATCCCTGTCGACGACGACACCCCCGCCACTGTCCCTGACGCTTCCCTGGCTGACCCCACCGCCCCGCTGCCCATGGAGCAAGAAAAATTTGACCTGGCCGCCTGGATCGCCGGCGTGCGCCCGGCGCGCCGAGCCACCACTGTCTATGCCCGCCCGGACCTACTCGCCGACCTGGACCTACTAGCTGAGCGCTACGCACTCACCTCCCCAGCCTCGCCTGACCGCCCTGCCCTGGAGCAGCAGATGCGCGACCTACGCGAGCAGGTAGAGGCATCCGGCCTAGATATCATCGTCGAGGCTCGTAGCGAGGAACTGCGCCAGACCATGGCGCAGGCGCTCGAAAAAGACGGCCTCAAAGCAACCGACATCGACTACCAGCTAGCGATGATCGCCTCCCAAATCATCCAGCCCGCCAACCTAGACGCGGCCACCCTCAAAACCCTCTACAAGATCAGCCCCGTGCAGGTAGCTAAAATCGCCCAGGCCGCCACCGCCGCCAATACCGAGGCTCCCAAGGTTGAGCTCCCTTTTTAGCTGACGTCCTAGCCCTCCCCGCATGGCGAGGCATCCGAGACGCCATAAAAACCGCCAAAGAATGGCGCATCCCCCCCACAACCCTGATCGCACGCAACCCCCAGGCGCTGTGGGGGGAAACCGACCAAATGCTCACCCTTGCATACGCCACCTACCAGGCCAGCCTATGCCCCTGCGGCTGTGGCTACCCCCGCCACCAATCATGGGACCCCGAACGCGACGGATGGTATGAGCCCGAGACCATAACATGCTACGCGCTCGCGGCTAGGCAGCAGTGGGAGGCCGAGCATAGCGAGCAAGAGTATGGCCGCCTGGTGGGTGTGGTGGATACATATCCGGCTGACCCTGCAGCTAGGGTGGACTCGGGCCATGTAGGATAGGGCCTATGGGCGATAGGTCAATTAAGGTAACGCTGCGCGCGAATGTGTCTGATTTTAAGGCGCAGATGGCGCAGGCGGCTACGGCGGTTACTGGTGTGCGTGAGGCTGCCGCTAGGACTGCTGCTGGCGCTAAAAAATCACTGTCCGGTATGGCCAGGCACGCGGAGGAACACTCTGCCGCCTGGTCCACTGCCGGCGCTGGCGTGGGTGTTTTTGGTGCGGCCCTGCTGGGTGTGGCCGGTAACGCCGCCAAGGTAGCCGCCGATTTTGACGCGTCCATGTCGATTGTGCAGGCCGATACTCACGCCTCAAAAGCTGAGATGGACAAACTGCGCGAGGCCGCGATCCAGGCCGGTGCCGACACGGTCTATAGCGCCACTGAGGCCGCCGCCGGTATCGATGAGCTAGCCAAAGCCGGTATGTCTACTGCCGACATCCTTTCAGGTGGTCTCTCTGGTGCCCTGAACTTAGCCGCTGCCGGCGGTATTGGCGTCGCCGAATCGGCAGAGACCATGGCCACCGCCCTAGTTCAATTTAAATTGCAGGGTAAAGACGCCACACACGTGGCCGATCTGCTGGCCGCCGGTGCAGGCAAAGCGCAGGGTGGCGTGTCTGACATGGCTCAGGCCCTCAAGCAAGGTGGCCTGGTGGCCTCCCAGATGGGGCTCAGTATCGAGGAAACCACAGGTTCCCTAGCGGCGTTCGCTAGCGCTGGCCTGCTCGGCTCCGATGCGGGCACCTCGATGAAAACCATGCTCCAACGGTTAATGAACCCCGCTACTAAAGCTAAAAACCTGATGGATGAGCTGGGGCTCACCGTCTACAACAGCTCCGGCAAATTCGTTGGCATGGCCAATTTCGCTGGCCAGCTCCGCGACAAACTGGGCTCGCTCTCCCTAGAGCAGCGTAACGCGGCCCTGTCCACGATTTTCGGCTCCGACGCTATCCGTGCCGCCAGCGTCCTATATGACCAGGGAGCCGCAGGCATCCAGGGCTGGATTGACAAAGTTAACGATCAGGGATACGCGGCCACAACCGCCGCCGCCCGCATGGACAACCTCAAGGGCGACCTAGAGGGCCTATCCGGCTCATGGGAGACACTGATGATCAAAATGGGATCATCAGCCCAAACCCCGCTGCGTGGCATCGTAAAATTCGCTGACCAGGTAGTCGACGCCCTCGGCAACATGTCCCCAGGCGCCCAAAGCGCCCTACTCGGTTTCACGGCGCTCGCGGGCGGTATTTCGGTCGTGGGTGGTGGGCTGCTGCTGCTGGCTCCGCGTGTGATAGCTGGTGGCCGTGCCCTGCAAGAGCTGGGTGTTATCTCCAGTGCGACGGCAGGGAAATTAAAGGGTTTTGGTGTCGGCGCTTTAAAGCTAGCGATCCCAGCGACAGTGATCGCCTCACTATATTCGGCGGGCTCCGCCATCTCTACCCTGGGGCGGTCTTCTGCGGAGACGATGAACGCTCTGCAGAAAATAGATACTAATGGCATTTCAAAGCTATTTAGTTTTGATCTGTCAAAGTATTCTGGTAAGGAGCTCGCAGCCGGGCTAAAACAGCTTGCCGCGCCGTCAGTGTGGGAGTCTGTCAATCACAGTATTGAGTCCACGGCCAACGGGCTAGGCAAACTGTTCGGGCAGGATTGGCGCTCTGACGTGCGTAAAATGCGTGACGATCTCGCGCTGACAGGCACCGCACTTGCTCAGCTGTCGCCGGAGCAGGCTAGCCAGAAATTCCAGACCCTGACTAGCTCTATGGGGCTCAACCGGGCTCAGATGCACCAGATGCTGGCGCTCATGCCAGACTACAAAAACAAGCTGGTGGAGCTGGCCACCGCTAACGGGCTCACTGCCGACAACACCACGCTGCTAGAGATGGCGCTGGGCCGCGTGCAACTGTCTACCGGCGCGGCAGGTGCTGCCCTGGATCAGTCAAAAACTGCCATGGCTGGCACGGGTATGGCCGCCAAGGAGGCTGCCGAGAAAATCAAGGAGCTGGTCGACGCCATGTCAGACCTGGCAGGGCTGACACTGGACCTGCGCTCGGCTCAGCGTTCCTACGCTGAGGCGGTGTCCGAGGCTGCCGCAGCTGCCGCTAAAAACGGTGCTAACCTAGACATCTCCACTGCTGCTGGCCGCGCCAATCAAGCCGCGCTCGATGGTGTAGCGAAATCGGCTTGGCAGCTAGCGAAATCAATGCAGGCCGCAGGCGCATCGTCTGATGAGATTGCAGCCGCCATTGGCCGCGCTCGCGCCGATTTCATTGCTACCGCTGTGTCTATGGGGATGACTCAGGCGGAGGCGGAGGCACTGGCTAACTCTCTGGGGCTGATCCCATCTGAGGTGAAAACAAAAATTGATGCCGAGACAGCGTCGGCTCAGGCCAAGATCGCGCAGGTGAACCAGCAGGCAGGCAGCCTGGGGCCCTACAAGATTTTTGTGGACATGCAGCCACCGGACATGAATCCTCTGCAGACGTGGCGTCAGCAAGCGTCATCGCCAGTGACTACCCCGGTGCAGGCGGACACTACCCCCGCTAACGCCTCGATGAGCTCATACCGCACTCAGGCTCAGGCCCCGACTACCACCACCATGTACGCGGACAATTACCCGGCGGTAGGCTCCGTAAACAGTTACAGGGCTCAGGCTCAGGCCCCCGCTACGACTACTCTCTACGCCAACACTGGCCCGGCCAGTTCGTCTATCGGGTCGGCAAAGGCGGAGGCGCGCACGGGCGTAACGGTTCCTGTCTATGCTGGTACTGGCGGTTTTATGAGCTCTATTTGGGGTGCGATTTCGGCGGTGACTGTGCCTGTCTATGCTGAGTGGCACGCGCCGATGAGCCTGCCTGGGCACGCTACGGGTGGAGCGATCTATGGGCCCGGCACTGGTACTAGTGACTCGATCCTAGCTCGCCTGTCTACTGGTGAGCATGTGTGGACTGCGCGGGAGGTGCAGCGCGTGGGTGGCCAGGCGGCCATGTACCGGCTGCGCGCCCTGGCTAGGGCTGGCCTGCTCACGCCTGGTTTCAGGGAGGGTGGCTCGCCCGCCACCCCCACTATGCAGGTGCCCGCCTACACCCCCACAGCTACCGGTGGCGGCCTGCCGGTCGTAAATGTCTATGTGACCAGCGAAAACCCGCTGACTGGCCAGCAGATCACGGCAGTGGCCGAGGATGCTGCCCGCCGCGTAAATCGTCTCGCCCACGCCACTGCAGGTAGGAGGATCTAGCATCATGGTGCGACCAAATCTCACTGCCCGTATCGTCTCGGCTAGTGATACGCAGCCCGGTACGGTGCATGTCACCCTGGACACGACGGGTATGCCCATAGGCTCTAGGGTGACTGTCGACGCTACCGCCGCTGGCCGTGCCTGGCCTGTGCGTGGCGGCGCTATCACCGTCACCCCTACCAGGCAGACATACTCGATGTCCGATGCGCTAGCCCCACTGAATGTACCGATCGTCTACCGGTACACGGTTGAGGGCTCCTACCCCACCACAGCCCCACCCGTCACCCGCGCCTGGCCCCGCCCCAACCACGTGATAACGGACATCTACAATCGAACAAATGTTCAATTCATACTCCTAGGCGACGACCCCCGCGACACGACCCCAGCCGTCACCGCACACACCATCCCTGGACGCTACACCCCCGTAGCCGTGCTAGGAAAAACTACACCTGCCTACACTGGCGAGCTAACTATCACCACTACCCAGCCTCACACCCAGCGGCTGCGAGACTTGCTGAAAACCCCCGCCGTGCTCGTACTACACCACAATGTGGCGGCCTGTAACATCCCTGGCTGCGACATAGAGCCAGTAAAACTAATCATCCCCACCAGCATAAAAGAGACCCGCACAGCGCACACTCGCGCCGCCACCAGGCAGTGGAGCATCTCCTACATCCTCGCCGACCAGCCAGACCTACAACGAGCCATCCCAGCCAGCACCTGGGGAGACCTCGCCAAGCGAAACCTACGCTGGAAAACCGTGCGCCTAATCGGCTGGACGTGGGGAGAATTTTCGCAGCAAATCTGGCAGGACAAATAATGGACATCACACTAGACCCAAGCGTAACTGGAGCTGGGACTGGGGCTGGAGGCGCTCGCGGTGTCGCCGAGTCGGTGGACCTGTGGGAGGGTATCGACCGTGCGGCCTACCGGTATGGGGTGCGGGTAGAGGCATGGTATGGGAGTCGGTATCTGGGTGAGGTGCCGGTCGAGTCTGGGTCTGTGGCATGGTCTACCTCTCAGCAGGTGCAGGGCAAAATTCAGCTGACGGTGCCGCGCCTGTCGCGCACGGCTGAGGGTGACCTGGTGGACTGGCTGCCCGCCTCTCCGTATGCTCCCCTGGCCTGCAACGGCCAAGAGCTGCGCGCCTATGCACGTGTAGAGTCGAGCGTGGCCGCAACAGCTAGTTTTGAGGTGCCACTAGGCATTTTTGTTATCACGTCTTATGATCCTGACGGCACATCTATATCTGTCACTGGAGCGTCTATGCTCCAGAGGGTGGATGAGGATCGACTGTTGCGTCCCCAGTCGCCTGTCAGCACGCTGGGGCGCGAGTTTAGGAGGCTGATGCACGCACCTCGTGGCCTAGTCGTGTCTCCCTCGCTGGTGGATCGTGCCTGCCCATCCGACATGTCATGGCAGGAATCGCGTCTAGATGCTCTGTATGAGATCGCGTCTGCGTGGCCTGCCCGTCTGCGTGAGCAGCGTGACGGCACTCTGCACCTACTCCCGCCTCTACCGGTAAGCGGTATCACCCCTAAAATCACCCTCACCGACGGGGAAAACGGTACTATCATCAGCGCTAAAACATCAGCCACACGCGCCACCATATATAACCGCATCGTTGCTCGCACAAACGACAGCAGTGACAAAGCTAGGGGCGCTTTTCAGGCCGTAGTGGACCAAGAGCACGGCCCATATAGTGCGCGAGGTCCATTCGGCATAAAAACAAAAATTATTAGCTCTCCGCTAATCATAAATAGCGAAACGGCAACAAATGTTGCTGTAGAAGAGCTGCGCAAAAATCTTTTTGACGCCCAAAAATATCCTGTCACTCTCCCCCCTGACCCTACTATCTGGCTGGATGACTCCGTCCGGCTCGCCTACAGTCCCTATCAGGGCTCCACCCCTGTCGCTGTGCTAGGCTATGTGACGGCGGTGGAGTATCCCCTCACTCGCGAGGCCACTCAGACCCTGGAGGTGAGCCTATATGCCGATCCTGGAATCAATGGCGGTCACGTCGACTGACCTCCCCCTACGCGCGGGTGGTGACTATTCAGTCATCACTGTAGGGAAAATTCTGGAGCGGGGATACTCCACCGTCACTGTCTCTATCCTCGGCGGCGCTCCAGTGCAGGTCCCCGCCGCATCAGGCGACTGGAAAACCGTGCAGGCCGCCCACATCCTGGTAAATCCAATCACGGGCCGCCCCGTATACGCCCTTGCCCCAGCCCCCGCCACCTACCCAGACACCCTAGAGCCCCCCGCCGACCTCCCCACCACCGCCACCTACACCCAGGTACTCATCACCCCGGACTGGGCTAACACCTACACCCAGAGCGGCTGGAATAGTGACGCGGCCTGCCCGTGCATCTGGCAGGGAAAAAACGACCTACACCCTAACCAGTCCACCGGATACGTAGACTATGGACAAAAAGTCCAGGCACTAGGCCAAATCAACATCACCGCCGCTACCCTCCGCGTCACCTCCCGCCACCCCGCCCCCTGGGCAATCAGCCTCCAGGCCGCCACCGCAAGCCGCACCACCCCGCCCTCACCCACCGGCGCACCCATCGCCGCCGCCATCCCACCCATTGGCGTCACACACATCGACATAACCTCGCTCGCCCCCCAGCTACTAGACGGCCACGGCCTCGCCCTCACCGGCACCGACTACGGCGAGGCTAGCGCGCGCGGCGAGTCGCTGACGCTGCTGCTAGATTATGAACTAACCTACTAAGGAGTTTTTATGGCTTTCCTGCCTGACGCACGTGGCCACAGGGTGGCTAACGATGATGAACCCGCAAATTTGGATACAATTCGTGTTTTCTCACTGTCTGTCCCATCAATTTTTAGTGCGGCTGATGCGCAGCAGGCTCAGGATCATGTGTCTGCTCTGCGTGCGAGTGGCGTAGAGATCAGCCCTACGCACCCTGTCTATATCTACCGCCGAGACTATGGTGGAATGACCGTATATGACGGTACAGCTATGAAAACGATGGTGGCGCAGGCATACCTATCTAGCGTTTTTCAAGTGGATACGCGCTGGAACATGCGCGCGACCGAAATTAGTGCGATCCAGACAGGGCGTATCATCACTCTGAATTTCAAAGTGAAGATTTTGGCAACTATCAATATGAAACCTTGGGAAAAATGGCCTTTGGCCACATATCACAATGATTTTTCGCCCATGACGCAGGTACGTGTCTCGCTGCCGTATCAGCCGTCGGTGGCAGTGGCGGCCTCTGGTGGGGAAATTTATGCCGTATCCTCGCAAAATCTCTCACTAGGTGTGGGTGAGTATGGAGTGGCTATGACCTGGGTGACCGCAAGGTCAAACTACTAGTAAAATACTGGTAACCGATTGATAGGAGATTAGATATGGATCAGGTACGACCTGACGACCAGGCTCAGGCAGCTGAGCTACTGGCAGCTATGACGCAGGCTCAGGCAGCTGAGCCCGCCGGGGAGGATCACTAATGGCGACGAGCGTAGACGACCCCCGCATCACGTCAGCCATTCACACTGCTATGGCGGCCATGAATGGCCGCATCGGCACTGTGGGTGGCAATTGGTGCTGGGACGCGATTGGCCTATCAAGCTTCCGAGGTTCCGCCTGGTGTGGAGCTTTCCAGGTCTGGGCATTTAGGCAGGCCGGAGTTGACCTTATGCGGGCGGCATGGTGGGTTTACATCCCGTTTGTGGAAGCTTTTGCCCGCCGTATCGGCGCATGGGTGGATGAGCCCGGCTACGGTTACCAGGCTATTTATGGCTGGGGTGAGACCGGCGTCGCCGACCATATCGGCGCATCTTGGCCCGACCCTGACTCGGCCTTCTACCGCGCCATTGAGGGCAATACATCCATGGTCGGGAGTCAAGATAATGGTAACGGCGTGCTCGTAAAATACCGCAGCGAGGATGTAATTCGCGGCTGGGTGGATATGAGGATCGTCCTAACCTGGATGATCGACAACGGCAAATGGGCTCCCGGGACTGCTGTCTCGGGCACTAGCGCCGCGCCTGCCCCGGCGGTGGCGTCCGTGTCGGCTCTCACGGGCCGCACCACATCCACGGACGGCCAGAAGGAGCTGACCGTAGACGGCCAGCCTGGCCCGGCCACCGTAGCCCGCCTGCAGCAGGTCATGGGTACGGTGATCGACGGTAGTCTGGACGAGGATGGGTCCCCCGCTATCGAGGCCCTACAGCGAGCGCTGAACGCTGCGATCCCTGCAGCGTCTTTGCATACGTTGACTGGGGCTCCGGCTCTGGTGGTGGATGGCGTGGCCGGTCCCGCGACTTGGCGGGCTTTCCAGTACTGGTCTGCGATCCATGCGGCTGACGCGCTGCGTATGATTGCGGGCTTTGATTCGATTTCTTCCCCTACGCACTGGGCTGCATGGGTAGATGGGGTTGACGGCCCCAATACCTGGCGCATGATGCAGCATTGTTTGAACAAATCGTGGGCTGGGTCTGGTAAGCTGCTGACTCGCTAACTCCCCTCGCTGGCCCTACTCTGCTCATCGCGTGGCGCACCCCTAATTTATCCCCCTTCCCTACTGTAGGAGTGTTTTTCTCATGTCTGTGTATGCGTCTAAAAATTTCTGGCTGGGCGTGTCTGAGCGAGCCGTAAAAACTTTTGCCCAGGCTCTGCTGGCTGGCCTAGTAGTTGGTCAGACCCTGGCCGCTACTGACTGGGCTACCCTGGTGTCTGTCGCTACTGTAGCTGCGCTGGCGTCTATGTTGACGTCTCTGGCTGACCCGCAGGCCACTGATGTGGCGACCACCCCGGCCCGCTATATCACTCCGGCATCCACTGTGGAGCCTGAGTCGGAGGTGCCCGCCCGTGACGCGCGTGCCTGACAGTCGCCGCTCGCGTCGCTGCGGTATCTGTCTGGCTATTCTCGCCCTGGTCTCTCTGGGCTCCCTGATGATTCTCGCCAGCCTCCCCCCAGCTGACGCTTCCCCCACGACTCACCCTCTGGCTGACCCCCAGGTGCTAGAGCCGTGGGCTAAAATACTGGCCACCCTGCTGGCTATCGTGACCGGTTTGTATGGGCTGTTGCACCGTTTCGTGATCCGCCCGGCACTAGACACATTGCACGAGGTCAAGAACCAGACCAGCAACGATCACGCTACTAATCTACGGGATGATATCGACGCTACGCGCGCGGACCTGTCGCGCGCCACGCAGACCCTAGAGGCTACCACTATGGCGCTCGCGGAGCTGTCGGCGCAGGTGACTGATAATCGTGACGGCCAGGTGCGTGAGCATCGTGAGACGCTGGCGGCTATCGCTGCGACGGCTGAGGAATCGCGGCAGGCGGATCAGGAACAGCGCGAGATGCTGGGTCGTGAGGTGGGCGAGATTCGCCGTGCTGCTGATCGCGAGCATGGGGCGATGGACACTCGTATCACGGACCTGGCTCGGGCTACGGATCGGCTCGCTACGGATGTGGCCGCTATCCGTGTAGACATCGCTAAAAACACTAAAAATGCTGAGGAATGATCTAAAGTGCCTGAAAATTATGTGCCTGCCCCTGCCTCTCCGGCTGTGCCGCCTGCCCCTGTGACGGGCGCTCAGCCTATGGACCCCGGCTCTCTGCCTACTCCCCCATACTGTCGGCTGTATGGTCGGCTAGTGCTGCCGGACGTCACCCCGGGCGGGGACCCACACGCCCCCCGTGGCACGATCACGATCCGACCCGTGCCGCCCCGCGTCACCTACCAGGATGCTGGCGGCCAGTCCCGCGTGGTGGCCTCCCAGACTGTATGCCAGATCGACTCTGAGGGCTACCTGACCTCTGACGGGCACCGGTGGGTAGACCTGGTAGCCCCCGGCGCGGGCGTGGTCCCCTCTGGCACCTGGCTCTACCGGGTGGAGATCATCGCCGACAGTCGTCTCGACATCCATACGATCACCCTCTCCCAGGGCCAGGCCGTCGACCTGGCTCACTCGATTGCTGCCGCTACTGTGGTAGACCCACCTACCGCCGCAGCCTCAGCTATTGCGGCCGCACAGTCCGCCGCAGCCTCCGCCCGGTCAGCCTCCGCCGCCGCCGAGGCTGCCCGCGTATCGTCAGACGCCGCCGTGCGCGCCCTGGCCGGTACTGCCCCCACCCCATCCGGTGGCGGTGGCTCTGCCCCCACCCCATCCCCTGACGCACCCACCCGCCAAGACCTCGACGCCCTACGCGCACGTGTAGAGCAGATCGCCTCCCAAGCTCCCAGCAGCCCAGACCTCGCCCTCACCACCCGCGTCACCACCGTAGAAACCAGCATGGAGGGCCTACGCACCACCATCAGCCAAGCCCAGGCAGCCAGCCAGGCAGCCAGCCAGGCAGCCAGCCAGGCAGCACAAACCGCAACCACAACCGAGGCTGCTCTCGCGGCTGTGCGCGAGAGTGTGGCGAAAAATGAACAGTCAATTAGTGCCCTCACTACCCGCGTGGATGCTCTCCCTACCGGTGGCTCTGCCCCCACCCCATCCCCTGACGCACCCACCCGCCAGGATTTGGAGGCGCTGCGGGCAAAAATTAATGCTCTGGAGGGAGCGGCCACTAGTGGTGGCACCCCCACTCAGCGGGTGGACATGTCTACCACGCACACGTACACCCTGGCTGAGGGTGTGCCCATGCAGGTAGTGCTAGTGACTAAAAGTGCGGCTGGCATGGCCTCCCTGGAGCATCCGGCGGGTGTTACCTGGCCGCTGGGTGTCCCGTCACTGACTAGTGAGGTGGGTCAGCAGGTACATTTAATTTTTATCCGCGTGGCCGCCGGGTGGCTGGGGTATGCTGCCGGAGACCTGGACAATATTGACCAGGTACTAGCGTCACTGCCGCCAGCACGAATGGTACTGCCTAGATTTATTGATAACGGCTGGGCAGAGTCCGGCAAGCTGGCCATATGTAATACCGTCAGCGACTCTGACGGCGTGCGCACAATTAAAGTCACTAGGAAAGTGCAAAAGAAACTACCTGATAATAAGCGAGGTAATTCCGAGTGGTGGAATTTCCTTGAGGATGCATCGCCCGAACAGGCAGCTAAGACAAAATCGGGTGACCTGCTTTTAATTGGCGCTAATTTGTTAGCCCTAAATAAGCCGGTGGTGGTTAGTGGCAAAATTGAGTCAGAGAATTTACGTATTAATTTCGGTATTTACGCTGTGCCCTATAATGAAGTGCTAGCCGCTATCAGCGTAGACCCGAACGGCGCCTATAATTTTGCAGCTAATGGCGCACCAGTTGTAATTACCACGGTGAAGGCCGCTAGTGGGGATTCGCTGCGGCTAAAATATGATGGCTCTAAATGCGCTGCCTACATCATGTCGGCGGGTAAAAAAACTTGGACTATGATAGGCTCTCTGACCCCGAAACCGTTCGGGCACGCTGAGACTAGTGTGCAGCCCCGTATCAATGGACGCGACAATTTCACTGCGTCTGACTGGCAGGTAGCTGGTGAGGTGGCCGCGTGAGTGGGTATGAGACGCTGGTGGGGTTGCTGACTGCCGCTGCAGCCCAAAACGCCCATAAAACCCGCAAAGCTTTTAATGAGTCTTATTTTATTGCGGTGGATGGTAATTCGCTTTATGCTAGGTGGATTGCGCCCGCTATTAATGAGGTGTCGGGATTCGGTGCGCTAGTTAAAGGTTCTGGCGCTAATTCAGGAAATGTTTCTATCCCAGGCCAGACCTGGGCGGATATGATTAAAAACGCCACCGACATTGACGGCCTGTATGTGCCTGGCAAAAAAAATATTCTCGTCATTGGGGAAACAACTAATAGCATTTATAACGAAGGCGCTAGTGTAGAAAAAACCGTTTCTGACGCTAAAGCTTATATTGCTGCGCGCCGGGCTGCCCATAAATGGGAAAAAATTATTTTGTGTGGCACTATCCCGCGCGCCGATAAATCTAGCCAGGCTGAAAACCGGTCGCTAAACCAAAGGCTGCTAGAGGTAGATGCCCGGCTGCGATCAGACACTAGCCTCTATGACATCTGGGTAGACTACCGTGCCTACGCTCCCCAGTGGTACACCCTCGCCACCGACGGGGCGGTCGCCCCATTTATGGCCCCAGGCACCTGCAACGTGCTGGGCGGCAAAATCGACATGATCCACCCTATAGGTGCTGCCCGCGATGCCTACGCCGACGCTATCGCCGACGGTCTGCGGCGGTCGCTAGAAAACTAAATTTGCGCCCCGTGCGTAGGGGTGTATATACTGAGGGTGCGCCATGCGATGGGCGGACCGGACCTAGGCCCCAGTGAGTTCTATCTAAACTCTCACTGGGGCCTAGATTCATGCTAGGCCAGTCAATAGCCGCTGCCGTGACCCACGACATACAAAGATATGCTTCAAAAACACTTGCGCACCACACTAGTGGGGTGTATTGTTTTAGTCATGAGGGAGGAAGAAAAGCTTCCCCCCACCTCACTGAAGGAGAGGCCAAAAATGGAGCCCATCGGATTCTTCACCTCTCGCGCGGACCTCCCCGCCGACGTAATGTACTTCCAAGTTCCCGACCGCTCGGAAGCTGCCCGCATCCTCACTGAGATGGCTATCAAGCGCACCGGTCGCTACCCCGACGTCTCCGTCTACAGCTACGGCGTACCTAACTTTTTCAAGATGTGCCTGCCCTCTGCTGCTGGCACCCCTGTGGCCCCAGACTTCACCCCGAGCTTCTTGTACTGCTACCTCAACGAGGCTGAGTTCGAACAGGCGTTCGAAAGCCTGTACTACGACAACGAGTGGCACGAAATCGACGAGTACGACCACGACGGCTACCACCCGCACGTGTCACTCTGACTAAAAACAAAACCAGGGGGTGGGCTCACCCCACCCCCACCCTGTAGATAGGAGAAAAAATTGGTTACACACCACTGGTCCCCAATCGCGCTGCGCTCGCGGCGTGAGGCGCTGGGGCTCACCCGCCAGATGATGGCTAGCTACATCGGTGTCGGCGCTGCCGCTATCCGGGGCTGGGAGCGTGGGGACAGCGAGCCGCGCGACCCCCAGGAAATCATGGACGCCGTGGCGACCCTGGAGGAAACGGCGGCGGCGCACCAATTCGACCTCATGACTGAGGTAGACCCGACTCTCGCACCTGGAGAGTCTGACCGAGCGCTGCTGTACACCTGGCGTAGCCAGTCCGACTACACCACCTGGTACCCACAGCTAGCGCAGCGCGTACCGGTGGCTACGCACCGCGCCCTGACTGGGCAGGTAGCCGCAGCCCTGACTATGCAGGGTGTGGAGGTAGAGGTGATCGACCCCGGCCCCCGCCCGAACCGGCAGCCCGCGCCGGGCTTTAAATTCCTGACGCCGCCGCCTGTCAGGCTCCCCGTCTGGTCTAGCGAGAGGGGCGAGCAGTGAGCATTCCCTCCTACTGGTCGCTTACCCAGGTAGCCGCCTACCTGGAGGCCCGCCGCGACATCCTAGCCCGTCACCTGCACGAGCTCCCCACCCCTAAAATTCAGGTCGTCTCAGCGCGAGGCGGTGTGCTGCTGGGCTGGGAGGCATCCACTATTGCCTACTACAAGCAGCACGTACAGACATGGGAGGAGGATGAGCCCCGCCCGGAGCCCATCACCTACCTGTCTCGCGCAGCCGCCGCCCAGCGGCTGGGGCTCGCCCGAGACACGCTGAAAATATATTGCAAGCGGGGCGTGGGTCCCGTGCCTGATATCTATGTCGTCACCTCGCCGCTGACGCAGGGTATGCCTGAGCGCCGCACCTACGGCTGGCTACCCGAGACAGTAGACGCCTGGCAGGCCGCCCGCCCTGGCAGGGGGTACCGCCGCGACATCCACGACCCCGACTACAAGAAAGCGGCCAAGGCCGCAAAGGAAGGGTAACAAAATGGAGCCTATCGGATTCTTCACCTCCCGCGCCGACCTGCCCGCCGACGCGCTAGCCATCTCGGCCACCACTCACCTGGACGCAGCTAACGCCCTCGCGGAAATGATCCGCAAGTACAACGGGGAGGATATCGCCACCTCCAAGCTGCAGCACATCGTATCCGACGTTTTCGTCCAGTATGAGCCCGGACCTGACGCCCCTGCAGACCCCGTGCTCACCCCCGGCGAGCTGTACTGCTACCGCAACAAGGAAGGGCTCGAACACTTGTTCGATACCCTCATTTGGTACGACGGCTTCGACCTGGGTGGGCTCGACTGATCAAAAACAAAAACCGGGGGTGGGATCGCCCCACCCCCGGCCTTGTAGATAGGAGAAAAAATTGGATTATGAAGAAAAGCTAAAAAAATCTCTCAGCGCCCTGCCCCCAGATGAGCGGCTAGCACTAGTGCAGCAGTGGGGTAATTTAGCTGTCGCCCTATGCCGCGCCAAAAAAATGAATAGCTTCGAAATGAAACTCATGGGCATATCCCCTAATCCCATCGATGCCGAGGTTTTTTTGTGCGTGACTGTCGCGCAGCAGGTAGAGGAAATCGCCCGGATGCGCTCGTGGTGTGCGGTGCTCATGCCTGATGTGGAAAAAATTTTGCAGCACAGTCTGGACGGCGTGCATCCGCACGTGACAGAGTGTGTATCGGTCTGGGATGTGCCAGAATTTTCTCGCGTGGACGACTGGGACCCTGGCTGGCTGGCAGCTAGCGGTCTGGATGAGGCTGTCTACCAGATACGCCACCTGCTCTACGCTGAGCACTGCACAGATGGCTGTGCCTGCGAGATGGTCTCAGAGAGGTATCTGTCTCCCCAGTCTCTGTGTGAGCTGATCCTCACTATGTACCGTCGCTACGAGCCCCCTATGGATGTGCGCCCCCATGCGGCCATGCTCCCCGGCTACCTGTACTGCATGATGGATCGCAGCGAGGCTGTCCGCCTGGTGGAGGCCGCTAGCCTCGCCGATACCCGCCGCCGCGCCGGGCTGGCCATTGATGACAGGTACCGCGAGCGCGGCGTGTGCTACATGAGCATGGTGAGTGAGGATTTGCCAGACCGGGCTCTGTATGGGCGGCGATCATGCGCCCTGTTCCAATAAAGTGGCACACTACACACAAAAATATGTACCAAAACTACTTGCACCCCATATCGGTGGGGTGTATAGTTTTAGTCATCGGGAGGAAAAAAAGATACCCCTCAACCTCACTGAAGGAGACAATCAAAATGGCAACCAAGTCCAACTTCCGCCCCTCGGCTGCTCGCCCTGCTCGTAAGCCCGCCAAGAAGTTCAGCGCCTTCCGCCACAGCAGCGAGCTCGCCCCCAAGGTCATCAGGGCTCAGGCCGTCGTAGAGCTTCGCAATGGCCGTGTCGAGGTGTCTGACCTGTCGGATCAGTACTGGATCGCGCGCGCCCTGGTGCAGCTGGTAGCGCGGTACGTCCCCGCCGCTATCACCGTAGAGCAGGCCCTGCCCCTGATCCACAAAGTTTTCAGCGTCTACGAGCCCGCCTGGGACCACGAGCACGACGAGGAAGAGCTCGGATACCACGCTGGCCGCCTCTACTGCCGCCTGACCCAGCGGGAGCTGGCAGACCTGGTGCTGACCGCAGTACCGGACGCCCGAATCCTGTTCCCCCGCCCACTGTACGGGTGCCCGATGTAGCCCCGGCAGCTACCCCAGCTACCATATGCTCTAGCTAAAACCAAATAAACGGGGGTGGGGCAACACACCCCCACCCCACCAAAGGAGGCACATGCCCACACTCACCGTCGCGCCCGACACCATGGACGTACGCGACTACATCCAGCACCTACACCGCACCTACAACCAGGGCGCCCCACCCCTACACCCCACACACATCCACCTGGCTGAAAAAGAATTCTTCACCGCCCCCACCCCCGCTGACCCCACCGTGAGGCTCATCGGCTCCGAGGGCTACATGCTCACGGCGCTCGCGGTGCGTGCCTGGCTCCCCGCTAACTGGATCAGGAACTCCGAGTGGCCCGGCCTACAATACGAACCGGTCGCATCCGTGCTTGAAACCTGCCCTGACTAGACACCTATAATCAAAACCAGCCCCGCCCCTCCGCATGGGGGGCACAAGAAAAGTTTGGAGAAAAAGAAAATGCGTCGTCCCTTCGCCCCCACCCCAGGTGCTGACCGCGTATCAGGCTCTGACCTGATCGCCGCGATTGTCGCTACATTGATGTTTTGGGCCATGTCTGTGGGCTGTGCCTGGCTGGCTGTCTGCTGGGTGATGATGGACTCGCCCGCACCTATCCCCCACTGGATCACCTGGGGTATAGTCGTCGTGCTGGCCCTCCTATCCATCGGTTTTGTCTGGCTCGGCGCCAGGCCGTTCGGGCTGCGGCCAGTGATCGTCCGCTCCCCTGGCCGTGTAGGTATCGCCTACGAGACTCCCCTCACCCGTCAGGAAATCATCGCGCGGGCTGCGGCTAGCCGCCCCGACACTCTCGCCGAGCTAGAGGCATACCTGGACGCGAAAATCAATGACTGACACCCCCGCCACCCAGGCCGCCGCCGCTGGCGCGCTGCTGTGCTACTCCCTGGCCGACACCCTCGGCGCCCTGGCCATCATCTGCCAGATGGTAGACTCACCCGCCCCTATCCCCTGGTGGAGCGACCTGATGCTGACTATCGCACTGAGCGTCCAGGCGCTGGGCCTGGCCTGGATAGGCACCCGCCTCAGAGGGATACGCCCGGCCAGCCCCGCCCAGACCGCGTAGGCTATGCCTACAAAATCCCCCAAAACTAACCCCCCGCCCACTATCGCAAAATCGGAGATACCCACCATGCACCCCTACACCCCCGTACCCGCCGAAAAATTCGAGACCCCCGCCGACCTGCAGGCCGCCGCGATCAGCCGCGTCAACGAACTGTTGGCCGTCCGGTACGTAACTCAAACCGCGCTCCCGTCCGCCTCCCGCACCGCGCACCACTGGCGGCGCGGCCTCGCCACCCCCCAGGCCCTCGCCACCCCCCAGGCCAAAAAAACCTACACCGACATCGACCAGATGTACGCCGCCTACCGGGCCGAAGACCGTCCCCCCCACCACTGGTACGCCAACTACGCCCTAAAAGGCTTTACGATGGCGCGTGTCACCACCGCCCCCCACTGGGCACACATCGACGCCGACATCGACCAGCCCCTACTCTGGACCACCCGCTACATAGCAATCACCGCACTACAGCGCTACATGGCAGCCATCCTCTGGCAGGGCATCAGCCGCACAGCCCTCACCCGCCACGGCCTAGCCCCCATCCTCCTAGAGACCATCACCGACGCCCCAGACCTAGACAACACAACCGGCGTCCCCACCCCCCTAATCGCCACCATGGCCGCCACCGCCCGCGACCTACTCGACCACATCGAGCACGGACGCATCACACCACCCCAAAACCAGGCACCCCAGCAGCTCGCCAACCGCCTCACCGCACTACAACTTGCCCTACCCCCACTCCACGCATACCAGGGCACCAACCCACTCGCCACCATCGCCGTCAACCCAATCAACCCACCCACCCACCCCCCATACGAATGGTGGAAAATCGCCAACCAAACCAGCGGCAAAAAACTACCCCACCCGCTCGACCACGACGGCAACAAAATCAACCCACCCAAAACCAACGCAATAAAACTCCCCCACGAAATCAGCCCCGAACCCAACACCAAAACCCCACCACTAAAAACCTTCACTTGATTGAAAAACTTTATACCGTCAATGGTGAGTTTGCCAGTGCCAAGCTCATTGTCGCTCTAATTTTAGATCATTTTAAAGCTGCACCAATTACCATTTCCGCCCCTTCAGCTCCACAAATTCAGGCCACCAAGACCCCAGTAACTACCCAAACACCAGATGCAGTACGCGCACAGGCGACCGCAGAAACCTCCATAGCCACGGGGGTACCCATCGCCGAACCGGTAGCCCCAGTGACCACTGCAGCCCCTGCAGCTCCGGTAACCCCGGCAGAACCCACCAAGCCTTCGATTAACCCTGAAATCCGCGAACGTCTAGTCAAAATTTCTAAATCCAAAATTACTGAAAAAATCCAAGAACGTGCAGAGATTCAAAATCAACAAGTTCAGGTCGAAGCCATGACAATTCCAGAAGCTGTAGTTTCTGGCTCTGGTGATTTTAGTGCCAAAGGTTTTCTCGAAAATATCAAAAATATTGCGGAAACCCTCTTCGTTCCTCTTAACAAATCCTATTTTTCCTACAAATCTAATCAATTAGAAATTTACCCGAGTGCCAAGGTTTGGTTCAATATTTTAAATAGCAAAAATAATCTTGAAGTCCTAAAAACCGCTATCAATGGTCTCAGTATTACTATTATGAACCCCGACGAGCATAAAATTCCTAGCACCGCTGTCGATTTTAATCAATTTAGTGCCGGAAAATTGGAAGCCACACCAAAAACCGACGACGCTTCACTCAGTGCGATTTCTGATATAATGGGTAACATACAAGAACTTGAAGATAGTCCATTCTAGGAGGTAATATGGCGGAACCAGC
>ERZ773267.634-NODE-634-length-22469-cov-10.046043_pt1 | contig 22469 bp, 30 predicted proteins | sample MGYA00511959_ERZ773267 | MGnify/ENA primary metagenome ERZ773267 (study PRJEB29015, sample SAMEA2738165) | human oral metagenome | biome: human oral; feature: human-associated habitat; material: saliva | place: China | collected 2240 ... | reverse complement strand
CTAGTCTTTCAGCCATATTTCTGGTCGTCATATATTTCCCATCTTTCCCAGCAAAAGGGCTATCATTTACCAAAAACTCCATACTCAAGGTCGGCTCATCAATTGCAATTGTCGGTAGTGCCTCAAACTCCCCTACTCCAACGGTTTCTCCCACGAAAATATTTGGGATTCCGCTGATGGTCACGATATCACCACACTCTGCCTGAGGAATCTCAATCCTCTGGAGTCCAAGCGTTCTAAAAATATGTGCGATCTTTCAGGTTCTCTTTACTCCATCATTTCCGATGATCGTTACCTGGCTTCCAGCGTTCAAAGTTCCCTGATATACACGCCCAACTCCGAGCCTTCCCAAATAATCATCATATCCAAGGTTTGCAACCTGCATACAGAAAGGGAGATCAGATTTTTCAGCTGCTGGAGCTACATTTTCCAAGATCGCATCAAAAAGCGGAGTCAAATCCTTCGCTTCATCAGTCAGATTTTTCATCGCATAGCCATTTTTTGCGCTCGCATAAATAATCGGAAAATCCGCCTGCTCATCACTCGCTCCAAGCAAAATAAATAGATCAAAAAGCTGATCAATCACTCGGTTAGGTCTTGCCGCTGGTTTATCAATTTTATTGAGTACGACCATTGGCTTGAGTCAGAGTTCTAGACTCTTTTTGAGCACAAATTTGGTCTGTGGCATTGGCCCTTCATACGCATCCACGACGAGAATCACAGAATCCACCATTCTCAATACTCTCTCTACCTCGCTTCCAAAGTCGGCATGCCCTGGGGTATCTACGATATTGATCCTCTCACCTTGGTATTCAATCGCGGTATTTTTGGCATAAATGGTGATTCCTCTCTCCCTTTCCTGATCGTTATTGTCCATAACGAGGTCTTGCTCTTCCATTTTTTTGAGGGTTCCAGACTGCCTCAAGAGCTGGTCTACGAGTGAAGTCTTTCCATGATCTACATGGGCGATAATTGCGATATTTCTAATTGCCATTTGCTTTTTGGTATAAAAAATAAAAAACCAGAATCAGATTTCTTGGTTTTTTCTCTAAAATCAAGCATTCTGAAATTGGTTTGAGTATAGCGAATTGAGGAGTTTTTTCAATAAAAAAACTTTTTTCATTTTGAAGAGCTAGTTTATTAGTTTATTTTATGGGTTATTGTGCATTAATCTCTTGACATTTTGTACAATATAATTATAGTCTATGTTATAAAACAAAAATATTCCACTAAAACTTATTGAGAAAATGAAAAGGATACTCTTTTTTGGCCTGCTAGCTCTTGCCTCCTGCAGTTCTCACTCTCCAGTAAGGAAGGTACTTGGAGAAGATGGGAAAGTACATGTACTACTTTCTCCTGATGCTGATATCCAAGACTATGGGAATGGAGTCTATCACTTCATGTATAATCATAATCTTTTTCCAAGAGCGTTGTCAGCATTTATAGCTGCGCATCCAGAGCTTGAAGTTCTTGCTATTTCTGGAGATGCTGCTAAAGTTTATGGTCAAAATTCTGGATATTTCGTAGTCTTTAAAAAAAAGACTATAGAATAGTCTTTGGCAGCTAATCTCTGCTAACAACCACAAAAATTAAAGCTGACTTCATCCTGAGGTCAGTTTTTTTTGGTTAAAAATTCATACTGAAATGTTTTAATCTTGAAAAAAAAGGCAAAATTCTTATACTTCGTGGGATTTTATTTTTGTATATTATTACTCATGAGAATACCTATCGGAATATCAAACAGACACGTACATCTGTCTCAGGCAGATGCAAATACCCTTTTTGGATCAAACTATGAATTGACTCCTATCAAAGATCTGTCTCAACCAGGACAATTTGCTTGCGCTGAAACTGTTGTAATCAAAGGTCCAAAATGACAAATTGAAAAACTCAGAATTCTTGGACCTTATAGAAAATTTTCTCAAGTAGAAATTATGCTTGGAGATAATTTTAAGCTAGGGACACAAGCTCCTATTAGAGAATCTGGAGATCTTGAGGGGTCTGAGGCGATTACTTTGATCGGTCCTGCTGGAGAAGTTGAACTAAAACAGGGACTTATCGTTGCAAAAAGACATATTCACATGTCTGTAGCTGATGCTCAAAATTTTGGTGTTACCAATGGACAAATCGTGAAGGTAAAAACCAACGGAGAAAGAAGTCTGATTTTTGATGAGGTAGTCATTAGAGTATCAGATAGTTATGCTCTGGATATGCATATTGATGTAGAAGAAGGTAATGCCGCTGGTCTTAAACAAGGAGATCGAGGAGAGTTAATTGTAGACTAAACTTCATTTTATTATTTTGATACAATGAAAAAGATTATACGAATAATCGTAATTGCACTTATCATTGCTGCTGGAATAGCTATTGTAATTTTAGGAGGATTAGATCCTAAAGATAGCTGTTTGGATCAAGGAGGATCTTATGATCATCAAACAGGAATATGTAATAAGTAATTTTGTCTCTTAAACAAGGAGATCGAGGAGAACTCATTAAAGACTAATCTTTATTTTGTCGTTTAGATTCGCTTCACAAAAGAATATTCTCTGGAAGAATTCAGGTTCAATCTCAAAATCCATAATAAAATTTTGAATCAGTGCATAAGTCTTCAACCGCGATAAATTGTTTTTCCGCCATTCTAAAAAGTTCTAGAAAATCTGAATAATTTAATTTTTTTTGAATCTTAGGGAAAAGTGTAGTTCATGATTTTATGGGCAATGTTGGATCATAAATGAACTGGATATCATTATCTTTAAGATAAATAAAGCTATGTGCCTCTGCAAAATCTCCATTCTCTTCAGGAAATTTTGTAAGCAATTCTCCTCAAACATAAGAGCTATCGATTCCATGAATTTTAAGGTAATGATGTGCTAATAAAGCTTGTTCTGCACACATAAATACTCTCTTCTTTAGGATTTCTGAAAGTAATGGAATTTTCCCTTTATCGTAATGCTTACGCCTGTCTAAATAACAATTTTCTTCTTTTCTAATGAACATCTTATTAAATACTCAAGTATAAGCAAATAGACGACAAAAGAGCTCTTCACTAATAGGTAGCTTCGTTGCTCTATATCGTTCTTTGAATTTTAGGTTTTCAATAAAAATATTATAATTTTTATCTACATTTTGATAAAATTTTTGAATTATTGGATGATCAAAATCGCATTGTAGGAATAAAGCCATTTTATCAGAAAAAATACTACTTCATCATATAGGAACACATTCGCCTGTATTTGTTTGAGGAACAATAATACTTCTTCAAAATCCTTTTTCATACTTTGCTATTTTTTGATTAAGAATGCGTAAGACTGATTCATTAGAAGTATTTTTTTCTCAATCCTTATGGGATGATACTGTTCAACAAGATAAGTTTTCAGAAGACAATCACATATCCATTATTTAGTTTATAAAAATATAGTTAAAGTATAGCTACTATCTTCCTAAATGTCAAAAAAATTAAAAGAATAATAAATATTAAGCAAAGAATAAGCTTGTCATAAAAAAACTCTATCTCCGTTGATTTTTCTCATAAGATAACTATACATTAAGCATCAAATCTTTAGCTTATTTTCCGAAACCCAAATGCAAATTTCTCTTCAAGATAAAGAAATTCAAAAGCTGATCCAAACCGAAGAACAGAGGCAATCCAAAGGAATTGAACTTATTGCAAGTGAAAATTACCAATCTTCTGCTGTTCTAGAGACACAAGCTTCAATTTTTGCAAACAAATATGCTGAGGGTTTCCCTGGAAGAAGATACTATGGAGGACAGGAAAATACCGATCAACTAGAACAGCTCGTTATTGACAGAGCTAAGGCTATCTTTCATGCTGATCATGCTAATGTGCAAGCGCTTTCTGGAGCAGCTGCGAATCTCTGTTTCTATAGTGCAGCTATGGAGCCTTGAGATCATATTCTTGGTATGGGAATGGGATTTGGAGGACATTTGACACATGGTGCCCCAGTAACCTTTATTTCAAAAGTCTTTAATTTTCATAATTATGGGACTTTGCCTGATGGGTCAATTGACTTTGATCAAGTTCGTTCTTTAGCCTTGGAATTTAAACCAAAAGTTATTTTGGCTTGATTTAGTGCTTATCCCAGAGAACTCGACTATGCAAAATTTGTAGAGATCGCAAATGAAGTTTGAGCTATCGCTTATGCAGATATTTCACATATTGCTGGATTTATTGCCGCTTGAATCCTCAAAAATCCTCTCGATTATGGTTTTCATGCTATGATGACCACAACCCATAAGTCACTTCGTTGACCAAGAGGAGCTCTGATCCTTAGCAGAGGAAAAGTATGAAATCCACTCAAAAAACCTGAACCAACGATCGAAAATCTTCCTACGAGGATTGATCGTGCGGTGTTTCCTGGAATGCAAGGAGGACCCCATATGAATACTATCGCTGCTATTGGTGTCGCACTTCAAGAAGCTCAGACTCCAGCTTTTGTGGATTATGCAAAGCAAGCTCTCGAAAATGCTCAGATTATGGCACAGGAATTTCTCAGACGCTGATATCAGCTTGTGACTTGAGGGACTGAAAATCATATGATCATCTTGGATTTTTCACAAGAAGAGTTTGATGGAGGAGCAATTGAGGAGATTTTGGATACTGTAGGAATTTCTGTTTCTAAATCACTTATCCCAAACGATCCTCGCCCAGCCTTTCGTCCATCAGGAGTGAGAATTGGAACTCCTGCAATGACCACCAGAGGAGTAAAATCTAAAGATATGATTCAAATTGTTGATTTTATTGATCAAGCAATAAAAAAGAGAGATAATCCTGATTCACTTGCCGAGATCAAAGCTCAAGTAAAGGATTTTGCACTAAAGTTTCCTCTTCCGTAAACAATATAACAAAAAAAGAAAACTGACCTCAAAAGTCAGTTTTTGGTTTATTTTAATTTTCTTCAATACTAATGTTTCGCTAGGAATTCTGCAATTTTCTTTTCAAGATTTTTCTTGTAATTTACTCCTTCAAACAGTCTTCCCATATCAATTCTATTGATTTTTTGGTTGAGTGGCTGGATATTGGTCTCGCCTGCAGTTGCAAGTTGATTGAGGATAAGACGAGCTTCTTTTACTTTTTTGAGATAGGCAAGAGACCAATGCAATTCAGAGCTCTCATCCAGTTTTTTACCTTCGATCATCCTGATTAAAACAGCGATGGCTTCTCCATTGGTTAAGTTTCCATCTGGATTGAATTTTCCTTCAGATCCATTGAATAATCCATACTGACAAGATTGGAGCATGGTTTGATAAAGATCAGATTTCTGATATTTTTCAATATCTGAGAAACTACAAGTAGTCTCATCATTTACCTTGCGAGCTAGTCCTTGTTGCTCGGCAAATTTAACAAAGAATTTTGAGGCTTCTGCTCTTGTAATCAAATTATTAGGCAGAAAGTCATTGAGCTTTGGAAATTTAGTCATCCCTATAGAATGGAGAAAGTCTACCACGCTTTGATCAGAAGAATATTCAAGCCAAGTATTTTTAGCAACTCTTTCATCATTTGCTAGAAATTCGAGAAAATCCCCTCAGAGGTCATTTGCAAAAGTTGGAGTCATCAGTAATGATCAAAGAAGAAGTACACACAAAAGTTTTTTCATAGCAAGAGAGAAGAAATATAAAGTTTGGTAAAGATAAATAATTTTGTCAAAAATGCAAGGAATTTCTTTTTATTCTTGATTTTTGAGTGAGAATTGAGAGAATGGATCAGATTTTTCTTTTTTTTGTAAAGAAGTTTTTAATTTTGGGATAGTAAAAATGGCTAAAATACTCTTTCTCATTGCTCCTTCAGAAGGGAAGGCTGAATGAGGGGAAAATAAGGCTGAAAGTATGACTTTTGATTTTGAAAAACCTCTGGATATCGCAATCTCAGCAAGTGAAAAGGATTTGAAATGCAAAGGGAAAAGATATGAAGAAGCGCTTGCTCTCAATCAAAACCTACAAAAGTCCCCTACTCTCCCCGCGATCTTTCGTTATAACGGCGTAATGTATAATCATATCGATTATCAGAATATGAGTTCAAAGGGAAAGAAGTTTTTTGATGAGCATTTTCTGATCTTATCGTGAATGTATGGACTATTGAGACCTCAGGATCTTATTGCAAATTATAAACTGCCTATTGAGACTAGGGGATTATACCAGTTTTGGGGAGAAAAGATCATTGATGCGATTATCAGTTTAAAACCGCAAAAGATTTATAATTTACTGCCTTGATCGTATGAAAAACTTTTATGCCTCAAAAAAAGAGAAAAAAATCTGACTGCCGAGGGAATCGAAATCATAAAACCAGATTTTTCTACTTTTGCAGGAGAAAAACTTACTCATAATACCAAAATTCTCAGATGAGACCGAATTAGGCAACTTTGTGAAAGTGATACTTTTAATTTATAATAAAGAAAAAGATGAAAAATTGGATTTTTGAGATGATTGGAATTATAGCGGGAATTTGTATTGCACTCCCCTCTATTCCCCAAATACTCCAAACACGAAAAACTAAGGAGGTAAAAGGACTCTCCCCACTAATGTTTGGACTGCTAGCAATGGGAACTGGATGTTATTTTGTATACGGACGATATTTAGGATCAGTATCTATGATGCTTTTTAATACAATTAGTGTAATATCAGCAGTCATAATGCCCATTCTGATTTGGAAATATCGTAAACAATAACCCTTGACATCTTGATGAAAATAATTATACTTCGTGGTGCAGTTGAGGGTGATTTTCCTTGTTTAACAGACTTACTGTGATAGAAGAGAATAATCTTTTCATCAACTATCTTGTAAAATAAGGCCTATGTATTATGCATAAAAAAACAGCTTTGGATCACTATCCTAAAAGTATCTCTGAAAGGATTGATCTTCTTTATCAACGTATTACTCAACGCCAAAATTTACCTCCAAGTCTAAAACCAGTTTTAAGGGAGATTCTCTCCTCTGCATATTCCCAGCTCTTTCAGTGGATTCCTCCTAATCCTGACAAGCCTGTTCGTTTCTTTCATCAGGATAATCCTGAGCATCTTTTACTCGGTTGTTTTTTAAATCAACTAAAATGGGCACAATATACATTTGGATATATCCTCGAACCTGGGTATACTAAACATGATCCAACATTTGTATTTGCAGAAGAAACCGGTGAGAAGTCAGATTTGCATTCATATCATGAAAGACATTGGAAAAATGCCCTCTTTCGTTATGCTAGTGGAGAGGATTTGGACGGTAAAGAGTATATGTATCATATACTATTTATTTCAATGCTTCAAGGGTGGATACTATCTTTGAAAAATGCATTGCATAATCAATTCTTTAAAGAGTTTGATTATAAGGCTTGTTTTGCTCTTATTTACTTAATTGCTAGTCCTTTCTTGTATGAAACTAAAGAGGGAGATGAAGTCTTTGACCTGCTGCTTCAAGCACTAGTCCGCATGAATAACAATCAAGAACTTTCTGTAGAATTTTTTAAGAAAATTGATCCACATCAGTGGGAAGTAATTTACGAAAGGATCTCTCAGATTTAATTTCTTCAGAAACTTCGAAAAACAGCCTCTTTTCATAGCGACTAAGTATCTAAGTAAAAGAGCATTTTGCTAGTATTCTAGTGAGATGCTCTTTTTCCCTAATAATAAAAATATAAATTTTGAGGCAAAATGAGAATCGGAAGTCTTGCTTTTTATATCTATTTGACTATACTTGGAGTCAGTTTTTTTTTGAATAAAAAAACTTTTAGTATCGTAAATATATAAAATATGCTTGGTATTATACTTGGAATTTTGATGTTTATGTTTTTGGTGATTATCCATGAACTTGGGCATTTCTGGGCAGCAAAAAAGTCTGGGGTAAAAGTAAAAGAATTTGGAATCTGAATCCCTCCAAAGATTTGTACTTTATGGAAAGATAAATCAGGAACTGAATATACACTTAACTGGATTCCTCTTGGAGGATTTGTTTCTCTCAAAGGAGAAGATAGCAGTGAAGAAGATTGTGAGGATAAAGATACTTTCATGGCAGCAAAGCTGTGGAAGAAGCTTATGATTATCGTAGCTGGAGTTGTGATGAATTTGATTACAGCATTTGTAATTTTTACAGCGATTTTTACTATAGGAGTTAGGCCTATTAGTATCGTACCCAATGAAGTTGCTGGAATCAAAGCCGAGAGTTTTTTGACACCATCGGTAGATTTTTTGACCAAAGAAGGACTTTTGACTGAAAATGAGCAAAAAAAGCCACTCATTATTGAGTGAGTTCTCAGTTGATCACTAGCAGAACAGCTCGGACTTGACATTGGAGATCAAATCAGTATGATCAATAATCTTCCTGTTTCTCCCTATACGATTGGAAATATCCTCTCAAAACATACGCTTATGACTGGAAATACTCTGGTAGTAAGTGGAGAAAACTCAAATGGAAAATACACCAAAAATCTGACTTTTGACTGTGATAAGGATTGTTTTTTGGGAGTTAGTTATGAAATGCCAAACATAACCATCAAAATGCCTTTTCATAAATCGCTTGTTGCTTCTCTCAAAGAGATAAAAGGAGAACGAAATATGGTTTTAGGGGGTATCTTTGCGAAACTCTTTTCAACAAAAAAGTGAGTTTTCCTAAATACACTTAAACAGCTTACAGGTCCGGTTGGTGCGATCAAAATTGGAGAGAAGCTCTTTGACCAAGGTGGTCGATTGATATTCCTCGGATTTGGAGCAACGATTTCTTTGGCGCTAGCTTTTTTCAATATCTTACCAATTCCAGCGCTAGATGGAGGAAGATTTTGGACAAGTATTATTCAACATTTGAGTGGAAGTAAAGCAAAACATTTTGCCAAGTATGAATGATGGGTAAATATGATTTTCTTTTGCCTATTAATACTAATGGCAATTGTCATCTTAGTCAAAGATCTTATTGTTTGGTGGAATGTAAGTCTTCCTTTTATCGGATAAGGGAGCTCCTAGATCTCAAGTATTTTTAGTTATTTCCTCCAAAGTGAGGAAACAATAGACTTGTGCATCAGGATTTTATTTACGATGAATACATGAATAGAATCTGATTTTTTGTACTGTTATTATTGACAAGTATTGGACTTTTTACTTCAAGTGCGTACGCTGTAGCTTTACAATCAGAAAATAACTCTGGCAGTAAGCTCGCTGAACAAACTACTGGACTCCTAGCTGGAGGAAGTGGTAGTATTGATCTACCTTCTGTGGATGCAGAGAAAATTAGAGAAGCATGGCTTAACTGGCACAACGAAGAAAGGACTTCTAAATGACTTGAAAAGTTGAACTATCAGAGCGATCTGGAAAGAACAGCAACTGATCGATCAACGAGTCTTGTCGAGAAATATACAGGGCATAAAAGGCCAGGAATGAACGGTTATTATAATTATAACGGTATCAAAAAATGGTTTAGTGAAAGAGGTGTAAATTTTATTGATATGACTGGAGCAAAATCTCTTTTTTCAGAGAGTATTTGATATAGATATTACAAATGTAGTAGTGGAGACTGTACAGAAACTGCAATTAAATCATTGAGAAAAATCTTTGATGGATATCTCAAAGAAGGAACTGGTGGTGTACACTACAAAGCTATCCTAATGCCTCACTTTACTCAGATGGGAGTTGGTGTTAAGGTGAATCCTCAGGATAATATGATTTATGCAACACTTCACTACGGAGTTAATCTACAAAAATAGAAAAAAAGTCTGATCTTTAAACTAAGGTCAGATTTTTATTTTTTTTAAAAAAATTGACTATTTTTATATTAAAATGTGTTTTTCTTGCTATTTTGGAGGATTTCTGTAAGATTATGAATGTTGTTTTATATTATCTATTAAACTTATGCAACTAACAAAAATCATTGCAACCGTAAGAGACAATTATGAAATTGAAAAAGTTATTGAGCTGAATAAAGCTGGAGTAGATGTTGTGAGGATTAACTTTACTCATGCAACTCCTGAAACAGCTGGTGATTTGATTTCTCAAATTGTTGACCTTAACAAACAAGGAAAACTCAATGTATCTGTTCTTTTGGATACTAAGGGACCAGATATTAGAACTGGTATTAGAGAAACTCCACTTTCTCTCAAAAAAGGAGAAATTTTCAACATCTATGTAGATCAGTCAAAACTTAGTCAGAATTCTGATATCTATTGTGATTATCCAAATATTATTACTGATTTGCCTGTAGGATATCAGATTGTAGTAGACTCTGGTGCAGCATTGGCAGAAGTAGTTGAGATTTTTGAAGATCATATTGCTGTAAAAATCAGTGCTGATGTTGAAATTGGATCAAGAAGACATCTAAACCTACCAGGTATGAAAATTAAACTTCCATCTCTTATCGAAAAGGATAAGACAGACCTCTTGTTTGGAATCAAAGCGGGGATTAACTATGTAGCAGCTTCTTTCATTAGAACTGGTGAAAATGTGAAAGAAATCAGAGAATTTTTGGATGCAAATGGAGGTTCACATATCAAAATTATTTCAAAAATTGAAAATCAAGAAGGAGTTGAAAATCTAGAAGAAATTGCTCAATTCTCTGATGGAATTATGATTGCGAGAGGAGATCTTGGAATCGAGCTTCCTATCTGGGAACTTCCTGTATATCAAAAGAGAATCCTTGAGATGGCACATCTTTATGGAAAGCCAGTAATAATGGCAACTGAACTTATGAAAAGTATGGTAAAGAATCCTTTCCCTACTAGAGCTGAAGTTTCAGATGTTTTCAATTCTGTAATGGCGAGAGTAGATGCTGTAATGCTTTCAGATGAAACTGCAGTTGGACTCTATCCTGTAAGAACTGTAGAAATTATGGCAAATACGGTTCAAGAAGGAGAAAAAGAAATCTATGATGAACATGATGACTTTGACTTACTTACTGATGATGAAACAGAACAGAGTAAAAAAGGGATAGCAAGACATGCTTTATTGATGGCAGATGAATTTGCAGCAAAAGCTATTATTGTATTCTCTTATTGAGGACGTTTGGCAAGTTACCTTTCTGCATTCAAACCTAATCAACCTGTTTTCTCATTTACTGAGAATGTAAATACTCACTACTCTCTTGGAGTAAACTACGGTGTTTTCTCAAAAAAAGTTGATGGATTGACAGGAAAAATGTCTGAAGATCAAGAAAAGGCTATTGCAACACTTAAAGCTGAAGGGATTTTGGAATCTGGAGATGCTGTAGTTATAGTTGGAGCTAGAGATAATAATGGAGAAAAACAACCTCAAATGAGAGTTGTTAACGTGAAATAAGTTATTCACCAAAAAAGAAAAAAGACTGAACCATAAGGGCAATCAGTCTTTTTTGTTAACTTTCTTATTTTATGAAAGGATTCTCCCCTTTGTCGTTTTTGTAATTTTTCAGAGCTTAAGAAGGAGGGGCTCAATATCTTCTTCTAATGTCTTTTCGCTAACCCCAAGCTGAATAGCAAGACTTTTTAGTCCTAAAGGACGATCTGCATTTTCTAAGATTTCAAGATATTTACTATGAATAGGCATCATTCCCCCGTCTTGAATCTGCGTATGAGCTAGGAAATCAGATCGATCCTTTGGAGTCAGAATTGTCAATTTTTTACTAATGAGGTAATCTCTAATTTTTACAGCTAGATTATGAATTTCTCTAGGAACTGGAGCTACTTTTTTACTGATCTCTGATAGGAGAGATGGTTGATAATTGACTTGGTAAAAAGCGAGATATTGACTCAGAATTTTTTTCTTTTCTTCTGGAGTATAATCCATAAAGTGAAACTGATAAATGAATCTATTTTTCATCGGTTGTGAGAGCGATTCTGGCTTGGTGGTAGCTCCAATAAGGGTAAAAGGATTGATAGGAAGTCTAATACTTCATCCCTCAGGCATCACCATATCAATCAGAAAGTCCTCCATAGCAATATACAACACTTCTTCAATAGTTGGCTTTAGACGGTGGATTTCATCGATAAAAAGGATATCTCCTGCATCGAGACTATTGAGTACGCTCACCAGTTCGCTTGGTTTGCTCAATGCATATCAGGTAACTACCTTCAAAGAGGTTCCCATCTGCTTGGAGAGGATTCCAGCAAGGGTCGTTTTCCCAAATCCACTTGATCCTGAAAATAAGATATGTCCTAACTCCCCTGCTCTGAGTTTTGCACTTTCGATGGCTGTTTTTAAAACAGCTTTGATTGGCTCTTGTCCAATAAAAGTATCAAAGTCTGTGGGTCTCTGAGAAGCTGGAGATGTTGTTTGTGATGTCGTAGCGATTCTTTTGATTTCCATAATCAAAAAAAGCAAAGTAAAACCTTGCTTTAGACTATAATGAAATGAAGAGAAAATAAAAGAGAATTATTTAATCGCATCAATACGATCTTCATAGGCATCATGATCCGAATGAAAACTATCTACTTCCCAGCCCTTCTCTCCTTTTGTCATAAGAAAACGATCTTTAAGAGAAATCTTAATTGTATAAACCTTTCCGATTTTCCACTGGATCTTCCTCATACTATTAGAGTTAGATAATGAAGCTAAAACTGATTCTCTATTATTTCCCGTTGTAAGAAAGTCCTCAAAACTTTTTTTAAGTTGTTTGGGATTTATAATTGTATAATTCAAAGCCTCTAGATTTTCAAATATTTTCTGAATAAGCTCTTCTCTTGACATTTCTAGGGAAAGATCGTGAAGAAGTATTTTATCTTTAGAATCAAGAGGAGCAATAATTTCAGATTTCTCTTCTTTTTGTTCTTGACTATTTTCAAAAACCTCAGGGGAAACTTTCTGCTCCTCATCTATAATTTCTAATCCTAAATCCTCAATCAGATCAAGAAATTTACCCTCATCTTCTACTTTAATCAATCCATTTTCTCAGAAATAATCAGACTTTTTGAATGGTTTCTGATTTTTGACTAAACGTACTATTTTTCTAATCAATTCCTTTTGAGAAGGAAGATCAAGATCAAAAGTGAGAATTGCTTTCTTGATCATTTTTTCTTTTTCCGGAGAAATCTTAGTTTGGACTGCTTCCAACACACTAATAAATTCTGTATCTTTCTGATCTATCATAATCGGCTTTTCTAATTTTTCTTTTTCAGCCAATTGCTTATTATGTGATTTTTCAAAAGCATCTTCCAACTCTTTTCGTACATATTTTCTATAAATATCAATTATTTTTTTCAGAATAGGAACCAATTTAATATAAATTATCATAAATGCTTCATTATAAAAGCTCTCTTTTTCTACCTCATCCTCTGAAAAAAGTATACTTAAATCTTGGTATAATAATTCTGTTACTATTTGTTGTACTTTTGTAATAAAATTTTCTCTAATCTCCTTATTAAATTTTTTGGAATTAATACTATTGTAAATCCCCTTTGAAGCAAGAGGATATTGCTCCAAAAGAAACTTTCCTGCCTCTTTTCTCTCATAATAAATAGCATCTCTGATCTCTTTAGGCCGTTTTTCTTCAGGAGGGAAATTAGAAGCAACATCCTTTACAATTTCTGGAATGAGAGATAAGAAAAATTTTTCTTGAGTTTCTTCATGTTGTGTTGATCTTGTCTTCTTTATTAGAATGTTTTCAATGATAAACGAAAGTCTATTCTGAGATTCTTTCCATTCTTCTGGATCGTCATCCTCCTCGACTTCAATCATTTTATTTTCTTCCCATTCTAATAATTTATTAGATATATTGACTCCATAATAGTCATTAAGTAAATAAACAAGATCCTTCTTTATTTTTTTCCCTTCAACTCCTTTAAATGTTCATTTATGAAGAATATCTTTAAGCTCATCATAGTTATTTTCCTCTAAAGCTTTACGTAATGCTTCTTTCGTTTTTTGAGTTTTAGAATTTTTAGAATCATCTAAAAGAGATTCTTTCTGTTGAATAAAATCTTCATCGTTCTGTAGATCTTTTTTAAAAGGGTTCTTCGTCCCTCAAAAGTGAGATAATTTTTTCATATTCTTCATACGAAATAAAATTTATCTCTAGTATATTGATTTGTTCTTTAAAAAGCAAATATTCAGACTTTTTACCTAAGTCCTAACTTTTGATAAAGAGAGAGAATTAAAGCATACTGAATAGTTCGATCAAAAACTTTAGGAGAAACAGGATCAAAAGTCTGATTTTTGAGTTTTTTTACTCCTTGAATAATAGATTCAGGACTCTTGGGAGCGATAAAAACAACCTTACCAGAAACAACCTCTGGAATAGATGCGATACGCGTTGTTATCAGAGGAATCTGCATCTGACAAACTTCACTATGCACCGATCAGAAACCTTCAGAAAGTGAAGGAGCAATTACTCCATCAACCTGGGAAATAAGCGCTCTTAACTCGCTTTTTTCTAGTCAAAAATGCAAGCGTATACGGGAACCTTGATCACTTGGTAAGGTATTGATAAGAGTTTGCAATTGGAGTCTAATCTTTTCCCCTCTCTTTGCGGGAATAAAATTAAAGATAAACTGCAAATTTGGATAGGTTTGAAGTAATTCTGGCAAGGCAAGGATCAGTTGATCTATCCCTTTAGAAATCCCCGTATGACCGAAATAAAGGAGATTCCAAAATCATTGAAGATGAAAAAGTTCAGAAATCTGATTTTTTTCTTCGGTTTTTACCAGCGAGGGATCTCGAAAAGAAAGATCCACTCCATTATGAATACAATGATTTTTCTCATCAGGGATAGCGTAAACAAGCCTAAGAGAGTTGAAGGTATACAGCGATACACAATGGAAGGCATCAAATGGAAGCTGAAAAATCAACCATTCAAACATGCGATAAATCCATCACTTCCACCATCCTTTATACTGATGCCAAAGCTGGGCAAAAATTTCATGCACCGTGATGAGGACTTTTTTGCCAAAGAGTTTTGCTAGGAGAGATGCTGGGATTGCTCATCAGTAGGTACTCGTATGGATAAGGTCTATTTGTTGATTTTTAAGAATCTGAGCTCACTTAAATAACGCCTGAAACATAAATCAAATTCTTCATTTTCCAACTCTATAAATCTCAAGATCATCATGTTTTTCATAGGTGGGAAGATTAGGATCAAAGTGTGAAGTCAGAATTATTACTTTTTTACCAGATGCAACTGTGCGTGAGATAATCTGCTCAAAAACAGTCTCAACCCCTCATCTATGGGGGAGATAGTAGTCTAGAACATATAAGACAACTGGCTTCATATCTCATAAGCATAAGGTAAAAACTTAGTATAGCCGTTTTGAATCTTTAATTTATATTTTTTGTATCACCAATCTTTCTGATGCTGAGATCTTCTCAATTTCAAGCTCTAAATATTTTCCTAGATCGAGCTCTGATATCCATTTTGGTCGCTCAATCACGATATACTCAAATTCTGCTATCTGAGAGAGAATCCCCTTTTGTACTGCTTCTGATAAAGAATTGAGCCTATACATATCGATATGCAAAAGTTTATCCTCATAGATATTGACATAAGCATAAGTTGGACTTTGAACGATTTGAGGATTGATTCCGATCTGCTCGGCAAAACCTTTGATCAAAGTTGTTTTCCCAGCTCCAAGATCTCCATGAAGGAGCAAAATTTTATGATTTTTTGCAAGATCTTTCCCTAAATCATGCATTTGTTCTGGAGATTGGATATTCCACATTGTAGGAAAAATAGAAATAAAATCTGAATTCTGATTTTGGATTATAATCTCTCATAAACGATATATCCACAGAGAAATTCTAGTTGAAAATAGTCTTTTTGTTGTTATTGCCCAGAGTATAGGCTTTCTCTGCAAAGTTTCAAGCTTTTTTGATCAAAAAAAGAGATGAAGCTCATCTCTCTTTCCTATCGTTGTCCAATGACTAATATTCGATTTTGTCAGATTTCTTTTTCCATTCTTCAAAAACTTTGATTGCATTTTCTCTACCAACTTGTTCTATTGGAAGAGATCTAATCTCTAAGTCCTTTTTGAGTTCCTCATAAATAAAGTCATCATCAAATCCGATATTTGCTGCGTCTACTCTAGTATTTGCATAATAAATTGCCTTAGGTCTTGCCCAATAAATCGCACCAAGACACATAGGACATGGTTCACAACTAGTATAAATAACACAATCATCAAGCTGGAATGTTCCTAGATTTCTGCATGCATCTCTAATTGCAACAACTTCGGCATGTGCTGTAGGATCGTTTTCACTGGTTACGTGATTTGCTCCAGATCCAACAATTTTACCATCCTTTACGATAATTGCTCCAAAAGGTCCTCCCTTCCCTGATCTCATATTATCCAAAGAGAGTTCAATAGCTTTTTCCATAAAATATTCGTGGTTCATGTTTTTAGGTATAATAAGATAAAAAATCAGATTTTTATTCTAATAACTCTTCTCAATAGGAATTATCGAACAAATGCAATTTTTTTGTATACTTCATCAAGTTTTGCTTGAGCTATTGCTCATGCTTGAGCTGAGTGCTTTTCAAGCAAAGCTGTGATCTCATCATCTGAAATTTGAGCAAAACGCTGCTGAATTGGCTCAAGCATTGCAGACATCTTTTCGTAGAGGTATTCTTTGGCATATTTGTACGAAAGTCCTCAAGCCTGATATTTAGCTCTCAACTCTGCATCCTCTTCTGACGAGAGGAATAGATGCAAAAGCTGATATACATTACAAGTATCTGGGTCTTTAGGTTCTTCTACAGGTATTGGAGAAGTTGGGATTTGTTTGATTTTTTTGAGTAAGGCATTTGGCTCCTCGAGGAGACCGATATAATTATTATATGATTTTGACATTTTGCGACCATCGGTTCCGATAATCGTAGCAAGGGATTCTTGAATATATGGCTCAGGAAGTTTAAAAGTATCTCCATACGCATTATTAAATTTTTGAGCGATATCTCTAGCATATTCCAGATGCTGTTTTTGATCCTTTCCTACTGGAACGATATCGGTATCATACAGCAAGATATCTGCCGCCATCAAAATAGGATAACAGAATGTTCAAACTCAGAGTTCCCCTGCTTTACCCTTTGCGAGGTGATCTTTGTAAGAGTGCATTCTCTCCATCGTTCCCATGATAGTCAGACAAGTCAAAACCCAAGAAAGCTGAGCGTGCGCAGGAATCAGCGCTGGATTATAAATCAAGGTATGATCTAGATTTACCCCACAAGCCAAATAGAGCTTTGTGATTGTAAGAGAGTTTTGTAAAAGCTCTTGGGGATTGTGTGTTTGAGTAAAACCATGCATATTTGCCAAAAAGAGAAAGAAATCTGACTCAGATTCTGTTTGCTGGAGCTGAAGAAAAGGCTTGATCGCTCCAAAATAATTTCCGAGATGAAGCTGTTGCCCTGTGGGTTTGAGTCAGGTTAAAATTCTTTTTTTCATATTAGACAATATAATTGAGTAAAAAAATTAGCTAATTCGATCCTCGAAAACTCTATAATCATGCTGAATTTGAGCATCCAATTTGAGTTTTTTGGTAATATTTTTGATTGCATAAATTGCAGTAGCGTGATCTTTTCCTCAGAAATAATCACCAATTTTTTCCAAAGTCCAGTTGAAATGCTGTTTGGCGATATACATGAGGAGTTGGCGGGCTGTTGTAATCTCCTTTTTTCTACTATCAGACTTGAGGTCTGCAATCGCAATATTATAATACTCAGCTACAATCTCTACTAAAGTGTCAAAATTTTTGGTAGACTTTTTATTTTGTTTGAGAAGATTTTCCACATTAGGAGTTGAAGGATCAACAGCAAATCCCAGTGTAGTAAGGGTATCTAGCACATCTTGATGAGAGATCTCCTGTCCAGAAAGTTGCTGACGCGTAAGCAAAAGATTTAAGGCTCATTCAAGTTCTCTGACATTACTTGTTACATATTGGGCAATAAGAGAAAGATATTCAAATTCGATTTGCATCCCTTTGACTTGGAGTTTTTCCTGCAAGATGGCAATTCTTGTTTCAAAATCTGGTGCCTTAATATCAACCACCAATCCAAGTCAGAATCTTGATTTTAATCTTGGTTCAATTTGAGATAGCTCTTTTGGAGGGCGATCTGAAGAAAGGATGATTTGCTTTTTTCTCATATGAAAATCATTGAAAATATCATGAAGGACTTCTTGTGTCCTATCCTTTCCAGCCAGGAACTGTACATCATCTATCAAAAGCACATCGATAGTTGCCATTTTTTTGTGAAAAGCATCCATTTTATTGGATCTGAGGGCTGTAACGATCTCCTCAATGAGCTTGGTTGCGGGGAGGTAAATTACGACTTTATCTGGGAAGTTTTGCATAATTTCATTTCCTACTGCTTGCATAAGGTGCGTCTTCCCTAGTCCTACATTTCCATAGAGAAAGAGCGGATTATACGCAGTTCATGGAGCTGTAGCTACTGCTTTGGCAGCTGCAAAAGCCATTTGATTTGTGGCTCCTGCAACGAAGGTATTAAAACGATATTCTGGCAAAAAAAGAATACCAAAATACTGATTCAATTCACTTTTTATACTTGGATTGAGTGGAGAACTTACATGAGAGTCAGATTTTTTTTCTTTTTTAGGAGACTGAATATTGAGAAAAGATTTTAGATCAATCAAAAGATGATTCTTTTCATCTGAAAAACCATTATAGATCATATAGTTAACTCCATATTGCGGGTTATAACAGTTTTGAACTGCATCTTTCAATGCCTTATTGAAAAACTTTTTGGCCTGAGTAAGCATAAAATCATTGGATGCACCAAAAATAACCTCCTTTTTGTTTTCATCAATATCGATAATCCCTACCTTGGACAATGACATCAAGATTTTTTCTGGAGGAAAAGAAGCTGCAAGATGAAGAATAATTTTTTCTCGAAGCTCTAGAAGATAAGCGATTTTACTCTGGTCATAGGAAGTTGTTGGATCAATAAGCATAGCGAAGATTTTAATAGATAAGAACTAGTTTTTTTGCAAGATAATATATCCGATCTTGTACTCTTTATTGATTCAAGGAGCAGGGTTGGTATAGTCTCCAAAATCCTTGATAGAAAAATTATGCCTAAGATATTTGAAATCATCAAGGGTATATCTGACAGCATCTTCATTTTCTTTCATCAAGTGAGAATCACTATGATGATAGGTCAAAAATATAAATCCTCCCCTATTGAGATGCTCATAAATCGAACTAATAAATTCTCCCAAGACATATTCTTTGTTCATATACATCACGATATGTTTTGCTATGATGAGATCATATTTTTTGGTAATTTTGAAATCAGCAAGGGGGCTTTCATGAAAATTGATACTTGGATGCGCTTTAAGATAATCTGGATAATGATTTCTGATTGAGGTATCTTCGACTGCATCAACCTGTGCTCCATAACTTGCGGCCAAGATGCTAAAATATCCCTTTCCTGCTCCAAGATCGAGAATCGTTTTTGGATGCTGAGATTCGATAAGATTAGTTACAAGTTTTGCTCCTTCCATAGGTATATCGGTATTACAGAGTAAAAACAGTTGAAAAGTCTGACTTTATATGAGAGATTTATTGCACCAAATCGTATTTTTGGATTTTTCTATAGCAGAAGTTTTTATTGCATAAACTGCTCAAGAGAGAGTACGGCTAGTCCAGATCTTGTATTGTATAAGTCTTCTAATGTAAACTCCTGAGCCTCATCAGAAAATGCTGCACAAATATCAGCGATCAATGCAATTCTAAATCCTCTATCATAACTCTCCTCTACGGCCATTCTCACACAGAGATTGGTAGGGACTCCGCAGATGATAAGGTTTTCAATCCCCTCGAGCTCATCAGCAAGAAATGTTTGATAATAAGAACTGATATTTCTCTTGGAGATAACAAGCTCTCAGTCTTGAGGCATTAACTCTGGTATAATCTCAGAATTTTCATCTTTTTCTGAAAAGGGTCCATGAGGATCAATATGCTTGATAAAGATGATCTTATATTGCATATCTCTAGCATGATCAAGGAGTTTTTGTGCCTGAGGAATAAGGCTCTCAAAGTGCTCTAAATAATAGTCGGAAGATTGATCTCTCCATGCAGACTGAAAATTGATCAGAATGAGTGCGGTATTTGCCATATTCATCATATAGAGGATAAAAGCTTCACAAACCGTAGGTTTACTTTCACTAGAAAGTAAAATCGATACATCTGTTATAATATGATTTTGCTTAGCAGTTTCAATTTGAAATTGTGAAAAAGTTTTTGCTATCTTGATTTCTTAGTATTTTGGAAAACATATTATAGTAATTATTGCTATATCAAAAAAAATCATTAACTTCAGCTTTTTATTCCTTCAGTAGTATAAAAAAATAGCAAAACAAAAACCCCCCTTAGAGATACCTAAGAGGGGTGCCTCCTTAGGACACTAAGGGGGGGCGTTAAATAAGTGAGAGATGGTCAAAATTGAAATAGCCTCTAGCCTAAGCTTCCGAAGCATCTACGATAATGGTATAGCGAGAGCTCCTGGTACAGTAGCATGAATCTCAGCTCCTGGTGCATTCGCATAAGCCTCAGCTCCATCTGCATCCGCATTAGCAATAGCTCCTTCCGCATCCGCATAAGCTTCAGCTCCTTCCACATTCGCATGAGCCTCAGCTCCTCTCCGCTTCGCATTAGCAATAGCTCCTTTCGCATCCGCATAAGCTATCGCGTCTTTCACGTTGGCATTAGCAATAGCTCCATCTGCAACCGCATGAGCTATTGCGCCTTTCACATTGGCATTGATCTGAGCCTCAAAGGTAACTTCAACCTCTATTGGTACATTAATCTCAATAAGTAATTTTCCCGAGATTTTTCCCAAAAGGGATTCCGTTACCCTATAGTGTCCTCCACTAATGAGGAAGTCTGATTTTTGGAAGGTTCTTATCTCCCTTCCACCGAAATCTTGGAGATGGACATTCTTCTCTCCAAAGATAAGTTTCTTACTAATTTTTAACATCGTTTTCGTTATTTAGTTGGTTAGTATTTTGTTTTTTTGTAAAGAGTTAGTAGTATACTTCAAAAGCTTCCGAAGCATCTACCATAATCGTATAGCGAGTGCTCCTGTTATCACCGCATAATCTCAGCTCCTTTCACAGTCGTATAAGCAAATGCTCCTGGTGCAACCGCATGAGCCTCAGCTCCTGGTGCATCTGCATGAGCCTCAGCTCCTATTGCATTCGCATAAGCAATAGCTCCATCTGCAACCGCATGAGCCTCAGCTCCTAGTGAAATCGCATAAGCTTTAGCTCCTTCCGCAGCTGCATAAGCAATAGCACTTGGTGCAATCGCACGAGCAATCGCTCCTGGTGCATTCGCATTAGCAATAGCTCTTGGTGCGATCGCACGAGCAATGGCTCCTTTCACATTTGCATGAGCCTCAGCTTCTCGTACAGTCGCACGAGCAATCGCTCCTGGTGCATTCGCATTAGCAATAGCTCTTGGTGCATCTGCATAAGCAAATGCTCCTATTGCAATCGCATGAGCCTTAGCTCCTGGTGCATTCGCATGAGCCTCAGCTCCATCTACATTCGCATAAGCAATAGCTCCTGGTGCAGCTGCATAAGCTTTAGCTTCTGGTGTATTCGCATGAGCAATAGTTCCATCTCCATTCGCATAAGCAATAGCTCCATCTCCATTCGCATAAGCAATAGCTCCTTCCACAGCTGCATAAGCTTTAGCTCCTGGTGCAGCTGCATAAGCTTTAGCTCCTGGTGCATCTACATAAGCAATAGCTCCTTCCGCATGCGCATTAGCAATAGCTCCTGGTGCATGCGCATGAGCTATTGCGCCTTTCACATTGGCATTGATCTGAGCCTCAAAGATAACTTCAACATCTATTGGGACATCAATCTCAATAAGTAATTTTCCCGAGAGTTTTCCCAAAAGGGATTCCGTTACCCTATAGCGTCCCCCACTAGTGAGGAAGTCTGATTTTTGGAAAGTTTTTATATCCCATCTCCAGAATCCCCAAAAATTTTGGAGAATGACATTATCTTCTCTAAAGATCAGTCTCTGCTTAATTTTTAACATCGTTTTTGTTATTTAGTTGGTTAGTATTTTGTTTTTGTAAAGAGTTAGTAGTATACTTCAAAAGCTTCCGAAGCATCTACGGTAATGGTATAGCGAGAACTCCTATTACAGTAGAATAAGCTTTAGCTCCTCGTGCATTCGCATAAGCAAATGCTCCATCTGCATTCGAATAAGCTTTAGCTCCTGATGCAGACGAATAAGCAAATGCTAGTAGTACATTCGCATAAGCTTTAGCTCCTTCTGCATTCGCATAAGCAAATGCTCCTCGTGCATTCGCATAAGCTTTAGCTCCTAGTGCATTCGCATGAGCATCAGCTCCTGGTGCATTCGCATTAGCAATAGCTCCTGGTGCATTCGCATGAGCCTCAGCTTCTGGTTTATTCGCATAAGCTTTAGCTCCTCGTGCATTCGCATGAGCTTTAGCTCCTGGTACATTCGCATAAGCTTTAGCTCCTCGTGCATTCGCATGAGCTATTGCGCCTTTCACATTGGCATTGATCTGAGCCTCAAAGGTA